>Ga0256847_1001778_pt1 | contig 10328 bp, 15 predicted proteins | sample TeddybearmetaG_FD_189099 | JGI IMG/M metagenome (GOLD analysis project Ga0256847, IMG submission 189099) | Hydrothermal vent microbial communities from East Pacific Rise, Pacific Ocean - Teddybear | ecosystem: Environmental > Aquatic > Marine > Hydrothermal vents | place: Pacific Ocean: East... | reverse complement strand
ATGACCCTTTGACCGAAGACTCGTGGGCAAGACGGATTCAAATGCCTGTAGATAAAGGAATTATTGGGGGTTTAAATGTAGATGATACTGTTGACGTTAAATTAGTTGGCAGGGTGATTGGACTTGAAACCAGAGAAAACGATAAGAAAACACCTCGTTACTCTTTAGAGATAGAACTTGTCTCGGTAGAAGCGTATCCACAGGGAAATGAATTTTCTGAACTGGCGGATGATGATGATTAATGTATTGTATATGTATAATACAGATACAATAGAACGAGGAATTTTAATATGAGTGATATAGACTTAGACGACCAAGGCTTAGAAGCCCGAAGAGTACTTGTAAGAAATTTTCAAATACCGTCTGAAAACAAACATTGGCAAGAAGATTTAACACTAGCAGCAGGAGCACAAAGCAGTGCTAACAGTGTTTATACTATAGATGTAAGTGGTTTCCGTTTTGCTACTATAATGGTTGACTTTGATACTGTTCTTAATGGGGACAGCTTATCTTCGCTTTTAGTTTTTGACGACGCTAAGACAAAAGAAACATTAATTATTAGTTGGAAGGATGTAAATTATAATGGCACAAGTGCAAGTCAGCCTATGGTTCAAACGCTGGTTAAACAAACATATGAAATTGGTTTAAAAGGGGCGAAGTTTATAAAGTTTTGGAAGACGGGTATTGCCTCGACTGCCGATCCCGTGCTTAATCTAGTCTACTCAGCGTAAGGAGTAAATAATGAGTTTATTTCCTTTCGGACATAGAGATGCGTTAGTCAGTGCAACATGTTTAAGTGCTAATGATGTAGGTGGTGCAGTAGTTGATAATATTGGTGGTGATCCAGATTACAATGAGAACGGGGTATTAATTCCTGCTAATTCTTCGATACGCTTTAATTCAACTGTCCTCCCTAACATATCCCGACTTAAATACGGCGCACACATATCATTCGATATTCAAACAGGCTTTATAGATAGAGCATTCCACCCTGCCACCAATGAAATTTTATTGTACATAGCAGGCTCAACTGGGTTTCATATACGTCATGATATAAACACTGGCACGTTTACTTTCGGTCAGGCTGGAGTAGGCGCACAAAAAGCAGAGTTATTGCCTGATAACAAAGGTGCGTTTACAAACATTAAGGTTTCATTCGATGGTGGAAAAGTTGAGCTTTTTGTTAATGACTATCCAGTTATGTCGAACCCTTTTAATGTAGATACTACAATTACAGATATTTATATCGGCGGTTCAGGTTCAGGAAGTTTGCCCAACCCTACGCAGCACAGAATTAAAAACTTTCAGATTGTTAACTTCCCCTTTAGTCGTCCTATTGCTTATGGGTTTGAGCATTTTAATGTCTACGGTAATTCAATTGTTAAACTCGGTCAAGTAGGAACAGTAAATCTAGCGCAAGTAGCGGTTATCCCAGATGGTTCTAGCGGCTCAACTTTTGATTCTATACCAGCGCAAAGGGATGTATGTATGATTCCTACCATGATGCGGGAGTTTGCTAAGAATAATATCTTTGTTGGTGGTAATAGAATACATACTTGGCATCAAGGTGGCTCTGGTGTAGTAGGTGGCTCTACTCAGTTATCAGCGAGAGTAAACGCCTCTTTGGGGGCAGGATTCAATGTACCTACTCACTCCTTATTTGAAATGGGTGTGAATGATAATACTGATGTAACGGTTACCTTAGTCAGCATAACAAATGGCTCATGGCGAACTGCTTATGAAATCGAGATAGATAAAGTCCTTAACGCTGGTTGCCGCAGTATTACAGTGTTTAATGTTCAGCCGATTAACGTTTTCGTTGCCGGTAATACCACAGAAAACAAAGATAAAAATTTAGCTTTAAACGATGAAATAGCCGCAATGGTCAATTCTTTTTCTGAGTTGGATTTAGCTGATCAGTATGGAATGTTCGGTGGGCAAGGAGGATTTAACCCTGCTGATTTTGGTGGACTTGCAGGAGGTGCTGACGACCAGCATCCTAGTTATCAAGGTCAGGGTAAACTTGGAGTATTAGGCGCGCAAACCAGTATTAAAAATGTGCTGAGATTATTATGAGTAAATTAGGGTATTTAAGACAGGCGTATTCAGCTGACAGAGTAACTGACACGCAGTTTTGCGGTGAGTACTGTACTCATTATTTAGTTCATAAAGGTGATGAAACTGGTAATTGGGGGAGTACGCCTGATAAACCTAAACTACGAACACAAGATAGCTCAAAGTTTTTATTTAAAAAAGGAAAAGCTCACGTAATTGAATTTTCGTTATGTTTTCCAAGCATTCAACCGCAAGCAACATACATGGATTTGCACAGCCAAGATGGCAGTCCTTCACCATTCTATATTGTTGGGAATGAAGAAGACTTGATATTCAGATTTAATGGTCACGGGAAAAACAAGCAGGTATTAATACCTAGACACTGGTATCACTTTACTATTGAAACAAACTTACATAATTACTTTAGGCTTCATAACCAAGATGGGTTGCTATTCGAAGACACGCCTATTTATACGCCACCTACAGTTAATTTTAAAATCGGTCCTTATGAGTATGCAAATAACTGGGTCGGTAATCCTACAAGAGAGGTTTACGCAATATCATGAGACTAGGAAACAAACAAAGATTATTCGCTCGTTTAGTTGCACGACTTCTGGATAAAGCCCATGAATTAGGTTTTGAAGTTAGTATAGGTGACGTATTTCGTGCTCCGCAAGCTCATGGAGATTATGGTGTACAAGGTCCTTACGGCAGAGCAAAGTCAAACCATAAGTTAAAGCTAGCTATTGACCTTAATTTATTTAAAAACGGTAAGTACATTCGTTCCACTAAAGGGCATAAAGAGCTTGGTGTCTGGTGGGAAGAACAGAATGAACTCTGTCGGTGGGGAGGAAATTTTTGAAACCCTGACGGAAATCATTATTCTTTAGAGCATTGGGGTTCGTATTAATGGTAGATGAGACTAAGATAGCGGCTGCTGTAGTTAAAGCTTTGAACGAATCAAGAACTATTGATCCTGAGACACACCATGAACACCATGAGTTTATCACTGTAATGAAAAGACGCGAGGCTAAACGTGCGCAAATGTATGAAGCGGTTACTTTGCATTTAGCTAAATTTGGTTCGGTAGCTTTAATGTCAGCTGTCTTTGTTGCTATTTGGTTTTATTTAACGTATTCTGGAAAGGGGTAGAATTATGGGCGGTTTTTTTAGTGGAATTTTAAGTGGGGTTAAAGCTGTTTTCGGTGTTGGCTCTGAAGGTTCAAGTAATATAATGAAGGTTGCCTCCGGTATTGGTGGCTGGATTGACGAGCAAGATTTTACCGCAGAAGAAAAAGCAAAATATAACGCAGAAGTGCTATCTTCATACGGTAAATATATGGAGACTACTGTTGCCGAAAATACAAAACGAAGTCTTACCCGACGCGAAATCGCTGTATGGGTTATACGGACGGAGATAGGTTTCTTGGTTTCTAGCGCTATCCTGTTTAAAATTGACTCAGACTTATCCGAATATTTATATAAAATAGCCACAACAACTCCTATGGATTATCTTGTTCTTGGCATAGGGGCATTCTTTTTTGGGGCTCATATCGTGCGGGCTACCCAAGGTAAGTAGTTATGACCAGATTAGAAATGCGTAATATGATAAAGCTCCGAATGGGAAATAATAATGACACTTCCTTGAATGCTTTGATTGAAGCGGAATTAAACCTCCAGAAGAATAATCTCGAAGAAGAGCCGGAGCAACACTGGTTTCAATTCGGTTATGCTGCTGTTAACGGAATAAGCTCTAACGTCATTCCTTTTACTTTTAAAGGTGAAGGGAATTTATTAATGGTTCATCCTGATGCGGTGTTACAAGTACGGAAAGCTTCTACTACTGATACGTGGAAGATGCTGGTACGTGATGATGATTCTTTTCTGTACGATAAGTACGGGGAATTAGCTAGTACTGACCTAGCAACGGCGTATGCTTTTACTGGAGTAACGGTTGCCGCGCAGGCAGAAGTAGGCACTGTAAGTTTTACTGTTTACCCCAAACCTGCTTTTTCTTGCGATTATCGTGTACTTGGGTATAAAGGTACTAAAGACTTAGCTGCAGACGAAGATACAAATGCCTGGAGTATATTTGCTCCGGAGTTACTCTTAAGTCGTGTAGGTAAAATTATTGCGGGGCAGTACGGAGCTTTGAATCTGTACCAAGCTCCTTTCGAAAAAACTGAGATAGAAGCAAAAGATAAGCTCAGAAGAAAAGATATTGCCTTTGAAGAGGAACAAATCGTACGGGTACGAGGAGAATAAAGATGGGCTTAGAAGCTATTGAATCACCAAATATTGTTTATATAAATTCCTTAGTCGTATCCAATCCGGTTGGGGGAACTGATGAGGTTAAGAGTCTAGACAATCATATTCGAGGCGTTAAGAATGTTTTACTCTTAAGTCTTCCAAACGTAGACGGACCTTGTACACCTACTCCAACTGAGTTTAATAAGCTAACGGGTATGACTCGTTCCACAGCAGACCTTAACGATCTCGCTACAAAAAACGGAACAGAGACCTTAATTGCGAAAACCTTATCTGATAATCTTTTTGAGGCTTATCGCGAAAAAGTAACAGCTAAAGGTTCTGTTGGAGGAGCTCAGTCTTTTGATGTGGAAGTTAGTAATGTGCATACCATTACCTTAACTTCTAATATGACTGTTACCTTAACTTCTCCTTCTACAAGTGGAGATTTATATACGCTTACTATTGTTCTCACGCAAGACGCAACCGGTGGACGGACTGTAGCCTGGCCTGGAACAATAAACTGGCCTGCAGGTTCTATACCTCCTTTATTAACCTCGGCTAACTCAAAATCTACTTATGCCTTTACAACGCTTGACGCAGGTAGTTCTTGGGACGGTTATCAGATAGGATATGACCAGAAATGATAGGCGTGATTCCATCTATTAAGGTAGGCATTATCAGCTCTAACCAGACAAATTATAGTTTGAGTACGCTATTCGCTGGATTGCCTATAACCGGATTCACACTTGCTATAATTAATGCGGGTGTTACACTTAATAGTTCTTCGACAGGAATAGCCGCTTTAACGGTTGACGGTATAGGCGTTACTGTTTTGCAAAATAAAGGAAACATTAATGGGATGGGTGGAGTTGGCGGCATTGGCGGTACTACTTGTGGCAGTACTGGAGGAGCCGGAAGTAACGGCAGCGCAGGTGGGATGGCTATTAGCTTATCTAACGATATCACCATAGAAAATATCCAAGCTGTTCGTGGAGGCGGTGGTGGTGGCGGAGGCGGTTCAGGCGCTGGGCTATCACCAGGATTAGAAGGTTACGGAGGAGGCGGAGCCGGTGGAGGAGCTGGCGGTACTGGCGGGAGCGGTGCGTCTGGTGGGTTACCTAGTTGTACCGAGGTTTCCGTTTCCGGAGCTAATGGAGCTAACGGAGCGGCGGGTTCTGGTTCGGGAGGAGCTGGAGGAGTAGGAGCTGCTGGAGGAAGTACTGGTGCTGGAGGCAGAGGAGGAAGTAATGGAGTTGTAGGTGATAATGGAGTTGCGGGGCAAGCAGCTGCTGGAACTGGCGGAGCTGCGGGCAATTATATTAAACAAAACGGTTACACTGCTGTGTGGAGTATCACAGGAACCCGTTTAGGAACTGTAGGAGTATAACATGTTTGAAACAATATTTGAACTGGCAAACAAACGACCATTCGCGACAGGAATGGTTATTGTTGTAGCTACGATTATTGCTGTGGTTTTATTCACAACTTTATAAATGCCATTAGTACAAATTGACAATCTAGGGAGGGGCGGAATTAATAGGGATTTGGAGCCCTATACCCTCCCTCCACATCTTTGGTCAGACGGGAGAAATGTTCGCTTTTTGAACCAACGAGCACAGAAAGTTTTGGGTTCGCAAGAGTTTTTCGACTCTTGGAATTTAGGAGCTGGATTTAATGTGCCCCTTTGGTTACTTCCATGGAATAATGGAGGAACATTAGAATGGCTTGCGCCCAGCTCAGGCAAAATTGTCAAGATGATAAACGGTTCAACTTTAGATGTTACGAGAACTACTGGTGGAGATTACTCTGCGACTAATACGTCTATATGGAGTGGTGGCGTTATTGGTGGTGTGCCTATACTTACTAATGATTCCCACACTGATATCCCTCAAAGCTGGAATAATTCAACAGGTAAAATGCAGGATTTACCTAATTGGACTGTTGGTGCGAAGGCGAAAATAATACGAATTTTTAAGCAGTATGTTGTTGCTCTTGATATTTTACAGCCAGGAGGCTCAAGAGAACCACATACTGTGAAATGGTCTAATCCGGCGTTACCTGGAACTGTTCCTACAAAGTGGGATAATGCGAATGATAACGACTCGAACGAGCAACCGTTGAGTGAAGGGGGCGGGTTTATTATAGATGCCCAACCTTTACGTGATGCTTTAGTGGTATATAAAGAACAATCTACTTATCTGATGCAATTGACTTCAGGTCCATTCGTCTTTAACTTTAGACGTATATTTGATAATGAAGGTCTATTAGCTCCGCGTTGCGCTAAGACCTTTGACAATAAACACTTTGTAGTTTCACAAGGTGATGTTCGTGTGCATGACGGGCAGACTAGTGTTAGCGTTATAGATAAGGTATTACGTAATTGGATGTTTAACAATATCCAAGAATCGACTTTACGGCAGACTTTTGTTACACCGAACTATGCGAATAACGAAATGTGGATCTGCTTTATTACGAATAGCGTGGCAGGTACATTTGCTGATATTGCACTTATCTGGAATTGGAAAGAGAACACCTGGGGAATACGAGATTTACCTGATGTTCCGCATATTGCCTATGGGTTGATTGACAAAACAGGAGTTACGTCTAAAATTATTGACGACCAGACACAGATTATAGACACAGATACGTCTGTAATTGACGGCTCGCCTTTTAGTTCTGGTCAGTTACGCTTAGCCGGAGTTGGTAACGCTACTGCGAATGACAAGTTAATTGAGTTTGATATTACTACGCAAGAACAAGGAGCTAATTTAGTTTCTTTTCTTGAGCGGACAGGGATTATTGTTATAGGTAAGGATCAATTTGGAGAGCCTAAACTCGATCAGACTTCACTTAAATTGTTAAGTCGTTTATGGCTGAAGCTGGAAGCAACTGGTGCCGTCGATGTTTATATAGGATCACAAAGTACAATTGAAGGAGCTATTACTTGGTCAGGTCCTTTTCCTTATACGGTTGGGGTGACTCCTCACATTGATACACGAGTTCAGGGTGTTGCCTTGGCTATTAAAATAGAGTCAACCGGAAATATCGAGTGGAGCTGTACCGGTGTTTCTTTTAATGTGGAGATTATCGGTGGCGCGACAAGGTAGATATATTCCAGGTTTGCTTGGTGAAGAGTTTGATATACGAGAACTTACGGAAGAGTTTAATAATATCAAGATAGCCATTGACGGGTTATATGAAGGTCGAATGGAAGTGTATCACCAAGAACCTGAAAAACCAGATGAAGGTGTCCATGTTTATGCTGACGGCATCGATTGGAATCCGGGAGGGGGAAAAGGTTATTATGAATATACAGGAGCAGGGGTTAATGGTTGGAGATTGCTTTCTACTGGAGTGCAATATTAAAGTTATATTGTAACGGGATTATGAATATACAATATACCAATAAAATAGCTTACGTAGCGCCAATCCATATACCAACTATCTGGTATGAAATTGAACCGATGCTGATTGAAGGACTAAAAAGAACTGACGATATTATAACAAAGGAAGTTATTTACCATAAATTAGCTGTTGGTGAATTCTTACTTTGGACTGTACAGCAAGAAGGAAAACTGGTGGGATTAGCGTTAACGGAAGTAGGGTTAACCCAGAATGGCGCTATCTGTTATATCTTTTTTGTGACAGGAAAAGGTATGAAGAGTTGGTTTGAGGATTTACATGATAACATACTAGCTTGGGCTTTACACCATCATTGTGTAAAGATGAAAGCTTTAGGTCGAATTGGTTGGCTAAAATTCTATAAGCAGAAAAACTGGCAAGTTAAATCTGTGGAATATAGTTATACTATTGCGGATAAATTACACTAGAAGGTATTATCATGGCAGGAAATAGTGGCGGAAGTCAAAATACTACAACGCAAGTTATTCCTTATGAAGGTGTGCAACCTTTTTTGGATAGTGCTTTTCAAAGTTTACAAGATCAAACTGATTCCCCTAGGACGTTTTTCCCTGGGAGTACGGTTGCTCCACAGAGTGCTGCTACCCAGTCTGGTGTTAACTCCTTAACTAATGCGGCACAGCAACAACAAGGTGTGGCGAATCAGGTAAGTGACCAATTCCAATTCTTTACTGGTGACGCATTAAGTCCTGATTCGAATCCGTTTTTAGCTGAATCCGCTCGGAACGCGGTCAAGCCTATCTTTGAACAGTTGACCCAGAATGTGTTGCCTGGGATAGATCGCGGAGCTGTACAAGCTGGAGGATTTGGCGGTACAGCGCAGGCAAATCTACAAGGCGATGCGATTGACAGAGCGACTACACGAGCGCTTGATGCTTCTAATAATGTCTTTGCTAACGCGTTTGAGAATAGCTCTAATCGGGCTACAGATTTAATCAAGTCATCACCTTTCTTATCCTCAACCTTCTCAGCCCCTGGACAGACACAGTTACAAGCTGGAGCGGTCACTGATTCGTTTAATCAGGCAGGTGTTAATGAAGATGTTAATCGACATAACTTTGAACAGACCGGACAATTTGATCAATTATTGCAGTACCTATCCGCATTACAAGGAGTCCCCTTTGGGCAGTCCACTACAGCCCCAGGTCCAACCGGTCCGAGTTTCTTAAACGGAGCATTAGGTGGTGCTGGGTTAGGAGCCGCAGCTTCAGCAATTCCAGGATTACAGCCATTCGCCCCCTTCTTACTTGGTGGCGGAGCTGCTGTAGGCGGAGCAAGTACTTTATTCTAATAGGAGAAACTTATGAACCAAATACAATTTCCAACAGCTCCTTTGAACCCTACAGGAGCGTTACCTAATTCAGCTGGAGCGTTACCTGTTCCTGCTCCTACCCAACCTGGGGTGTTTGATCCAGGTGGTTTTTTAGACTTGCAAAATAATCCTGAAGCGTTGTTATCTTTGCTACAATTTTCAGGGAATGTGTTACAGCCGGTTCAACCGAATGATACAAGTGCTGGCGTGTTTGGAAGGGCGTTAGCGGGAGCTGCTAATGACTTCGGGAATCGAACACAGCAGAATAAAAGTAATCAGTTTAAAGAAGATTCGTTGCAGGCTACGCAAGACAATGCTCAAGCTACTCGCGATCTGACGACGCAATTGGATACTACGACTAATGACAACGAACAGAGTTTAATTGATTATAGAGATGCACTTGCTAAAGCTGCCGGTGTAACCGCTAAAGCAAAAGGAGCGGCAGGTACGTCAGCTCAATTTGACCAGTTAAACCGAAACGAACGTGTAACTGCTATCATGAAGTTGAACCCTACCTTTACAAAAGAACAAGCTATCATACAAGAGAACTTATTGCAGTTAACGAAGGGGCAGAGTATCCCTTCTGTAGCCGCAAATACTGTTCAAGCAAACGCAGCCGAGGGAGGCGCCTTTGGCTTAGAGCAAGCTACAGCAGCAGCTAATTCTGTTCGAAATCAACCAGGCGTTTCTTTGACTCCTCCGGTCACAGATGCGAACACAAAAGCGTTAACAGAAGCGAGTGATGAAGAGATTCTTGCCGCTTGGAATAATCCAACTTCAAAAGCCAAGGCAATGGAAACCTTTGGTGATGCTTTTGAGTTACGAGCGTTGCGTCTGTTGGGATCAAAATGAGTGAGTTTACGGATTTAATTGCAACCACTAAAAAACCAGAGATTACTGGAAGTGGGTTTGCTGATTTAGTTGGACTGGGCGCGGAGCCTGAACCTATAAAAGAAACCTCTTTTATGGACTCTGTTTTTCCTGGAGGAGTAGCAGCTACCGTAGCTGGAACAGCGGAAAATATTCCTAAGTCTTTTGCGGAAGTGGTAGATGTTACAGTCGGCACAGCTAGTGAAGTTCCTGGTGTTATCTCGAGAGCCGCTACAACTACCTTTGCTCCAGAGGGAGATAAGCTTAAATTCAAAAGACAGAAGAAACTAAACCGTCCAGATGGTACAACTGAATTTATAGATATCTCAGATGAAGAGTTCCGTGGTTTGTCTCAAGATACTAAATTGAACTTTACTCGTACTGTGCAAGATACGTCTACTGGTTCTTTACAAGAAGCAAT
>Ga0256847_1001777_pt1 | contig 10331 bp, 9 predicted proteins | sample TeddybearmetaG_FD_189099 | JGI IMG/M metagenome (GOLD analysis project Ga0256847, IMG submission 189099) | Hydrothermal vent microbial communities from East Pacific Rise, Pacific Ocean - Teddybear | ecosystem: Environmental > Aquatic > Marine > Hydrothermal vents | place: Pacific Ocean: East... | reverse complement strand
GTGTTGCATCGACCTGTTGAACTCACAGCCGTTCAGAGTCAAATCAATACTTAATCAAAACGTAAACAGTAATTTCTATAGCTGTCACTCATCAACCCCCATAATCACAACTTAACAAATTCTTTCAAATAATCGCCGATGCGATTACTGATGCGAGTTATAATCTCTCCCACTATTTTCTAACTGGGTGATTTCACTGAGTATTCCCAAATCATCACTTTATAACTGCTTGAATTAACTGAATAAAGCATGGGCAACCTACCACTACACAAGGCCAGGAAACGGTTTGGCCAACACTTCTTGCACGACCGGAATATTATCACCAAGCTGATTAATGCCATCTCACCTAAAAAAGATGATTTTCTACTGGAGATTGGCCCTGGTCAGGGCGCTCTGACCTTTCCTCTACTTCAGGCATGTCAATACCTGACTGCCATAGAACTGGACAGAGATTTGATTCCTATATTGCAGCAGAAATCCAGCGAATTTGGTGAACTGGAACTGATCAATCAGGATATTCTCAAATTTGAACTCGAAACCTTGAAGTTACATGCCCCAATTCGACTGGTTGGTAATTTACCTTACAATATCTCTACCCCACTGATGTTTCATCTGCTGAAATCAGTTGAGCTGATCCAGGATATGCATTTCATGGTGCAAAAAGAAGTCGCCCAAAGAATTGTTGCAAATGCGGGTGAACCCCACTATTCACGTTTATCGGTAATGATGCAATATTTTTGTCAGTGCCAGTTTCTGTTTGGGGTGGCCCCAGGTTGTTTCTCACCACCGCCTAAGGTTGATTCATCAATAATACGCCTGGTGCCACACATTCAAAAAGATACAGAAGTAAATGATTTCGATTTATTTTCACTGATTGTCAAAAGCGCATTTAATCAACGACGTAAAACGATAATTAATTCTCTAAAAAAAGTCGTTGATCCGAGTATCATAAGCGAACTCGGCATCAACCCGAAATCAAGGGCTGAAAATCTTTTTTTACAGGATTACGCCGCAATATCACAGGCTCAAAGCGAGCTGAAGCGGGCATGACAGCAAGTATCTCAATAATTTCTGCGATGGATCAAAATCGGTTGATCGGTCAGAACAACAGCCTACCATGGCATTTACCCGCTGATCTTGCTTTCTTTAAAAAAAATACGCTCTCTAAACCAATTATCATGGGTAGAAAAACCTTTCAATCTATAGGTAAAGCATTGCCCGGACGACAGAACATTGTTATTACGCGGGATGCTTCATTTAGAGCTGAGTCGTGCGATATTGCCAGTACTATTGACCAGGCTATCGAGTTAGCAGGTGATGTGGCAGAAGTCATGTTGATTGGCGGAGCAAGCCTGTATCAACAAGCTCTGGGACGTGCGCAACATCTTTATCTAACCAAAATTCATGCAACTTTTACGGGGGACACCTGGTTTCCAGAAATTAATATGGATGAGTGGAAGTTAGTTAAGTGTGAAAAACATACATCAGATCAAAAAAACAAGTATGCTTATTCATTTTTAACTTTGAGTAGAATAATTAATTAGCATAAAACTATAGAAATTAAACATAGTTGAGATGTAGTTTTCAATACCGAAATTACATGATTGTTCGATTATGATTAGCAAAATTCAAACGGAATTTAGTTATGGCCAGCAGAACATACATAGTAGGACGGGAAGGAAATATTTTTATTAACGATCCTTCTGTCAGCAAAACGCATGCAGAAATACAAATCAATAAAGGAGAGATTTACTTACGCGATCTGAACTCAACAAACGGTACTTACCTGGTAAAAAACCAGCGTCTCGTGCCTTTTATAGAAGGATACGTTCAAATTAACCAGCCCATCGTACTTGGTAATAAACAGTATACGATTCGACGTTTATTAGAACTGGCAGGCGAGTTCGCTGCCTGATATTGATTCCTATTTGCGTTTAAAGAATGGTCAGATTTAGCTGGCCTTTTTTTGCATGCGCTTATCAATAAACCTGGCAGCAGAATCTACCGATTTTTGAACACTCTCCTCCATTTCTTCTCGCTCACCTGGAGCGAGATAATAGGCCATATCTATCTCATGTCGGATATATCGCGACGGTAACCGAGTTAACGCGTAACAGGCAACATCCAGCAGAAACTCTTCATCTCTACCCGGGTAACGCTTCATTAAGTTTTCGTCAATATGCTCGAAAACTAGATGTTCATAGTAGTTATATACACTTGCAAAATTCATTTTTTAAATCTCCTGACACTATTAAATGCGCATCATCTAAGCCCGAACATTTCATAAACATGCTCGTGCCCTTGCTTGTTCTTCCAGAGTATTTAAAACCTGTACAAATTCACTCTGACTTTTCGAAATATCCCTCAACTTTTTCTAGCGCTATAGCTACAAATTTAGCAGCAACGCACAAAATATCCAGTTCTGCATGGCTAAAACTTCCATTAGAGCTAATATTAATTACCTCTAACACTCCGGCTGGAGCTGAATTTATCATCAGGGGTGCACACATTATTTTTTGAGTCTTAAATCCAACTTCTCGATCAATATCTGAATACCAATCGGGTGAGTTATGGACATCATCGACAATTTGAGCTTGTTGAGATTTAAATACCGCACCTGCTATTCCGGTACTGGCGTCGATTCGATAATTCATCAAGTCATCTTTGGCTTCACCTATCACTTCCACAAATACCAACTCGTTTGTCTCTTCATCGAGCAACAGTATAGAACCATTTTCTGAATCGCAGGCATGTAAAACCAGCAATAATAAATCATGAATAAGTTTGACCAGATCCATTCGACTGTCAATCTTTTCCATAGCAGCTATCATTTCATTCAATGCTCTGAATGTTTGCTGATTTCTAGAGAGTTTTACGGTTAATTGCGAGTTGTGCTGTTTCAAAGATTCATTATCTTCGCGCAACATTTGAAGAACATCAGATCGACCAATTGGCATATAACTTTCCAGAAATCGTTGGATTAAGTATAACTCCAAATAACTGTTTTGTTATCGAATTTCCTGCTTTTTGGTGCAATCGACCCGATACCAACGGGGTTTCTTTTTATCGATTCTCAAAGCAGTCAAGGCTCCACCCCATAAACAACCGCTATCCATTGCAAAACATATCCCATACTGTTTGCTTGGAAGCGTCGACCAATGACCAAATACGATTCGATTATGTTTGATCTGTTTTTGATCCATATCAAACCAGGGGGAAATATTTCTGCTTTTTATCGCAGAGGGTTTACCTTTAGTATGCATATCCAGGCGTCCACTAGGGTGGCAATATCGCATTCGGGTAAAGACATTGGTAATAAATCGCAGTCGATCCTGGCCTTCCAGATTAGTTGACCAGTGGTCGGGTAAATTACCGTACATGTTCTTAAAATAAGTTCGATGAGTTTTTTTACCGCGAATGGCCTGCTCAACTTCATTGGAATATTTAAGGGCTTCACTCAACCCCCATTGTGGCAAAATACCAGCATGCACTAGTGCGAAGTTTAGGTCGATATCAACATGCAATAGTGGTCGATGCCTTAGCCAGTGCATATAATCATCGCATTCCGGGTGCTTTAAAATTTCCCTTAGCGTATCGGCAGTTCGTAATTTTGCATTGCCGTAATAAACCGCCAGCAAATGCAAATCATGATTACCCAAAACTGAAGTGGCCCGATCACCCAGATTGCGTACAAATTCCAGTGTTTTAAGTGATTGAGGCCCACGATTTACCAGATCCCCACAAAACCAGAGCAAGTCTTTGTTGCGCTTAAAATTTATTTTATTTAACAATCGCTGAAGATCGTCAAAACATCCCTGCACATCACCAATGACATAAACCGCCATAGATTAGTCCTGAGCGCTATTTTTTTTCAATTCAATCGAACGAAACCAGCCCTTGCTTAAAACGGGTTCATCGCGTAACAGGCTAAATTCAGGGCAATGCTTCAGGCAATCTTCAAATACTACGTTAGTTTTGGTTGCGATATACCTTAACGCAAGGCTGAGCAATCGGCGAACGGGAGCCCATTGACCCGGTCGCAAAAACTTGTCCAGAATTAGCAACTGGCCGCCGGGTTTTAAAACCCGGCTTGCCTCCTTAAGAGCCTTAACTGAATCCGGTACAATCGCCAGAATCAAATGCATGACCACAACGTCAAATTGCTCATCCTCAAACGGCAGATTCATCGCATCACCCTCCTGCAAGTGAATATCAAGATCTGTTATGGAATTTGCTCGTTTTTGAGCCAGTGCCAACATCGCGGGTGTTAAATCTATCGCATCGTATGATGCACCGGTAGGTAAAAAAGGAATATCAAGGCCACTTCCAATGCCATCAATCAAAATCCGTTTGCCTTCTGGTTGATCGAGGTACACCAGACTATTTATTCTGATCTGTTCTGTCGCTTTTGAGACTATCCCGTCATAGATGGGAGCGAGTACTGAATAACTATATTTCAGCACTAGTGCAGTACTCTCGGTTTCGATAAAATGAATTCTTTTATTTCAGCATCGAACTTAGACCCGTCTTCGGCCAGCATTTGGTAACTCCCTCTCATCGTACCAACACAAGTTTCCAGCATCGTACCTGAGGTATAGATATATTGCTCGCCAGGCTTCAAGTGAGGTTGTTCACCGACAACACCATCGCCGCGAACTTCCTGAGTTTTTTGATTGGAATCGGTAATGACCCAGTGTCGCGTTAAAAGTTGAGCCGGCTGAGTGCCCTGATTACTGATGGTAATAGTATAGGCAAAAACATAATGATCCTGCTCAGGGCTCGACTGACTCTCTAAGTAGAGGGTTTCTACATTAATGCTGATGTGATTGATTTCAGTATTATTCATAATATCGTGGCTATAATATTCCTGTGGATAGTTTACGCAAAATCGATGTGGTAAGGCAGGATGATGATAACCTGAATAAAATCTGGTTTCACTGCCAAAGTGCAGATTTGTTTGTCTGGCAGGAAAAGTCAAAGCAAGCAATAAAACGTTTTGAATTTTATTTTGACAAACCATTTGCCGAACAAGCCTGCGTTTGGAAGTTAGAATCGGGAATCAGCGTCAGAAATCTGGATGATGGCGAATCGGTTTCTGGTAGAGCGAGGACGCCAATTTTAGGTGATCAATCTGATGTTTATAAAGACGTCATTGTTTCCAAGTTCAATCGTGTCAATCGGCACCTGCCTGCCGAACTAAAGTCATTTATTATCGATAAAATTCAAAACCCTCGCTGATCATTGAAGGAAGGAGTACAGAACTAATCGAGTGTGAAAAAGAAAGTGGCGCCTTCACCTACCTTTCCTTCCGCCCAGATATTGCCACCGTGACGTTTAATAATACGTTTTACCGTAGCCAATCCAATGCCAATTCCATCAAAATCCCTGGCATCGTGCAAACGTTGGAATTCTTTGAACAGATTGTTGGAGTAGTTCATGTCAAAACCTTCTCCATTATCCCGTAAATAAAATACCTGTTTACCCTCTTCGATATTTACGCCGAATTCTATTTTTGTCTGATCCTTGTTTTGTGTATATTTCCAGGCATTACTGAAAAGATTCAACAACACTACAAATAACATTTTGCGATCACCTTCAGCTTCCAAACCTTGATGGATAATTAATTCCACGTTTTTACGATGCTCCCGGTCGGATAAATTTTCTGTTGCACTTTCTGCTATCTGATCCAGATAAATTTTTTCCTTCATCATCTCCTGACTCGAAAGGCGAGATAATGATAGTAGACATTCAATCAGTTCTGCCATTTTTTTACTGGCACGACGTATTCGGTGTAAATAATCTCGTGCTGTATCATCTAATAATTCTTTGTAGTCCTCAAACAGCGCTTCACTAAATCCATTAATGGCCCGCAATGGTTGCCGCAAATCATGTGAGACAGAGTAGCTAAAAGATTTTTGTTCCTCATTGACGCGATGCAACTCAGCGGTTTGTTGTTGTAAATCAGTCAGAAAGATGCTTTTCTCCTGATTACTGGTTTCTAATTGTGCATTCAATTCAGACAGCTTGTGAGTACGTTCGGCCACCTTATCTTTAAGCAGTCGCTCGCGGAACTTTGCGCTCCGCCTTTGCCAGAAAAAGACACTCGATACAAGGATGACGAACAGCAGCACCATCAATAAACGAAACCACCATGTCTGCCACCAGGGTGGCGTAATAATAATATTGAGTGCTACACCTTCCTTATTCCAGATGCCATCACCATTTGATCCCTGTACTCGAAAAGTGTAATCACCCGGATCCAGGTTAGTGTAAGTGACAAAACGTCTCTTGCTACTCGCTTTTGTCCAGTCCGATTCAAATCCCTCCAATCTATAACGATACCTGTTTTTCTTCGGCGTGGTGAAATCCAGCGCGGAAAAGCCCAGAGAGAAAATGTTCTGACTGTAAGATAGCGTCAGGCTGTCGGTCTGGTTGATCGGGTTTTGCAGTGGGGAATCGCCACCGATGGAGACAGTTTCATTGAAGAGTTGAAATTCAGTCAACACAATGGGAGGGATGAATGGGTTATCTTTGATCTGGTCTGGATAAAAAGCATTGAAACCGTTGATACCGCCAAAGAACGTTTCGCCACTTTTGCTTTTGAAATATACGCCGAAACGGTTGAATTCATTACTTTGCAAACCATCGAGCACGTCATAGTTTCTAAATGTTTCTGTCTGTGGATTAAACCTGGAAAGACCGCTATTGGTACTGAGCCACAAATTACCCGAGTCATCGGCTAATATCCCCTGAATACCATTATTAGGCAATCCCTGTTTTTCCGTGTAATGACTGAATGTGTCGGTATTTCGATCAAGTTTACTGAGGCCACCTGAAGTACCAACCCACAGGGTTTTGGCCTCATCTTCATAAATCGAACTGACAATATTTCCGCCAACGCTTTTAGGATCAGCAGGGTCATGTTCATAGCGTTTTATTTGTTCCGTTTTAGGGTCAAAGCGATTCAAACCACCATTTCTTGTACCAAGCCATAACATTCCTTCCCTGTCTTCATAAACTACATAAACATCGTTTTCACTTAAACTTTGGGGATCATCAGGATTCTGTTGATAAGATTTAAACCGCTCAGTATTTGGATCAAACCGATTCAGTCCGCCCCCTCTGGTGCCCAGCCAAAATATCCCTGATTTATCCTGATGGAGAGAAAGAACAATATCGTTGCTTAAACTATCTGGATTTTTCGGATCATGAAGATATGCTTTAAACTGCTCCGTTTTCGGATCAAACCGATTCAGTCCGCCAAAAAAAGTACCAAACCAGAGAATGCCATGCTCATCTTCATGAGTAGCCATGACCGACCCAACTGAGATACTGTGCGGATTGTCCGGGTCGTTTTTGTAAAAAGTGAACTGTCCTGTCTTGCGGTCAAACCTGTTCAGTACCCGGTCATTACCAACCCATAGAGTGCCTGACCGATCTTCATACACCGACAACACAAAACCATCTCGCAGACTGTTTGGGTTATTAGGTTCTGGCTTATAATGGGCAAATTTGGGCGGCCTGGGGTTGAGTTTGCTGATGCCGCCACCGCTGTTGCCGATATAGATCAGTCCTGATTTGTCTTCATAAATGCTTCTAATAAAATCACTGCCCAGGCTGTCTGGATTGGAAATATCTTTTTTGTAGCGTGAAAAAAGTTGCTGATCTGGATCAAACCGAACTACTCCGCCACCATTGGTGCCGATCCACAAAATTCCTGATGAATCCTGAAAAGCGATGTTAAGATCATTCAGGCTTTCTACGTCGGGATCATCAGGCAGAATTGGGAAACGGGTGAAAGTATTTGATTGCAGGTCAAAGGCATTTAAACCATCTTTTCGTGTTGTGATCCATATCCTTTTTGACCCTTCTCCAACAATCGAGGTAATGTTATTTCCGCTTAGACTATTAGGATTATCCAAGTCGTGTTGGTAACGGGTAAACTGCTCTGTTTCGGGATTAAAACTGTTGAGTCCGGCATCTCTTGTTCCCACCCACAATAGTCCTGTCCGAGCATCTTCATAAAACCCTCGTGGCTTATCGCTGCTGATGCTGCCAGGGTCATCAGGATTATGTAGGTAACGAGTAAAATTTTGAGTGACTGGGTCTAACCTGTTCAGGCCATTTGACTTGGTAGCAATCCAGATGTTTCCGGCATGATCCTGGTAGATAGCGTTTTCAGGTATGACATTACTGCTCAGACTATTGGGATTATCCGGGTCATGCTGATAATGGGTGAATTTTTCCGTTGTCGGGTCAAATTTTTCCAGCCCACCACCACTGGTCCCAATCCAGATCATACCGTCCCGATCTTTAAATAGCGCTATGACGGTATTGTTGCTCAGACTATTCTTATCATCCCGATTGTTCTTATAAACAGAAAATTCATAACCATCGTAACGATTTAGTCCGTCATAGGTTCCAAACCACATAAAGCCGTTTTCATCCTGAACAATGGTTTCTCCTCGGCTGTTTGACAATCCCTGCTCAATGCCGAGATTGTCGAATCTAAGTTCTGGAGCAGGACTGGATGAATCTTTACTACCTTCGGCAAGCAAAGGCGCCGGTGAAAGAAAAATCAACTCAATGATGAAAACAGCTAACATTAATTTGCTTTTACTGTTCATTCTATAATCTCTTGTGATTGTAAATAAAGAGTGAAAACAGAATTCAGCAATACACATGATCGCCAGTTTTCCAGATAGTTGCTTATCCATTTTGTCGATCTGAATACGCAACTGAACCAGAGTTTCCTCTGGTTCAGTATTTTTACTTCAATGATTTTACTTTAGACCTGAGTATATTTCCTTCTTAAGAATGATACCAGTCCAAGTAAACACAACAGCCACCACTGAAACGAACCACTGCCGCTGCTATGACCTGCTCGTGCTGATTGAAACATAGGCTGTTGCGAATCAACACGATTTGAGACAACAGCCTGTTTTACGCGCTGTTGCTGAGCCAATAATTCTTTGGCTAGACGCTGTTTATTATTGCGTTTGATCCTGAGTGTTTGAAATACTTCGTCTCTGACTACAATCATCGAAGTGTAATCCGTCACTAAACCATACTCGGTAGATAGATCGGTTATCGACTGCTTTAAATCGGCATCTTCACCAAAGTTGTTTATCTGCTGTTGCCTGTCAAGAATGTTAGCGTATGCCCATAGACGTTCCAGTTCCGGATTCAATGCATTCGCAGCAGGAAACTGAATCTGGGTTTGATAAACCTTTTCCTGCCCCGATATCTCACCGCTCAAACGGATATCCGCCTGACCATCACCCCAGTAATGTCCGAACAAAACGAGTTGCTGACCACGATAGAGGCTAACAAATTTTTTCGGTGAGATATCAGCAGTTTTTACGCCGTCGATATCAACTTTGACGCCATGCAGACTTTGATGTGTGACCTTGCTGCTGGCTTCAAGAATCTTGCCAACAATATCATCGCTGTTCGATACACTGACTGCAAAACCGTTTGAAGCATCTGTCATCGCCTGTAACATCGGGCGATTGGCGCTATTTCCCATGATGAATGTGAACAGGCGGATATCCTGCTTTTGTAAAAGCTCTATAAATTTTTTCTGTTTAGTGATTCCGACATTGGCCACGCCATCAGTTACCAGCACGATGGCGCTGGTGCGATCAGCATCGACATTCGCCAACCCTTTTTGCAAACCAGCATACAGATTAGTGCCGTTACCTGGTTTCACCTGAGCCAGGGCATCGCTGTAATACTTGATCATTTCTGGCGTAGCATTGACATATCCGTTGGTAAGTTCACGCGAATTATTATTGAACAACACCACACGAAATCGATCATTCACTCGCATCTTTTTGAAAGCCTTTTGCACACCATCGGCCAGGGTTGCGTATTTGCCCTGCATAGAGCCTGAGATATCCAGCACGAATACCCAGTCACTACCTTCATTGATCGCTTGCAGATCATCACCAGGAGTCAATGTCAGCATGAACGTACCCCGGCCTGAACCCTCGGCTTTGTAGCTAACCAGATCTACAGATCCCGGCAAACCCTGTTGATGTCTCCAGTAAACGACAAGATCTTGATCCAGCGTAAAAGCGGGTTGGTTGGTCTGTTTTTGACTGACGCCTTCTTCACCAATCTGAATATTGCTGGAATTGCTCAAATCCACTAACCATTCCTGGTCGTTCAATTGCCTGACCTGAGCCTGAGTTTGATTTGGAAGGCGAACGGCGGCAACAGGATATGCTGACCTGAGTTTCAACTTAAAGCTGAAAGATTCTTTGACTGTTTCTTTCGCTGTCCAGAACGCCAGTTTTTGCTCATCGACTCCGCCTTCCTCCAATGGG
>Ga0256847_1001776_pt1 | contig 10333 bp, 5 predicted proteins | sample TeddybearmetaG_FD_189099 | JGI IMG/M metagenome (GOLD analysis project Ga0256847, IMG submission 189099) | Hydrothermal vent microbial communities from East Pacific Rise, Pacific Ocean - Teddybear | ecosystem: Environmental > Aquatic > Marine > Hydrothermal vents | place: Pacific Ocean: East... | reverse complement strand
TTCGATCCGAATGATTACCTGACGGCCTCTACTGACCTGGTAACCAATCCAAGTGGCTTTGTCATGTTGAACCCGATCTACACGCAGTTCCCGGGTGGTTACAATCCGGACTTTGGTGCTGCCATTAGTGATATGGCGTTTGTTGTCGGTGCACGTGGCGAAACTGGCGGAGGCATGACTTGGAACGTTAGTGGTCGCATCGCAGAGAGCGAGGCCGATTACAAGCTGTCAGAGACGATTAACCCCAGTCTCGGTGGACTCTCGCCAACTAGCTTCAGTCCGGGCAAGCTGACTCAAGAGGAAGCCAGCCTCAACGCAGACTTCGTGAAGACCTTCGACGTCGGCAACCTTGCTGCGCCGATGAACTTCGCATTCGGGTTTGAGTGGCGCGAAGAAACATACAAGATCGGCGCTGGCGATGTGGCATCGTATAGCGCGGGACCGGCATTCGAATTCGGCGTTGGCTCCGACGGTTTCCAGGGCTTCCCGGTTGAATCGGTCGGCAGTTTTGACAGCTCAAGTGTTGCTGCCTATGTGGACATCGAGGCCGACATCACCGATACCTTCACACTGGGTGCCGCTGTTCGCTTCGAGGATTACGACGAGTTTGGCAACACAACAGACTTCAAGTTGTCAGGACGCCTTCAGATCAACGACCAGTTCGCGTTGCGAGCAACGGCTAGCACCGGTTTCCGCGCACCAACACCGGGTCAGGTCAACACGCTCAATACGACGACGAGTGCAGACACTGCAGGCAACCTGATTCCGAGCGGTACCTATCCGGTCGGAAGCACCGTCGCGATGGTCCTCGGGTCGCAGCCGCTTGTGCCAGAAGAGTCCACCAGTTTCACCGTGGGTGCTATTTGGTCTGCGACAGATAACGTCGACGTTACGCTCGACTACTATGAAATTGCTATCGACCACCGCCTTGCATTGTTCAATACGACGATCAACGCACAGGATGTTATTGATCTAACAGCCGCTGGCGTCCCGAACGCCGATTTGTTGATTGGCGGTTTGGCTAACTATTTTGCGAATGCTTTTGATTCCGATGTGTTTGGTTTCGATCTCGCGATCACGGCTGGCTTCGAAATCGCCTCTGGCGATCTGGTTGTCGATCTGCGACATAACCAAAACGATATGGATGTGGACAGAGTAGCCTCAGGAACGATCAATGCATCGCGCGTGTTCGATCTTGAGAATCAGGTTCCTGCCAGCAGGACCACACTGACATTCGACTACGATACAGGCAATGCATTCAGCGGCCATGTTCGCGCCAACAGGTACGGCAGTTGGAAGTCGACAGGCGGCCTGTTCAGTAGCGGTCTTGCTGACGACGTTTCGAGTTACGGTTCCGAAATACTGGTTGATCTCGAGGCCACCTACCGATTCAACGATATGTTCCGCTTGAGTGTGGGCGCTGAGAATATCTTCGATGTTGAACCGGGCCTTGAAGGCGATGGCACGTTGGCATTCCTTGGAGCGAGGACATCCATTACCTCGCCCTTCGGTAACAACGGTGGCTTTTGGTACGCGCGCCTAGCTGCAGACTTCTAGACACGACTGCGTGGTTCAGTATCGGTTCGCCGATACTGAACCATTAGCGCAGCTCGTCAGCCAAGCCTTTCAATGTCTCGGCAAGCCCTTCTCGCTGCCTCAAAGCAACGGCATCACTATCGCCATCGCCACTCTTGACCGACTTCGCCAATGACTTCAACTTGGCCGTGACTTTCTTGTCTTTCCCACCGGTCTCAGTCAGTTTTGTCCAATCGTCCAGCGCTTTATTCACGTCGTCCTGCAAGGCCGCTGTTAGCGAATCGCTGCGCATAAGCTGATCCACATAAGCGCGGGCGACGACGGGATGTGCTGGCCAGGTCACAGGAAATTGTTGCTGCGGATTGAAAACACCGCCTTCGTCGGCTAACTCTGCCGCCGCAATTTCGTTCTCCGTTAGAAACTCGCTGGATGTCAGCGCAAACACGTCCAGGCCGCGAACGATTTCGGTGGCGTAGATGCGGCCGTTGTACCAGTACGCAGACCAGTAACCGCCGGTACTCAAGTGCTCCTCATGAATCGGACCCCGATCGAAGTACGCGATCTCGACTGGATTCACTGAGTCGGTGAAGTCGATCAGGGAGATGCCGCCCTGATACCAAGCCTGCACGAATATGTCGCGGCCCGGGACCGGAACAATTGAGCCGTTGTGTGCCACGCAGTTTTCCTGCTCGGTTTGCGGCGCAGGCATCTTAAAGTAGCTGCGAAACACGAGCTTGCCGTCGACGATGTCGTAGATCGCATCTGCGCCCCAGTCCAACGGATCGTGCGCGCGACATCGCGCCCGACTGCCGCCGCCCCACTCATCAGTGAAGATAACTTTCGTGCCATCGTTGTTGAACGTTGCCGAGTGCCAATACGCGAAACCTGAATCGACGACTTCGTCAATGCGTTGCGGATTCAAGGGATCAGAAATGTCGAACAAGATACCGTTGCCCGAACATGCGCCACCGGCGATACCGGCACTTGGGAATGCGGTAATGTCGTGGCATTGATTGGTTTGGTAAGTTTCCTGCGTTTCGTCGCCGTGGTCGCCGCCCTTCCAAAGACCTGCGAGGATGCCGGACTCCGGATCCGCGAATACCGTTGGGCTATGAACTATGCGCGATTTCGACGGATCGGCGACGGGAATCTCGATGACGTCGATACGAAACAAGGCAGTCCGATTATCACCGGGTGACTCGTCGAAACAACCGGACAACTCTTCCTCATCTCGAACAGAAGATGTGCCGGAGTTAAAGACGATGATCTTGCCGTCTTTGCCGGGGCCAGAGACAACTGAATGTGTGTGCGAACCGCGGCAGGTTTGTACCTGACCGACTTGTACGGGGCGAGCCAGATCGCTGATATCGAAAATACGGATGCCGCGAAAACGATCGACGCTAACATCTTCAAGAACACCGCCAAGTCCGCAATCGACTCTGCTAAGCGTTTGTTGCACTGACATGATTAGAAGATCGCCAACGATAGAAACGTCGCCTTGTCCGCCAGGGCAAACGATCGAACTGAATAGCTGCGGTATGCCATCTTCCTTTAACTTGTATACGTTAAAGCCGTGGTAACTGCCTGCGACTAAAACGTCATCTGAGAACGCCATGTCTGTGTTTGAGAAGCTTAAGAACGCAGTCCGTTCATCGTCCTTGCTGGCCTCCTCTTCCTCTTCATCTGTCTCTTCGGCTTTCTCAATCAACTGACTCGCCGCTAACTCGGCAGGGTTTTGGGGGTCAACAAACCCCGGCGGTTTGCCCAGGGACGCAACCATTCGAAGATTCAGTATTGCCTCGCCCGCATCAAAAAGGCCCGCCGTCAGGCCCACGCGCGGATCATCAGACAAGCTAGCCAACAGTCGACTCATGCGCTCGATCTCGGCTGTCTGGTCATTGGTGATGTCGTTGGTGAACTCGAACAAGACCGAGTCGTAGGCCGATCCCGGCTGTTCCAAAAGCTCCTCGACCATCGTTACAGCGCCATCGTGGTGCGTGATCATCAGCGTCAGGAACAGCCGATCAAAATCAGTGCCTTTGGACGCCGCGAGTTCTGCCATCTGTGCTAGGGATGCCATGCCCGCCATCGTGTGGGATGTGTGCATCGCCTCGTGCGCGGTTGGATCGGGCGTAGCTTCGTTACGCGAACGCAGCCATTGCTGCATGAACTCAATTTCGTCCGCCTGTGACACATCGATACGCCCTGCAACGTCCACGAGTTCTGGGCGATTAGTGCGGTCCGCCACCAGCTCGGCCATCTGCACGGCCTGATTGTGATGCGGAATCATATCTTGCATGAACGTGACATCCGCTGGGGAGTAACTCGTCTTGGCAACCTTGATGGCTTCCTCAGCGCTCAGCTCACGCGGTGCATCACCGATCGCCCCTGGCTGAATGATGGGCGCGTCCTGAGCAAAACTGATCGTCGCGCAGCTCAGGATAAATATGCTGGCGGTAATGAAACGAACACGTTGAATCGAAATATCGCTGGGTTTGATCACTATTTTCCTCCGAATTGCCATTTTTTGGCGCGAAACGTTGCCGCAGTGGTTTTACGCTACTATCCCTCACTAACCTAGCTCTAGGAATACCCTTGAATACTAATAAAAACAATCAGGGTTCGCGCATGTTTCTCCTGACATTACTGCTGCTCCCTTTTGCAAGCGTGTTCGGTGAGTGGTCGGTACCCTCAGAGTTCAGCGATAAGGTCGATGCACTCGATGAGGCGCAGCGTTCCTTTATTACCTCCGGCGCAGCCATTACCGTCATCCCCGAAAGCCAACTCAAGCACGAACTGGCGACTCGCGAGCCCGAAAGTCTGGAAAGACTCTTAGATGACTTGATCACGGTCGCCGGGAGCTTTGGCTATTCACCCGAACGCGACATGGGCGCCGCACCGCTGAACCTGACCACTGACGAATTCCATTGGTCAGTGGTGACACCGCCGGCGCTACGGGAGATGCAACGCGAAGCGGGTCCGTTCAGCGTACATCGCTATCTGTATCCGAAATCGGGTGTACCCACCTTCGGCGGCGCCAAGGTCGCGATCTGGCCTGAGGATCTCACGGCCGGTAAGGTCGACGTCGCGATTGTCGGCGTGCCAAGCAACAACGGCAGTGGCGTGCGCGATGCCGGATGGGCGCCTGATGAAATGCGTGCCCTGAACACAATCGCAACGCCCGACCTGCAATCGCTTGTTAAACCGCTCGAAGTTTTGACCGTGGTTGACTACGGCAACTTCGCCGTTGACCAAATGAGCATCGAATTGTCGATCGGTCATATCACTGAAATGGTGGCTGAAACGGCTGCTACGGGCGCTATCCCAATGCTGGTTGGCGGCGACACGTCGTTGCTCTACCCGGGCGTCAAAGGCGTCGCCAACGAACACGGCACGGGCTCGTTCGGCTTACTGCATTTCAGTGCCCATCCGGACGTCGAGCGCAACGATGCGCATACGATGTCCGACCGCCAAGCCGTGTTCCGCTTGCTCGACGAGGGCATTGTGAATGGTGCCGACACCATCCAGGTCGGTTTGCGAGGCCCCGACGTGGATGCGGACACCCTGCAATGGTTACAAGATAATCGTGTGCGTTATCACACGATGGCCGAGATTCGGCAACGCGGTTTCGAGGCGGTCCTCAAACGCGTACTGCGTGAGGTCAACAAGGGCCCTGATGCATTTTTTGTTTCCATCGACGTCAGCGCACTTGCGCCGGCCGAGATGATAGCCGCCGGCCGCGCCGAGGCCAATGGCCTTAGCATCGAGCAGATCAGAATGGCTATTCGATACGTCTGCGCGGCAAAAGACATTGTCGGTTTCGAGATTACAGACCTTGCACCCATGATGGACCTCTCGCGACTGTCGGTCATGCATGCGAACGCCGTGCTAAATGCCTGCCTGAGCGGCATCGCTGTACGCAAGGCCGGTCTCGATCCGGACTACGTGCATCCACTCGCTCTTGATCACGGCCAGCGATAGGGGATGCTGACATGACTAAATTGACGACCAAACTTCGTAACACCTTCTTTCTCGCCACCACACTGGCAGTATCGTTCGCCTTTGCTGACGAGGCGCCGGACACGCCTGAGCACGTGGTGGGTGAAGCCGCTTATCCGTTCGACACAGTTGATACGCGCGAGGAGAAAGAGGAAGCCATCGAGCTGCCCGACAGCGTCGCAGCGAAACTCGAGTTGCTAACGATTGATGAAATCGAATTCCTGAAAAGCGGCGACGCTCGCCAGTTCGCTGGCTCGCCCAAAGACACTGTTGAGGCGCTTGAAGAACGCTCACCCGAGGAAGTTAAGGCGTGGGTCAATGCCATGCAGCATGTGATATCGGAGCACCGCTACGACGAAGACCGTGACTTACCGAACATTCCGTTCAACACAGAATCCCCAGAGTTCAACGCATGGCGCGCCGAGCGGCCAAGATCGATGGACCCCGAGCGCGAAGACGGACCGATTGCGCTCGGCCGGTACAACGGCAGGGGCGGCCCGCCGACATTCGGCGGTCACCCGCTGGCGTTAACCCAAGAAGACCTCATCGCAGGTGAGGTCGACGTCGCTATTCTCGGCGCGCCGCTGAACATGGGCTCGGGATGGCGAGATTCCGGCTCTCAGGCAACGACGGACTTGCGACTGCTGGGCTGGGCGATGGGTGCTCATGATCAGTACGTCCAAATGAGTGCTCGCGACGTACTGACTATTGTCGACTACGGCGACGTTGCCATCGACAACGACAGCACCGAGCGTTCGATGCGCCATGTCCGTGAGAAAGTGCGTGAGATCGCAGAAACCGGTGCAATTCCAATCATAATTGGTGGTGACCACTCACTCGAATATCCGAACGTTGCGGCTCTGGCCGACGTGTACGGCAAAGAGAAGGTGTCCGTTATACATTTTGACTCGCACTACGATGCCTGGTGGGGTGGCCCACATCTGATCGATCACGGCGTACCCGTGTATCGGCTGATCAACGAGGGGCATGTGCGGGCTGCCGACTATATCCAGGTTGGCCTACGCTCGTCCGGCCCCGGCAAATCGGGCTTCGAATGGATGCGCGAAAATGGCATGCGTTATCACACGATGGCCGAAGTCGAGAAACGGGGTTGGGACGCAGTGCTGGACCGCGTCATTGCCGAGGCCAGCGAGGAAGGTCGCAAGATTCATATCTCGTTCGATATCGATGTGCTTGATCCAGCATTCGCGCCAGCTACGGGCACGCCGGTACCCGGTGGCCTAAACATGCGAGAGGCCATCAAGATTGTGCGACGCCTTTGTGCCGAGTCCAATGTCGTCAGCTTCGATCTTGTCGAGTTTCACCCGGCACTGGATCCAACCTACAAGACGGCGCTCAACAGCGCTTACATCGTCAAGTCCTGCCTGACGGGTCTGGCGATGAATAAGGAAGGCAAGACGGCGGCGCACTATCTGAGCCCACTCGCCTCTGAGCACGCCCTCGACGACCATTACGGCGACCAACAAGAACATCTTGATTTGACGAAAGCCGAAAAAGAGGAAGAAGAAAAAGAAGAGGAAGAGGAAGACGACGAAGCCGAGATGTAGGCGGCTAAGATGCGTTCATCCACATTAGTGCTTGTATCGCTTGCCCTTCTTACGGCCTGCAGTCGCGGTGAGTCGTTGCCCAGCTTCGATTTGAGTGGCAGCACCATGGGCACCCGCTTCAACATTACGCTCATCGATCCGCCAGATAATTTGGACCTGGATGACTTACGTGCACGAATCAACGAGCGTCTCGACAGCGTCGAGAATCTGGCATCAACGTATCGAAGTGACTCGCAGCTTGCGCGTCTGAATGCCGATCTCTCAACCGAGTGGGTCCTTGTGTCAGCGGAGCTTTGCGAGATGCTCGAAGCAGCGATGTCAGTGACGCTTGCCTCCGACGGTGCGTTTGATATCACGGTAGGTCCACTGGTTAATTTGTGGGGCTTTGGACCAAAATTTGTCGACCAGGCAATTCCGACGGACGATGAAATCGCTGCCGCCATGCGTCACGTGGGTGCGGATAAGTTGCGCATCGATTGTCAACGGCCAGCGTTACGCAAGTCCACCCCCAATGTCTATATCGATCTTTCCGGCTGGGCGAAGGGCTTCGCTGTGGATGAAATAGCAGAAATGCTGGACGCCAGCTTGGTAGAAAACTACTTGGTCGAGATCGGCGGCGAACTACGCATGCGAGGTCTCAACGCAGCAAATGAAACATACACCATCGCCGTAGAAAAACCGACCAAGAATGCGTCGATGACCTACGTGGTACTGCGCGTAACGGATGCGGCCATCGCGACGTCAGGAGACTATCGAAACTTTTTCGAAAGCAATGGCACTCGATATTCACACGCGATCAATCCACGCACAGGGTGGCCGGTACAACATGCCTTGGTTGGAGTAACCGTCATCGGTGAGTCAACGGCCTACGCCGATGCCATGGCAACTGCGCTACTCGTTCTCGGCCCTGATGATGGGTTGGCGCTGGCGGAAAAGCTGGGTCTGGCGGCATTGTTTCTGGTTCAAGCCGGTGACGAAACTGTTGAGAGGCCGTCCACCGAGTTTGCAGTAGCCGTGGATCGATGACGTCTCGACAGAACAGCCGTCAGTGCAAGCAACAACAAGAACAATGGATTTGTTGTCCCACCACCGCCGTCCTCTTCACCTTGCTCCGATACGACGTTGACTGTTCCGGATGCCGCATTGTTGGAGACATCCGCGTCGGCTTCTACAGATGACACGCTGATGGATACGTTCTTCATTCCTGTCGACGTGGCCGTTGCAGAAATGCTCAGCGATGAACTTGACTGCGCCGCGAAGCTGTTCGCCTGACAATCAACCTGTTGTGCCGCAACGGTGCATGTGCCGATCGACCAGGTTGCGGCATCAGCCTGCAAACCGTTGCTGAGGGTAATGCTCAACGAGACGCTGCTTGCGCCGAGAATCGAAAGATTTGAAATCGTTGCCGCCACCGTGGTGCTGGCATCGACGAACACGGCCGTTGTCGCTGGTGTATTGACCACCAGGTCGACGGCCGGATCGACGGTCAGTTGAAACGCGTCCTGGTCATTGACCGGACGCTCGTCAGTATCCGACGTCGTCACCGACGCATTCAGCATGCCGCCACCAACGCCCAAAGGCGTTGTTGTAATCGAAATGGAATGCTTACTCTGTCCTGGTAAGTCACCGAGTGCACAACTGGCTGTTCCTGCATTAATGCTGCAACTGCCCGATGACGCCATGATGGCGTCGAGACTTAGTACGGCAGGTAATACAAAATCCGCAACAACGTCGGTCACACCCACGGTCCCGTTAACCGACACTTCGTAGTCGAGAACCGTGTTCGCACCCAGCAGGACGGTCGAGCCCTGATTGTTCAATTTGATTCCAACATCCACAGCCGGAAGCGCGACGACACAGGATGCGGCTGCAGCTTCTGCCTGCATCACGGTAATGCTGCAAGCCGAAAATTGATCACTGCCGCTCACGGACGGCGTCATGATGGACGGTCCGGTCTCCGACTCACATGAGGAGCCCGTTTGGCCGTCATGTTCTGCACCAAAATTGTGACCGATTTCATGTGCGGCGATCAGACTGTCGGTGATCAGACCGGCGCGGCCCTCACTAACGCCGGCACTGAAATAGTCGCTGCAAAGAGCACCGCGCCAGGCAACACCTACCGTTGAGGTGTCGAAATTTCTACCTGTGTACAGGTGCGTTAATCCTAAACTGTTGTGCTCCGGAGTCTGCAATCGATACTCGGAGAGCTGGTCAAGCAAATTACCGGAATCAAGCGTGTTGTCGAACGGATCCGTCGCACTGTCGAATGTGTCGATACGCTGGACGTTCAGTTGTACGCCCACCTGTTCACTGAAATAGCCGTCGATGTTGTTAAAGCGGGCTGTTATTGCGGCGGCTGCGGGGGCGTCACCGCCTTGTGCCGTGGTAAACAACGAGTCGCCGATGACACTCATGGTTATTTCAGAAAACGCGCCTACGCCTTGGGCGGCCGCGGCCTGCAATTCACCATTCATGTTCGCGAGGACTTTCGCAGCGCTACCCGATATGGATTTCACGCCGCAACTCATCGTGCCCGGCACAATGTTCAGGTCGGCTAGCTTATAGATCACCGGTACTGATGTGGTCACCGCACTGTCACCGGGTGCTTCGATAGCGAACATCGTCTCGCCGTCCCAGATCAGACCACGAGGCAGCCCTTCGAACATCACGATACGCACCCAGGAGTCCGGTTTATTCTGCAAGCGACCGCGGTAAACAGAGACACCCGCGAACGCTGCATTGGCCGGCAGAGCGGCCAGAACCCGATCATTCGGTTCGAGGTCCAGGTCGAAGCGCCTACCCATTGCTTCAAAACCGATGGCTTCGAAACCAAGCGCTGCCGATTGCGTCGTCATGTCATGCAAAGGCTCATAGTACGAGACAAAAGTTTCTGCCGCGTTCAGTGCAGGCGAAAGGGCGAAAATCGCAACGACAGACAGGGTTTTTAGGGTGTTCATCCGGGCCACTCCAGGTTAATCCCGAGGGAACCCCTATCGAATCAAATGGCCCGGACCACAACAAGGAAATAGACGTCTCCTATCGACGACATTGGACAATAAAGTGTGCGCTGTTTCTCAGAATCAATATTTAGGCGCGAATGGCCGAGCATAGACACGAACTGTTACGGCCCTTTCTGCACCGGCCGTCGTTTCGAAAGATCTGCAATAGTGTCCTTTATCAGGTCGGTGAACTCGCCTGCATCAAAGAACGTGCCTTTGCAGGACGAGCAT
>Ga0256847_1001775_pt1 | contig 10335 bp, 8 predicted proteins | sample TeddybearmetaG_FD_189099 | JGI IMG/M metagenome (GOLD analysis project Ga0256847, IMG submission 189099) | Hydrothermal vent microbial communities from East Pacific Rise, Pacific Ocean - Teddybear | ecosystem: Environmental > Aquatic > Marine > Hydrothermal vents | place: Pacific Ocean: East... | reverse complement strand
CGTACCACCGCCATGCGTGTTGATGTTGTTGACGAAGGTTTCAACCGTCTCTTGGTAGGCGTCGGTGTATTGGATCGCGAGTTCGACCTCATACATTCCCCCACCGTCCTCGGTTGACTGCACTTCTTTGTCGAAGTGAATGACCTCGCTGTGAAGCGCCGTCTTTTTCTCGTTGATGTTAAGTACGAAGGCCTTCAAGCCGTCCGGGTAACAATGCTCTTCTTCAAAGCCGGTGCGTTCATCCTTGAGGACAATCCGTATCCCCCGAGTGCCCATGAGATAGGCCGTCTCGCGAAGACGCTTTGTGATCGTCTCAAGATCGAACTCAAGCGTCGTGAAAATCTGACTATCAGGCTTGAAGACAATCTCAGTTCCCGTGCGGTCGGTTTCCCCGATCACTGCAAGTTCTTTGACTCGCTTGCCGCGCTCGAAACGCAGCGAGTGAATTTTTCCATCTCGATGGACGGTCGCTTCCAACCACTCCGAAAGAGCGTTCACACAGGAAACGCCGACACCGTGCAAACCGCCGGAGACTTTGTACGTGTCGCTATCGAACTTGCCTCCCGCGTGAAGACTCGACAAGACGAGTTCGACTGCAGGGATGCCTTCCTTCGGGTGAATGTCAACCGGGATACCGCGGCCGTCATCGTTCACCGCGATCGAACCGTCAGTGCGAATAGTGACTTCGCAGTAGGTTGCTTCACCTGCAAGTGCTTCATCGATCGAGTTGTCGACGACTTCCCAGATCAGGTGGTGCAAGCCACGGAAATCCGTATCGCCAATGTACATTGCAGGACGTACACGAACCGCCTCGAGACCTTCGAGGACGGTGATCGATTCAGCTGAGTAGGAAGAGTTCTTTGCTTTGTCTGACATGTCAGCGCTTGAGTTTGAAATCGACGCGCGCAATGCGCTCGGCGCCGAGGATCTTATTGGCCTTGCGGCGAGCAGGTTCGCCGGAGAAATTCGCGAGTTCGTGCATATGTGCGGCGGACTCGACCTCGACGGTCAAGTTGCCGGATTGAAAGCGAACCGGATGAGCTCGCTTTGAGAGAGTCGCACCGAGTGCTTGACCAAACGCGCCGAAGACTTCGCTGTTCTTGAGGCGAGGCCCCAAACCGCTCTCACGCAGAAACTCTTTGAGAGCATCCTGCATGGGAACCGGGATTCGCTTGTCTCGCCATCGCTTAGCCATCAGAGCTTTCATTCTCCGCCCTAGGCGTCCACTGTGATCGGCATCACGATGTACATGTAGTTCTCGCCAAGAGTGAACTTGCCGGGACTCGTGCGTTCATCGAACTCGAGCTTGACAAGTTGTCCCTCACACTTCTTGAGTCCATCGAGAACGTAGTCAGGGTTGAAAGCAATCTCGGTCTCCTCGCCTTTGAACTCAACGTCCACTTGCGAGGTTGCTTCGCCACGTCCTGCGGATTGTCCGAAGAGCTCGAGCTTCTTCGGTCCCATGCGGAACTTGACAGCTCGAGCTTCATCGCCAGTCACGTTGGCTACGAGTCGAAGATTCTTGGCCAAGTCGTCAGCGCTAGCTTCGAGGTAGTGCTTGGTCGTGGTCGGAATGACTGCTGCATAGCGCGGGAACTCGCCGTCGATGAGACGTACAAAGATTTCTGCTTCGCGCGTTTTCATGCCGAGTTGTGTCTCGCCGAAGTGCAGCTGAATGGGATCTAGTTCGTCTGAGATGACTCGGCAGAAGTGCTGCAAGCCTTTCGTCGGCACGATCGCCGTGGACTTGGCGCCCTCGTCGGTTTCGATCGGAATGGTCGACATCGCGAGCCGCCGTCCGTCCGTCGCGACGAGCTTCAAGACGCCGTCTTCGATCTCAGTCAAGACGCCGTGCATCGCATAGCGTCCAGGTTCACGTGCTGCTGCGAAACCAGTTTGCGAGACGAGCTTGGTGAAGACACCGGCTCGTAGCGTGTAGGTTTTCTCGTCAGTGAAACGTGAGATGACCGGGAACTCCTCGGGGTCAACGGTCACGAGTTCACAGCGACTCTTGCCGCTCTCGATGATGCAGTTGCCGTCTTTCGTTTCTAACGTGACCTTCTCGCCGTTCAGGTCACGAACGAAGTCCGCTGCTACCCGTGCGGGAACAACAGCGACACCGGCATCGATGACTTCGACGCCTTGAATCTTGTAGCGCAGAGAGACTTCAAGATCAGTCCCGGCTAGCTCAAGTCCATCGTCATTCGCGACGAAGTAAACGTTCTCAAGGATAGGCTTCGCACTCTTGGTCGGGATGACGTGGCTGGCTGCTGCCAACCCCTCGTACAGCTTTTCGCGATCACAGATGACTTTCATGTTCCGACGGTCTCCTCACTGCTTCGGACGCTAAGAATCAGGCTCTGGGTTAAGAGAGGTTTAAAGTTCTTAGTCTTAATAAGCACTGTCACTTTTCGGGGATTACGAGGGCTTCTCGGCCCGTAAGTGGCTGAATTATCACTGCTTAGCGCAGCGCGAACGGTGTTGGTATAAGTTGCATGTCTGTGGATAACCCGACAGCTAGGCCTAAGTTGTCCGCAGCTCTCCACGGGTATTTCGACTCGTGTTTTTGCGTGTGGAAGACCCATCGTTTGTGCACAAAGCATCCGGCAGTGACAAACAGCTTTTCCAAGGTGTTTCCACGTAGTTATCGACGGGTTATCCACACAGCGCAGACGCCCGTGAGGGCGCCCAGAGAGGACCCCATAGGATAGGCAATTGGAGTACCGATGTACACCTCTCCCAGAGGGCTTCCTGCGCTCGTAAGGGCTTTCTGAACAGCCAGATAGGACATCAGCCCAGAGTGACCCTTGCGGAGCCTGTGAGGGCCTAGAGTTCGTGGCCTGAGAACAGGCCGTGGGGCCCTGCAAATTGGAGGTATCCACGTTCGCTCAGGCGTTGCGCGAGACCTGGAGCTGTTCCATGAACCCGTCGATCGCTTCTTTGCACTCGTGACCCTGGGCCACGAGCTTGGAGATCTTCTCCACGGCGTACACAACGGTCGAGTGATCCCGGCCACCAAAGAAGCCGCCGATCTCTTCGAGTGAGTGCCGGGTTATCTTGCGAGCTAGGAACATGGCAATCTGGCGCGGGTAGGCGACGGCGTTGGTTCGCCGCTTGGATTGCAACTCCGAGAGCTTGACCCCGAAGTGTTCGGTGACGAGGCGCGTGATCTCGTCGATTGAGGGCGTGCCTTTGCGCACCGTGAAGATGTCGCGCAACACTTCGCGTGCGAGCTCACAGGTGACTTTCTGACCTGAGAGCCCCGCAAAACCGATCAAGCGTGTGACAGCGCCTTCGAGTTCGCGGATGTTAGTGTCGATATGTTCGGCAAGTAGGCGAGCTACATCTTCGGGCAATTCCCGTCCGCGCTCGCGACTCTTGCGAATCAGAATCGCCATGCGCGTTTCGTAGCAGGGCGGTTCGATCTCGGTGACGAGCCCCCACTTAAAGCGCGAGACGAGTCGATCTTGCAGTGTCGGGATGTCTTTCGGCGGCGAATCGGACGAAAGCACGATCTGCTTGCCAGCGTTGTAGAGCGTGTTAAACGTGTGGAAGAACTCTTCCTGCGTCCGCTCTTTATTGGCCAGGATGTGAATGTCGTCGACCACCAAGACATCGACGTTGCGGTACTTGTTCCGGAACTTCTGCAGGTCGCCGTTTTCTAGCGCGCTGATGAAGTGATTCACGAACGTCTCGCACGAGAGGTACAGGATGCGTACGTCTGACTGCCTCTGCAGGAGCGAATAGCACATCGACTGCAAGAGGTGAGTCTTGCCGAGGCCCACCGATCCATGCAGGAAGAACGGGTTGTAGGCTTTGCCCGGGGATTCTGCAGCACCGACAGCAGCAGCGTGCGCAAAACGGTTGCAAGGACCGACGACAAAGTTGTCGAAGGTGTATTTCGCGTTGAGCCCGATGTCGGAATCCCAGAGAAGCCCGTTGGGAGAAAAGTCGCCACGGTGGGTTAGATCCGTGCGCGGCTGTTGGCCGGGAACCACGAGGCCGGAGCTTATGGCTGAAGTCGCGGAACGGCCCGCGATGGCGCCAGGCCTCTGTGTATCGGGAGTCGGCGTGGTCTCGGGCGGGGTGGGTTTCGCTGCTGGGATCGTCAACTCGGGGTCGACGACGATCTCGATCTTGAGGGCAGAACCACAGACGCGCAAAACCGCCTCTTCGACGATCTCAGCGTAGTAGCTATCGAGCCAGTCGCGCGAGAAGTTGTTTTGCACCGCGAGGCGGATCTCTTCCGTGTTCAGGTCAACCAAGGCCATGCGGCGGAACCAGGTTTCGAACTGCTCGGGCTGAATTCGGTCGAGAATGGCGTCCTGAATGCGTCGCCAGACATCCTGTTTGCCGGAATTTTCGACAGCATTGGAGCTCTCGTTGGCTGCTTCGGCCTGATCAGACGAGGAGGAACTCAACGTCGTCGGCAAATCATTCTGAGGCGCCTCGGACACCGGAGACTCTTCGACACTGTTGACCTCTCGCTCATCCATGAATGACCAACCCTCTTCTCGACTAAGCCAGACCCAAAGGAACTATCCAAAACTCCAGATGCAAAATTCAGGAGTTGAGGCGGAAGGCGAGGGGGGTAGCAGTGCTTGCTCGCGTGATGCTGTAGGCGAGGCAGAAATCGGGGGGGCTCGCAAACCAGATCGTGTTCTTCGTGCTCGAACTCTTGCGTGGTCGAAGCGTGTTGACTTCGTGTCACGTGAGGGTAATTAGGCGCGCAAGATCGTCGTTCGTCAACGACGTTGCGGAAAACTATTAACGTGTTATCCGGACGCTTGGATGTGTGCTGGACTTAGCGCGATGCACCTAGGGTTGTTGACAAAATTTGCACAGCGTTGTGGACATCTTTTTGTGTGGTGCCAGCACCGAAAGAGACACGAAGCCCAGAACGAGCTTGCTCGGTAGTCAGTCCCATCGCGAGCAAGACGTGCGAAGGTTCGAGTGAACCACTCGCGCAGGCTGAGCCCGCGCTGACTTGTAAGCCAGCCAGGTCAAGACGCGTCACGAGCACGCGACCGTCGACGTTTGGAAGCAAGACATTCAACGTGTTCGGCGAGCGAGTCGCTTGACCCAGTTTGGGGCCAAGCAAGCGGGAACCTGGGAAGAGGTCATGAACCTGAGACCAAAATAGCTCCCCGAGTTCGCTGCAACGTGTCGCAAAGGACGCCTGTTCGTTGACCGCTAGCTCGATTGCAACCGAAGCTGCGAGGATGGCGGGAACGTTCTCAGTTCCAGGTCGGAGGCTGGCTTCGTGCTCGCCACCGTAGACTAGGCTTTGGAGAGCTAAGCCCTTGCGGCGAAATAGGATACCTACGCCAGCCGGACCGCCTAGCTTGTGAGCGGAGAAGGAAGCGAGATCGACTTGGAGGGCTCGCAAGTCGACCGGAATGCGGCCGAGTGCCTGCACCGCGTCCGTGTGAAAAAGTGGGCGACTTTGTTGGTCGAAAGACTGTAGCGCTTGGCCGAGAGCTTCGAGTTCTGGTCGTGTGCCAACCTCATTGTTGACGGCCATGATGGACACGAGCTGGGTCGCGGGTTTGCGGGCGGCCTGGATGAGTGCTTCGAGATCGGGCAAGCCCTGTTCGTCGACAGAGATTCGGTCCACCGGATGACCTTCCCGTTCTAAGGCGGCGGCGGCACCTAGGACTGCAGCGTGCTCGGCAACGGTGGTGACGAGTCCGGCGTTTTTTCCGAGCGGTCGAAGGGTGCCAAGGAGCGCGATGTTATCCGCTTCAGTTCCCCCAGAGGTGAACAGGATTTCTTCTTCGAGCACACCCAAGGCAGCGGCGATGCGCTCGCGCGCTTCATCGATTTTTTGACGTGCGAGCCGGCCCGCTGCGTGGACGCTGGAGGCATTGCCGAGCGAAGACCCGAGCGCTTCGACGAAGACGTCATAGACCTCGGGCCTAATCGGTGAGGTGGCGTTGTGATCGAGGTAAACCGGCGACATAGCGGACGCCAACAGCAGGGTTAATACCCCTGCATGCTGTCGAGATAGTTGTCGAACGCGTCTTGAGGCAACGGCGGAAGACTCTCGGCGCGTAGCATCTTCGATGAGCGACGTTTTGCGGACGCCTCGTTGGGTTGGGTCTCGGGAGCAGGCTCCGGAGTCCTCGGTGCCGGCGGGGTGATCACTTCGTCGCGGAGTTCAAGATTTTCAGCAGGTGCCGGGCGGGTCGCTGACGCGTCTTTAGTTGGCCCAGTGTTTGTTGGAATCCCAGTTCTCGCCGGGGCGGCCGTCTGTTCAGGTGGACTGGGCTTTGTTGCCGGCGTCGAATCGGTCACGGTCTCAGCGGGAGCAACCGGGGGCTGCTTGCTAGGCGGTGTGATCGTCTTGTCGCGCAGCGCAGGTTCTGCTTTGGACGCCTTGATCTCGGTTGCGGGAATCTCTTTGGCTTGCTCGTTCTTGGTCGAGATCTTCGGTGTAGCAGGCTTGGCAGCCGCCTCTTTCGCCGTATTCGGCTTTGAAACAGCAGGTTTGGGCTTCTTCTTAGGAGGCTTGGCGGGCGCCTTAGCCTTCGGAACAGGCTTCTTGTCCGGCTCTGGCCGGGGCAAGTTTGCGAGTTCGGGATCGCGCGATTCTTGCGCGATGACTTCGAGTGCAGCTGCGCGATAGTCCTGTGCGCCTTTGGAGTCAGGAGCGTATTGAAAGATCGTTTCACCGAAGCTTGGGGCTTCCGCGAGTTTCACATTGGTACCGATGGGCTGCTTGAAGACCTGACCGGGGAAGTACTTGCGAATCTCGCTGAGCACTTCACGTGCAAGGCGTAAACGCGTGTCGTACATGGTCGGCAGGATGCCGGTGATCTTGAGCTTGTCGTTCAGGCGTTGACGCACGAGTTGAACGATTTCAACCAACTTGCTCATGCCCTGGAGTGCCAAGAACTCGGTCTGTACGGTCAGCAAGACTTCGTCGGCAGCTGCCAGAGCATTGAGAGCTAAGAGTCCGAGGCTGGGCGGGCAGTCGAAGATGACGTAGTCGGCCGGGGAGCGACCATCTGCGTCTTTGCAGGTCGAGACCCAGCGGTTGACGGCTTCACCGAGGATGGTCTCGCGACCCATCGCGCTGGCAAGCTCGGTCTCCGCACCAGAGAGGTCGATGTTGCTGGGGACGATTCGAAGCCCAGGAGTGGTGGTCTCGAAGATCGCTTCTTCGAAGGTGCAGGCGCCGATTAAGACTGTGTAGACGGACGGGGCTCCGGCAGGAGCGACGCGGTCTACGTGCAAGCTGAGGTTGGCTTGCGGGTCCATGTCGACCACGACCACCCGGCGGCCGAGGCTTGCCAGTGCGGCGGCGAGATTGACGGAGGTGGTGGTTTTTCCCACACCCCCCTTTTGATTGATAACGGCGATCTGACGCATAGTTTCCCCTTCTTCGAGAGAGTCACAGTCTAGCGTACTCGGGCACGGGAGGCCCGTTGGATCACGGGAAGTTGACGACCAAGTGCTCCCACCCAAAGGGGTCGAGTTCACCGAGTAGTTCGTGTATCCAGGCGGGGCCGGAGGGGGCTAGCCAGGTGAGTAAGTACTCCACAGATTCCTGTGGAAAACCGTTGGGAACTAAGACGGAGTTGACGCGTCTTTGGTGCCTCGCGAACTGACCATCGCGTGTACCGAGGACGTTCTCCGCTTTCTCACAGAGGCGGTCGAGGGTTCGGCGCAGGTCGCGCGCAGAACGGCGAGCGACGGGGCGGAGGACAGGATCGAACTCCCACAAAGGGCGCGCGATGCGGTGCAGCGACTCGGTTGTGGCCTTGGAGAGGGCCCGGAACTCTTCGACGGCCTCTTTGAGGGCCTGCGCTGGGGAGTCTGCTTCGAGTTGCTTTCCCGGAGGGCAGGCTGAGCCTAGGGACCCTAATGAACCTAGGGAACCCAGGGCGCGGACACTGAGGTCGAGTTTCGCGAGGGACTCACGGGTGGCGGCGTCGACCAAAGTGCACGAGAGGCGCGGGACGAGGGGAGCCCGTGGGGCGTCGAGGGCGCTTCGGAGGGCGTCGAGAGTGGCTTCGCTGTATAGGGTTTCGCGGTCTACGACGCGGACTGCGACGGGGAGCACGAGGTCTTGGACAAGCGGCAAGAGGGCTTGGCCTGGAACGAAGGCGTCTGGGGCTTGCACGATTTCTGCGGCGAGTTCTGCTGCGGTGCGCGAGCCGGGTTCGTCGGCGTAGCAGAAACCGTCGCGACCGGAGTGCAGCGGTTGGGTCTTGCCATCTTCAGTGCATTGGACAAGGACAGGATACAGCGGGTGCTCGTGCGCCAGAAAATTGTTGGCGGCTAGCTGTGCAGAGGACTGTTGCAAGAGCTGGTTGGGCTTCGCTGCGATGACTTGCGCAAGGAAGTGTGAGATGTCTGTGCGCAAGTCGCTCGGAGAGCAAACGAGAAGGCCTGAAGAGCCGAAGACTTCAAGCAATACGCGCTTCAGTGTGCTGGCTACGTGTTCGCCCGGGCGGGGTGAAAGTAGTTCCAGGGCTTCGTCTAAGCCGGGCTCGTGTCCTAAGAGTTGCGCGAGGCAGGCACGGACGGAGTCGGTCTCGGCAGCAGCGTAGTTCGCGGGAAGCGACACGCGTTGTGGTAAATGGTCGGCTGAATGAAAGGTCGCTTCGTAACTGTCGCGCGTTGGTTCTTTGTCGGTGTCGATCCAAAGCAGCGGGATGAATGGCTGGCTTGATGTGCGTGAATGAACTTGGCTCAGGCGGACGACATGGAGTGCAGCGTAGAGTGCGTCGAGGGGCGAGCCGAATAAGCCTGGGCGTGCGGTAGCTAGGGCGACGCAAGTGGAAGGTTGCTCGAGTGCGCGAATTGAATCGAGCACGGCGACGTGTGGCGCGTACGGGGTCAGCGCCGTTGAGAGCCGTGCAGTTAGAGCGGCGCGTTCGTCGCGATCGAAGCGGTCCGTCGGTGTGACAAGGTCGCTGCAAGCGCGTGCAAGGCGAACGCCAAACGCAGGCGCCATGCTGCTAGCTAGGTGTCTAGAGAAGGGCGGTAGGCCGAATGTGTCTGCCGCGAGATGTTCGAGCTTAAGGTTCAAGTACTTAGGGCGGCTTCGATGTCGCTCACCATGTCTTTAGTCGCGGCTAGGACGGCGCCCTGCCAAGAGAGTCTTGCGTAGCGCTCATTGGCGCCAGCGAAAAGGATGCCGCGTGAAGAGTTCACGAGTGCACCACTGCGACCTTCGACAAAGCCGCCGACGATGTCGCTTGCTCCTGCACCTTGTGCTCCGTAACCGGGAAGCAGGAAAGGCGTGTGCGGCATGATTTCACGCAGGCGTGCCATTTCTTCGGCGCGGGTTGCTCCGACTACAGCGCCGATGGAGGAATAACCGCACTCCCCCATCAATGTTGGCCAGTCGGATGAGGTTCCCCAACGGTGAACGTCTTCGGCGACTAGTTCGCAAAGAGGCGGTTCACCGTGGAGTTGAATGCGTGCGCTACCCGGGTTGGAAGTGCGCACGAGAACATAGAGGCCGGTTCCGTTTTCAGCGCAGGCTTCTACGAAGGGCTGCACGCCTTCTTCGCCAAGGTAGGGATTGACGGTGATTGCGTCGCAGCGCGCGGCAAGGTTATTTGGCGCTGTGAAAGCACGTGCGTAGGCAGCGGAGGTGCTGCCGATGTCTCCACGTTTGACGTCGCCGATGATGAGTAGGCCCGCGTCGCGTGCCGCTTTGAGAACGTGTTCCCAAGCTTGTGCGCCGGGTGCGCCGAGCTCTTCGAAAAAGGCGGACTGAGGTTTGACTGCCGGTACAAGTGGCGCGACAAGTTCGATGATCTCGAGTAAGAAGCGTTGCACATCAGTTGCACGCTCTTGCACGGAAGACTCAGGGTCAGCCGCAGCCTTGAACTCAGGCGGAAGCTTGTCCAAGTGCGGGTCGAGGCCGATGAGACAAGGGTTGCGTTTTTGCGCGACAGCGGCATCGAGGCGGTCCGCGTAATTCATGACGGGGTGGATTCGCTGTCGGTCAGACGCGGTGTGCTGACCTGTTGCTTAGCAGCCGGGACTTGTTCGGCAGGCGGCACGATCACGCCGCCGGAGACGGTGACGCGTAGGGCTTCATCGACAGACATCTTGAGCGGGATGACTTTCGATTTGTCAACGAAGACCGTGTAGCCAGTCATGGGCATGGGCGAGGTCGGCATGAAGACACTGATGATTTGTGTGTCGTCGTCTGCTTGCAAGCTCTTGAGTCCGGGGCCGGTAACGAGGCCGATAGACCAGAGTCCCTCGGATGGATAGGGCACCGCGACGACCGAGTCGAACTCGATGGCGGACTCCGAAAGGAAGAACTCGACGAGTTGTTTCGCGTAGGGATAGACCGAGCGAATAATG
>Ga0256847_1001774_pt1 | contig 10338 bp, 12 predicted proteins | sample TeddybearmetaG_FD_189099 | JGI IMG/M metagenome (GOLD analysis project Ga0256847, IMG submission 189099) | Hydrothermal vent microbial communities from East Pacific Rise, Pacific Ocean - Teddybear | ecosystem: Environmental > Aquatic > Marine > Hydrothermal vents | place: Pacific Ocean: East... | reverse complement strand
CCTTGGCTTCGGAAGGCGCGGGCTGGCTCGTGCGATGGGGAGGCGCCGGCTTTGCGTGGACGAAGATCGCAGGAATCCTGCTGCTCCAGGGGAGCCTGGCTGCATTGGTCGGCATCGCACTCTGGTCTGTCTTCGCGGGCAACCAGGCGCAGAACTATGGTGGTGCGGATGACTCTGAAGACGAGGACTGGGATTGAATCTCGGTCCGAGGACCTCGAGACTCCTCTTCGTTATTCTCTTGGCACTCGGTTGTGTGACGCCGGGGAATTCGCCGACCTCTAATCGGATCGCGATTTCGGATGGCTGGCTCGCGATGGGAACGTTCTTCGAAGTCGAGATTCGAGTGAGGCCCGAGGACGCGGACGAGGCGCGTGCTTGGATCGAATGGGCGCGTCGAGAGATCGTCCGACTCGAGAGAATCTATTCGCGACACGATCCGCAGAGCGCAGTGGCCGAGTTGAATCGTGTGCTGACGCGTGAAGATATCCTGACGAGCAAAGTCGAGATCGATTCCGAACTCGAAGCGATTCTCTTTCTAGCCATCGAAATCTGGGAAGGAAGCGGCGGCGCGTTCGATATGACGATCGGCCCACTCGTCGATGTCTGGACGGAAGCGATCGCCGAGGGGAGTTGGCCGTCGATCGCGCAACTTCGACGAGCGAAAGCACGCTTGGGCAGTGAGTTCTTTCTCCTTCTCGGGGACGGCAAGCTTGAAATCCTGGCTCGAGGAATGCGAATCGATCTCGACGGTCTCTCGAAGGGCCAGGTTCTTGACCGGCTTCGAGAGAGATTCGAAGAGGAGCTTCCGAACGCCGCCGCGCTCTTGAATTTCGGTGAAAGCAGCATTCTCGCGATCGGTGATCCGGATGGCGAAGGCTGGCACCTGGCGATTCGATCCCGGAATGCTTCGGACGGGAGCCTTTCGGAGGGAGCGCAGAACGTCTTGCGCCTTCGAGACCAGGCCCTATCCGTTAGTTCGAGCCTGGGTGCGTCGAGTGAAATCGCGGGCGAACGCGTTTCGCACGTGATTGATCCGCGAACGGGAAGTGCAGTCGCCCGAGGTGTCGAAGCTCTCGTCATTGCGGATCGTGCGGGTCTGGCGGACGGATGGAGTACCGCGATTCTGGTCATCGGGGCGAATCGGACGGCTCTTCGCCTGGCCGAGAATGCGGGACTCGAGATCGATGTTCTCGAAAGTTCTGGACTAGGCGTATCGACGGAGGGCTGGGAACAGGTTTTTGTCGAACCGTGATCCGAAAAGTTCTTGGAACAATCGTCCTGATCGCGAATGGCTGATCGCGCCACCTGGAGACCGCATGCTCTCGCCAAGAGTACTACTCGGAACGATTGGATCGTCGCCGGCCTGCTTTCGTATTAGCCGGATCTGTGTTAGTCCGACCCATGTTCGGCGGCAAGAGCGCATTCTCTTCTCGCTTCGTCGCTACAGGTGCAGTCCAGTCCGGTCCCGCCGCAGGAGCCCTTGAGCCTTCTGTCCGAGAAGATCACGCCCACGGCCATGGCTGCCATGGCAAGGCCAAAGATCAATGCGGTCAGTAGGAAGGTCTGCATTGCGAACTCCGGAGCGCGAAGGAGGTTCCGCCCGCGTCGCCGGGAGGCTATCGCGGAAGGGCGGACGGCGCCCGAACTCGAGGTCTACGGACCGGCGAGTTTTTTTCGCACGACGCCTTGGGGAAGGGCGGGGAGACTGGCGTCGAGATCGAACCAGGGTGCCTTCTCGTCCGTCCAGATCTGTACGACCGGCCTCGCCCCGGGATCGTCGTAGAGACTTCCGACTCGGAGGATGACATCGTCTTCGTGATCCCAGGCCGCGATCAGATGGGAGCCGCAGGTCGGGCAGAAGAAGCGTTTCTTTCCGGGGCTCGATTCGAACGCATTGAGATTCGCCTCTCCCCGGGTCCATTTGAAATCGGAACGTTTGACCCGGGCGGTCGTCGCGAAGGCAGCGGCATGGGCTCGACGACAAGTCTTGCAATGGCAATGCCCGATCGGGCCGATCACTCCATTGATCTCGTACAGAACCGCGCCGCAGAGGCAGCCGCCCGTAAAGATTCCCATACGTCCCTTTCCAAGTCCTGCGCCGTATGCGCATCCGTAGTCGTGTGTGATCGAAGAAGCGGAGTTGTCGCTCCGCGAATTCGCAGGCCCTAGTCGGACGGAAAATTGGTTAGAAGAAGAGAGTGATGCACCAAACGGATGAGATCAGGAGAATCAGAACGCTGCCGCCGGCGCCGATGGCCCGCAGGATCTGGAGTGATTCGTCGGCTCGGAAGCCGATCGCATGGCTCAATCGGACGAGCACGAGTCCGCCGCCGAGACCATGAATGGCCGTTCCACCGACACCATTCAACTCAAGCAATCCGATCAGGAGCAGCGTGATCGGTACGAACTCGACGAAGTTTGCGTGCCTTCTCATTGCGGTGATCACTTCGAGGTTTCCGCCATCACCAATCGAGACACCGCTCGATCCGCGCGCGCGGCCAACTGCGAGGGCGATTCCGATCGCCATCAAACCGAGTAGTCCTGCATAGAGTGCTGTGATGGCTGGCATGTTTGTCTCCTGAAAGGTTTCAGTCCTTGTGGAAGTTAGACGTGTTGCGTGGGTCTGTCGCTTGGTGATTTCAGGCGCGGTTGCTTTGGTCTGCGTGTTCGGTCTCGCGCGGCCGCGCCACGGCTCACGAAGTGATCAAGGCGATCAATCGGCGACCGAATACGATGGCGCCGATGACTGTTGCCCCGAGCGCCGCGAGTAGCACTCCGCCCGCCGCAATGTCCTTGGCGCGTCCGATTTTTGGATGAGGCTCTTCGGACACGGCGTCGCCGAGTGCCTCGATGGCTGTGTTGAAGGCTTCCGCCGTCCAGACTGCCGTGATCGCGAGTGAAATCGCAAGCCATTCGCCACGGTCGATCTCAAAGCCGAATCCCGCCACGACGACGACGAGTGTCGCCAGGGCGTGAACGCGTGCGTTGAATTCAGATCGGAGCATCGCGCCGACTCCGCGGATGGCGACCTGGAACGAACGGATACGCTGATCAATCAGTTCACGCATTGCTAGCAACTCTACCAAAACCCGCCCTCTGCTCGGCCTGGCTCATCGTTCCACGTTCACCGGATCGGCGGTCTTGGGAAAGAGCGAGTTCTGTTGCCCAGAGACCGTGCCGTCCTCGTGGCGGATCAGGATCAATGCGGCGATTCCTCGCTCCTCAGAGAGGGCCAATCCATCCCGCCTGCCGAGGACCATCAGGGTGGTCGCCCAGGCATCGGCTTCGGTCGCCGTGTCGGCGAGAACCGTGACGGAAGCGGGTCCGCCTTCGACGGGTCGCCCGGTTCGTGGATCGATCGTATGCGAGACGTGTCGGCCGTTCTCGATGTAGAAAATTCGGTAGTCGCCGGAGGTCGCCATCGCCTGGTTGTCGAGTTCGATGATGGATTGAATGGCGCGGCCTTCGATTTGGGGTCTTTCGATCGCGACGCGCCACGCGCCTCCCTTTGGACGCTCGCCTGCGGCGCGAATCTCGCCGCCAATTTCGACGAGGTAGTCGAAGCGGCCGAGCTTCTCGAGACCGTTCGCCACGTGATCGACGCCGTAGCCCTTTGCGATCGCGGAAAGATCGATCTCGACCTTTGGGTCATTCTTCGCGATGAAGGCAGAGTCAATCGAATCGCCTGGTTCGACTCGGAGCATCCCTTCTCCAAGCCGCGCGCGCAGACGTGCGATTTCATCGTCATCCGGCGGCGAGTCGACCCGGGCATGGTTGCCAAATCCCCATCGTGCGACGAGGGGCCCGACCGCGATATCGAACGCCCCACCACTCCATCTGCCTAGTTGAAGTGCATAGGCCACGACTTCAGCGGTCTCTGTAGAAACCGGGAAGTCCGTGAGGCTGTCATGGCGATTGAAACGAGCGATTTCCGAATCGGGATTCCATGTCGACATCCAGAGATCGATCTGCCGGAGCCGCTCCCCGGTTTCGTCCTCGACTCGTTTGCGCAGCGTGTCGTCGAGTGCCTCGCCGGCGATGCGAATCTCAAAGGTCGTGCCCATCGTCTGGCCCGAGATGATGAGGACGTCTGAGTCACCGGGCGGAGCAGCGAAAAAGAGTCGATGGACGGAGAGGGCGGCGAGGAGCAGAAAGGCAATTGCGATCAGCCGGAGCGTTCGTCGATCGAGCTCCAGCCCAGGCATGGCCTAACCTCTTCCTTGTTCGAATATCCAACCTGGATTCATCTCCGTCCGTGGAAATCCATCGCAGGGTTTCACCGCTCACGAAGCTGGTGGTCGTATCGCGCGCATGCGATGCGCGCGTCTACCCTCCGAAGTCGTCGAAGAGAATGTTTTCGGGTTCTACGCCCAGATCCGTCAACATCTTGATGACGGCATCATTCATCATGGGCGGACCACAGATATAGTATTCGCAATCTTCCGGTGAGGGATGATCCTTGAGGTAGTTGTCGAAGAGGATCTGGTGGATGAATCCGGTGAGCCCGCTCCAGTTGTCTTCTTCCTGGGGTTCCGACAGGGCCAGGTGCCACTGGAAGTTTTCGTTCTCTGACTGGATCGAATCGAAATCTTCGACGTAGAAGGCTTCGCGTAAGCTTCGCGCGCCGTACCAGAAGGAGACCTTTCGATCGGCGTGGAGCCGTCTGAACTGATCGAAGATATGGGAGCGCATCGGCGCCATACCCGCGCCGCCACCGATGAAGATCATTTCATTTTGAGTGTCTTTGGCGAAGAATTCACCGAAGGGGCCGGAGATCGTGACTTCGTCGCCAGGCTTCAGATTGAAGATGAAGGACGACATCTGGCCGGGTCGTACGTCCGGTAGCCGTGGCGGGGGCGAGGCGATCCGCACATTCAACATGATGATGCCGCGCTCTTCCGGGTAGTTCGCCATCGAGTAGGCGCGGTCGACTTTTTCCTCGACCGTCGAGGTATATCGCCAGACGTCGAATTGGTCCCAGTCGCCGTGGTATTCGTCCTCGATATCGAAGTCGCGATAGTTCACGACATGGGGTGGACACTCGATCTGGATGTAGCCACCCGCTCGGAAGGGGACGCTCTCGCCTTCGGGCAACTCGAGGACGAGTTCCTTGATGAAGGTCGCCACGTTGTGATTCGAGCGGACCTTGCATTTCCATCGTTTGACATCGAAGATCTCGGCAGGGATCTCGATCTCCATGTCCTGCTTGACCTTGACCTGGCAAGAGAGTCGAATGCCGTCGCGCGCATCGCCGCGACTGATATGTCCGGTCTCGGTCGGGAGAAGCGATCCGCCGCCGTCGTTGACCGTTACGCGGCAGACGCCACAGGTCCCCTGCCCGCCACAGGCGGAGGGGATGAAGATCTGATTGCCGGCGAGGGTATTCAGGAGCGTTGAACCCGCATGGGTCTTCAAGGCTTTGTCGGGATCACCATTGATCAGGATCGTGACGTCGCCGCTCTGAACGAGCTTCGACCGCGCCGCCATCAAGATGAGGACGAGTCCGAGGATCACGACCGTGAAGCTGGCGACGCCAACGATGATGGTAGTCAACATATCAGAGCTGGATTCCTGCAAAGGCCATGAAACCGACAGACATCAGGCCGACGGTAATGAAGGTGATGCCGAGTCCGCGAAGTGGGCCGGGGACGTTGGAGTAGCGGAGCTTCTCGCGAATTGCGGCGAGTGCGATCATTGCGAGCATCCAGCCGATTCCGGAGCCTGCGCCGAAGACGGTGGCTTCCGCGAGTGTGTAGTCACGCTCCTGCATGAAGAGCGACGCGCCGAGAATCGCGCAATTGACCGCGATCAGAGGGAGGAATACCCCCAGTGCGTTGTAGAGGTCTGGTAGGTAGCGATCCAGAACCATTTCCACGATCTGCACAGCGGCCGCGATCGTTCCGATCAAGGTGAGGAAGCTTAGGAACGAGACGTCGACGTTAGGCAGACCCGCCCACGCCAATGCGCCGGGCTTCAGAAGCACGGTGATTAACATCTGGTTGAGGGGAACCGTAATACCCAACACGAAGACGACGGCGATGCCGAGGCCAATCGCGGTTTCGACCTTCTTGGAGACGGCTATGAAAGAGCACATCCCCAGGAAGAAGGCCAGGGCCATGTTCTCAACGAAGATTGCCTTCGTTGCTAAGCTCAAGTAGTGCTCCAATGTGGAACTCCTCTTCGATCTGTTCGGGCTTCCATGCACGCACGGCCCAGATGAAACATCCAATCAGGAAGAACGCAGCTGGCGCGAGCAGCATCAAGCCGTTCGGCACGTACCAGCCACCTTGATTGACGGGCGTAAGCACCGTGTATCCAAAAACGCTCCCCGAGCCGAAGAGCTCGCGGAAGAAGGCGACAGCCATCAGGACAATCGAGTAGCCAAGCCCATTCGCCAGGCCGTCGATGAAGGCCATCTTTGGCGGGTTCTGCATGGCGAAGGCTTCGGCGCGACCCATGACGATGCAGTTCGTGATGATCAGGCCGACGAAGACCGAAAGTTCCTTGGCCGTGTCGTAGACGAAGGCCTTGAGGACCTGGTCGGTGACGATTACGAGGGAAGCGATCACAGTCAGCTGGACGATGATTCGGATGCTGTCGGGAATCTTGTTGCGAAGAACAGAAATCGAGACGTTCGATAGCGCGGTCACTACAGTGACGGCTGCACACATCACGAGTGCCGTCGACATTTTGGTCGTCACGGCGAGCGCTGAGCAGATGCCCAGGGCCTGAAGCGAAATCGGGTTGTTGTTGAAGAGCGGATCGATGAATGCTTCGCGCGTCGTCAGGTCTGCCATCGTTCTTTCCTCTATACCCCTGCCTGGGCGCGATAACTCGCGAGATAGGGACCAAATCCGTTTTCGCCGAGCCAGAATCGGACCAGCGCGGTTACACCGCGGCTCGTGATCGTCGCGCCGGAGAGGCCGTCGACGTTGTAGGGATCTTCCTCGATCGACCCGGCGACACCTTTCTTGACACCAATCGCCGGATTTCCGCGATCGTCGAAGGCGAGCCGGCCAGGCCATTGGGCTTTCCAGCGAGGATTGTCGACTTCACCGCCAAGCCCTGGTGTTTCCTTGTGCTGGTAGAAGGTGATGCCGACGATCGTCCGGGCGTCGGGCGCAAGGGCGATATACCCGTAGAGCGTTCCCCAAAGTCCGTAACCCTCGATCGGAAGGATCAGTGCCTTGAGTTCACCATTCTCGACAACATCGAAGACGAGTGCGTTATTCGGCAAGCGCCGAACCTTCGATTTGTTCTCTGGTGCGGTAGAGCTGGTCTCCGGATTCCTGGCTTCCTGCTGCTGGTCGAACGCGGCGACATCGACGTCTTCGTTCAGGACACCGGTTTTGAGGTCGATTACCTTTTGCAAGATGCTCGCTTCGAAGGTTGCGACGATTTCCTCGCGAGGCAGGTTGGCCCCATCTTCCATCAGCCCAGCGACAGTCAGTACCTTTTTCTGACGATCGAGCAGGATGTTGGCTTCCTGTCGCTCGCGGAGGCCAACGGCCGAACCCGCAACGAAGAGAGCGCAAACGAGACAGATCGTGACGGCGAATCCAACGATGTAGCTCGTACTATGCTGCATAACGTGCTGCCCTCCGCCGGATATTGGCCTGGACGAAGAAGTGATCGATCAGTGGCGCGAACATGTTCATAAAGAGGATCGCCAACATCATGCCTTCCGGATAAGCGGGGTTGACCACGCGAATCAAGACGACGAGGACGCCGATCAGCGCGCCGTAGATCAACTTGCCCTGATTGGTGAACGCCGAGGAAACCGGATCTGTTGCCATGAAGACGAGGCCGAAGGCCCAGCCGCCGAGAACCGCATGCCAGTACCAGGGGATCGCAAACATCGGGTTCGTATCGGAGCCGACGATATTCAGGAAGCCGGCCATGGCGATCGTTCCGAGAACGACGCCACCCATGGTTCGAATCGATCCGATCCCGGTCCAGACGAGCAGGCCGGCGCCGAGTAGACAAGCAAGGGTCGACGTTTCGCCCATCGATCCCGGCACGAAGCCAAGGAAGGATTGCATCCAGCTGGCCGAGGCGAGAGCGCTCTCCCCTGAGACGGCGGCTTGCGCTAGCAGCGTTGCGCCCGAGAAGGAATCTACGCCCGAAAAATCGGCGGCGATCCAGGCGGCGTCACCACTCATCGCGGCCGGATAGGCAAAGAAGAGAAATGCTCGACTGGTGAGCGCTGGGTTCAGGAAGTTCATTCCCGTTCCGCCGAAGATTTCCTTCGCGAAGATCGTGCCGAAGGCCGTTCCGATCACGACCATCCAAAGAGGAATCGTTGGTGGAAGCGTGAGCGGGATCAACATTCCCGTGACGAGGAAGCCCTCGTTGATTTCGTGCTTGCGGATCATCGCCGTCAGCGGCTCGATCATTCCTCCCGTCGCCATCGAGGCGCCGAGGATCGGAACATAATGAAGCAAGCCGTATACGAGGCATGCGATCGGGTTCTTGAAGTCGAAGGGCAAGCCAGCGGTCGTGTAGACCCAAGCCTGCCAGCTGTCTAGCGGAGCAGCGCCCTGGGCCATCGCGAGGAGCGCTTGATAGCCCGTGTTGTAACTCGCCATCGCCATGCACGGCAGCAGGGCGAAGACGACAGTGATCATGAGCCGCTTGTTGTCTAGCCCGTCGCGAACATGGGATGCGGTGCGCGTGACCTCACCGGTCGTGAAGAGGCCCGTAAACTGTGCTTCCCAGAGCGGGTAGAAAAACTCGAGCTTGCCGCCCTTTTCGAAATGATGCTTGACGTTGAGATGGGCATCCTTGAGGAACTGCATGGCCGAATCAGCCCTCCTTCTCGATCATTTCGAGGTTGCTTCGCAGGAGAGGCCCATAGTTGGTCTTTCCGGAACAGACGTAGGTGCAGAGTGCGAGATCTTCTTCGTCCAGTTCGAGGACACCGAGTTGCTCGGCGCGTTCGATGTCGCCAACGATCAGGGCGCGTAAAAGGAAGGTCGGCATGATGTCCATCGGCATGACGCGTTCATAAAGACCGATCGGTACCATCGCCCGAGGCGATCCGTTCATCGTCGTCGTAAACCGGAAGCGTTCAGGCTTGAAGATCTTCGAGAGATAGATTCCCGTGATCGAAAAGAGATTCTGGCCGGGTGTCAGCCAGCCGAGAAAGACATTCTCTCGATCTTCTTCGAGAAGGCTGATCTGTCGGTCGTAACGGCCCATGAAATCGTAGGCATCGCCATGGGTACGTTTCCCCGAGAGAACGGATCCGGAGATGGCTCGGACTTCAGGCGGGTTCCCGCCTGAGTCCGCAGACGCTCCGCCGTCGGTGCGAATGAGTTCGCTGACGCAAGCGCCGATTCGTGTTCGCTCGAGGCGTGGCTCTGCGACATTTGGTCCGGCAATCGAGATGACGCGTGAGACATCCAATTTTCCCGTGCGAAAGAGATGGCCTACGGCGGCGACATCCTGATACCCGATATGCCAGACCTTGTGCTCGCGATTGACGGGTCGTAGGCGATGGATATGCAAGCCGACGGTTCCGGAGGGATGCGGTCCGGCGAATCGCTCGACTTGAACATCTTCGGGCGCGCGGTTCGCGATTTCGGAATGTTCACTGACGCAGAGGTAGGTTGGACCGCTTGTGAGCTTTGCAACCAGCCGGGCACCGAACACGAAATCGTCCATGCGGCCTTCGAGGGCGACTTCGGGGAGTGGTGCGAGTGGGTCGGTATCGGTTGCCGTGATGAAGAGTGCTTCGGCGTTGCCCTCTGGAGACGGCACCTTGCTATAGGGCCGCTCACGGAGAGCGGTCCAGAGTCCGGATTCGACCAGTAGGTCGCGAATCTGATCTCGTGAAAGCGTTTCGGCCGATTCGCCGCGGTACGCTTCGAAGGTTGCGAACTCATCGGGGCCGGGCTCGCCACGGCGCTCCCCGTCGGAGAGATCTATGACGACAGATTGCAGGGCGCGCTTGTCGCCGCGATGGATTCCGATGACTCGACCGGCGCCAGGGGCAGTGTGAAGTACGCCGGGGATCTTTCGATCTTCGAAAAGTGATTGGCCGCGCTTCACCAAGTCGCCTTCGGCGACAAGCATGCGGGCCTTCATGCCGGGAAAGTCATCGGCGAGAACCGCGACCTGCCTGCTAGGGGTCGAGCCTCGGACGACCTGAAGCGGTTTCCCCGGGATGGGGAGGTCGAGGCCCTTCTCAATCTTGTGCAATGCCATGTTTGCTCTGTGTCGATGCTAGGCCGAGCCGCGTTGAAACGACGGATTCAGCGGATTCGATGAATTGGGTTGTGTCGGCCTTGGTTCCCTGCGACTGGTGGCTGCAGAGTTCTTCTCGCCGGTTGCCTC
>Ga0256847_1001773_pt1 | contig 10341 bp, 8 predicted proteins | sample TeddybearmetaG_FD_189099 | JGI IMG/M metagenome (GOLD analysis project Ga0256847, IMG submission 189099) | Hydrothermal vent microbial communities from East Pacific Rise, Pacific Ocean - Teddybear | ecosystem: Environmental > Aquatic > Marine > Hydrothermal vents | place: Pacific Ocean: East... | reverse complement strand
GCGCCTCACAATGTTGCGTTGCATGTGCACTATGGCTTGTATAGAAACTCGCGATGCGACCCTTACCTGCCTAAAACAACTCGGCGGCTACCTTGGTTTCACGCCCACGCGCGTCGCCAAAGAGTTCGGTGATATCCGCAATCAAGTGGAAAGTCACAAACAAGGCAGTAAATACAAAACCACAAACGCCAGCAGCATCACCCAGGTGCCAAAGCCTGATCATGCCTTAGCGCTTGCGTGCAAGCACCTGGGTATTCCCAAAGGTGCTAATGCAGCCAAAGCGAAAGATGCTTATCGGCGCCTAATCAGTAGACACCACCCAGATAAATTGCCACGCAACGCCAGCGAAAACGAGAAACGTTTGGCAGCTATGAAGATGGTAGAGTTACGCGACGCACTCGAACTTATTCAGGCTAGATAGACTCCTAGCCCACCCCAAGCCGCCGTTTTAACCAACCGCGCAATTTACGCATCACCTTAGAATTTTGTGATTCTGCATTACCCATCGGCAAGAGGTGTAATTCAAAACCCACTGCAAGTGCAATTTCGTGAGGCCAGTTGTTTGGATGCTCCTGCAAAACCAGCACCGGCATCCTTTGTGCCTGCCACAGGTCACGCTGGTCTGCTGCTATGCGGGTATTTGCCGTGTACGGCACATTAAGAAACACCACCCCGGCAAACGAAGCCAGCTGTATCGGCGCTAACGGCTCACAGCTAGTGGCTTCGCAAATGAGTAGTAGTTTTTTCACATCCTGAATTTCGACCAATGCAGCCTGTATAAGCGCCTCCACTGTCGCTGGGCCAGTTATGTTGGTATAGAACGTATGCCAGCCATAGTCAGGTAGGTACTTTCGTAAGCCCGCCAAGTGACTCGGACCATTGGCACTATCTCCAGCGGCGGCAAGCAACAACACAGTACCTTGCACCCCGCCATGCGCCTTTCGCTCAACCATCCACTGCGGTACGCCATCCACATCGAACCATGTGACTTGTTCAAATTCCTCCAGGGCGTGGCCGCGCTGCGGCTGATCAGTCATGCTACTGGCTCGCTCATCTGCAATTGCGCCATCATTGGGTAAAGCCGTCGCCTCAGGGTTCGTGTCCTGGGCGGCGGAAGCGATAGGAAGACCGAGTATTAATCCGATGAAAAGTACCCAGGCTCCCGACAATTTGGTCGAATATGCGCTGTCGTGAAAGTTCTCCATAGGCTAAGTATAGGAAAGAGCGTAGAATTCGCGCCCCATGGACCCATGGATTGCACCTTCAATATTAGCCGCCGACTTTTCTCGCCTAGGTGAGGAAGTGCGTTCGGTGCTCAAAGCTGGCGCCGACATTATTCATTTCGATGTTATGGATAATCACTACGTGCCTAATTTGAGCATTGGCCCTCTCGTTTTGCACTCGTTGCGCAATGCCGGCATTGACGACCTCGTCGACGTGCACCTTATGGTGAAACCCGTAGACGCTCTGGTTGAAAGTTTTTTGGCCGCTCGCGCAAACATAATTTCGGTGCATCCTGAAGCCACTGAACACCTGCATAGAACGCTCAGTCTGATTCGCCAGGGCGGCGCTCAGGCAGGCATTGTTTTTAATCCATCAACGCCGATCGATATATTGCATGAAGTCATTGACTGCGTAGATCTAGTATTAATCATGTCCGTAAACCCCGGCTTTGGTGGCCAGGCATTCATTGAATCCAGTCTCGCCAAACTGACTAGGGCGCGCGCTATCATTGATCAAGCCGACCACGACATACGCTTACAAATTGATGGCGGAATAAAAATAGATAATATTGGCCGAGCAGGTTCTGCCGGGGCTGATACCTTTGTTGCTGGGTCGGCCATTTTCGGTAGCGACAACTACGCTAACACCATCGCTGAAATGCGAGCCGAACTTAAAAACGTAAAGAGCTAGTCCACACATGAGCCAATGGGCCAAGTACGATGCCTATCTGTTTGATCTCGATGGCACCCTGGTAGACACGGCTCCTGATATTAATGCTGCATTGAACCATGCCTTAACCAATGCAGGACTTGGCCAGGTCAACGAATCACTCACCCGACATTGGGTCGGTCATGGCTCAAAAATACTTATCGACCAAGCGCTTCGACATCACGCCTGCGTTAACGATAATATTGAAACGCTTCTTAAAGATTTCTTAGCCTACTACCGTGAAAATCTCGCCTCAAACAGTATGGTCTACCCAGGTGTGAGCGATACGCTACATCGCATGATAGATCGCGGAGCAAAACTGGCGGTTGTGACAAACAAGCTAGAGGAACTCAGCTTACCGCTGCTAAAGCAGATCGGCATTCACGATTTATTCGACGCCATCGTATGTGGTGATACAGCATCTGCACCCAAACCTGATGCCGCACCTATTTACTATTGTTTGAAGGCTCTAGGCAGGATTGCTATAAGTGACGCTCTGTTCGTTGGCGATTCAGACACTGACGTTAAAGCGGCAAATGCAGCTGGCATGGACGTGGTATGTGTGAGAGATGGTTACAACCATGGCACAGACGTCACGACCCTTAAGCTCAACGGTGTAATCGATAACTTTGTTGAACTTCTAGCATAACCGCGAATACGCCACTTACTGCAACAGGCTGGCAAACATAATTCGCAGCGCAGCTTCAGGATCGTCTCGCAAGGCCATTATTACAGACTGCGGATGACTAGGATCAGATGACGCAATCCTATGAGCCTGGTTCAACAACAGCGACGCAACCCCATGCACGCCTGCCCATATAACCCCGCCAAACTGTATGACGTCGTAGGGTAGATTCTTAGCGTCAAGCAGTTCTTGTAAAACGGTTTGCACCCGCAGATAACACGCATCGCTTGCATCGCGCAGCATTTTGTACTGAGAGAAATCATCAAGAATTGAACCAAACATAAGTTGGTATGCCACTGGATTTTTCAAGGCAAAGCTAACGTAGGTCGTCCCCATGGCCACAAAACGAGCCTCTAAGTTTGCTTGGGCCGCCACTACGCTTTGCGTCTGCGCATCAAGTTCTTTAAAGCCTTGTGTCGCCAATGCTGCAAGCAAGCACCTTTTGGTGGGAAAATGTCGATAGGGCGCTGTTGCCGAAACCCCAGCCTCTCGAGCCAACGCTCTTAAGCTAAGCTTTTCTGTACCTTGTTTTTCAATGTGGCATAAAGCCAGCCTCATCAACGTCGCTGGTAGCTCGCCGTGGTGATAGCCCTCTTTGGCATCTGTAACGCCCGGTATTTGTTTTGCAATCATCATATATCCCCAAATAGCACGCTACATTTTCCCCAAAATGTAGCAAACAACCTCCTCCATCTTGCACATTAGGCGCACTTCTCACTAATACCCTCTTAGATGAGGGGCAATTATTGTCTGAATCGGGCATTTCTGCACACCGAATTCGACGAGAAAGTGCTTCGATTATGTTGACATTGTACACATTAAAGTTAGCATCGCACACAATGTATGCATTGATCACATTATTTCTTGGTCATCAACACCCTAATCGAAGGACACTGCCGTGCACGCGAGAATGATTCGTCGAAATATCAGCCCTAAATGGCGACGGCTCAGTGCAATCGGATTTGCTGCTGTCACGCTTTATCTCGCCCTACTACTGTGTGCCACGCCAGCCGCAGCCGACCTTAATGTCGAGGTTATCCAGGTCCAGAAATTCAGTTCATACACTTCACTAAGAGTGTATGCCGGCAGAACCTTGGCCTCGCGCGTCGCTCAACTTGGTTTCAAACAAGGCGGTGAAATTGATTCCGTACTCGTCAACATTGGCGATCGAGTGAGTCAAGGCCAAAAGCTTGCCAGTCTGGACACGCTCTCGCTGCGCGCAAAATTCCGCCAAGCAGCGGCGGAAGTTTCGTTGGCCAAGGCAAACGTGGTAGCGCAAGAAGCCAACACGCAATTGGCGCAAAATACTGAGCGGCGGTTCCGCAAGCTTCGCGAGCAAGGACATGCCGCTCAGCAAACATATGATGAAATAAACCTCAGCTTGCGCGTCAAACTAGCACAACTCAATGTAGCGCGAGCTAACTTGGAGCGTGCAATCGCCGCGCAACAGGCCGTAGAAGTCAGTCTATCGGAAGCTAATATTATCGCACCATTCACCGGTACGATTCAGTCTCGCTTACTAGACGAGGGTAGCCAGATCCGACCAGGCGAAGCCATACTAAGACTCGTAGAAGAAGCACATAGAGAAGCCCACATCGGCGTACCCGCGAGCTTAAGCGCGAGCCTTTATCCGGGTACCACGTATACAGTGCGCTGGAACAACTCGGACCATGCGGCAATACTGTTAGCCGTACTTCCAGAGATCGATCCTGCTACGCGCACACATACTGCCGTGTTCAAGCTCCTCGATCTCAGCATACCTTTAGGTGCCGTGGTTGAGCTAACACACAGCGAAGAAGTGCCCGCAGAGGGCTATTGGCTCCCCCTTAGTGCACTTACAGAAGCAGATCGCGGGCTTTGGGGAGTTTACGTCATCAATTCAGCCGCGATTGTGGAGCGTCGTCTCGTAGAAATTGTACATTCGGAATCTCGACGAGTATTCGTGCGCGGCACCCTCAGTCCAAATGACAACGTGGTCGCCACCGGCGTTCAGCGTATTGTTCCGGGACAGAAGGTCGCACCACATCAAGCAAAGCAGATTAACTATGCGGGCTAATGCATTCTACACAAACCCCCGTTTATCTGTGTTGTTAGTATTATTCATTCTCGCCTTAGGCAGCATGGCCTTTCTTGGTCTTGCTCGCCAAGAGGACCCGTCAATGACTGAGCGCTGGGCACGAGTAACTACCTTTTTGCCTGGTGCCTCGGCCCAAAGAATGGAATCATTGATCAGCGAGCCATTGGAAACGGCCCTGCGGGAAGTGCCGGAAATCAAACAACTCGACTCATCTTCTAAAGCTGGTCTATCTGTCATAGGCATTGAATTCTACGACAGTGTTGCCCCACAACAGGTCGATGCAATTTGGTCAGAAGTTCGCGACAAGCTCAGTGACGCACGCCCTACACTACCGCAGGGTGCCAGCGAGCCAGAACTGTCTATCAACAAACCGCTCGCCTCAACCATAATCGTGGCATTAAGTTGGCAGCAAAATTCTACAATCGAAATGGGCATTCTAACTCGCGTTGCCGAGTCGCTGCGCTTACGTCTAGCCAATTTACCAGGAACTGAAGTGGCAGAGTCTTGGGGCGAGGCAGATGAAGAGCTACTGATATCACTTGACCCCTACAAAGTCGCCGCGGCAAGCCTTTCGGCAAATCAGATTGCTAATAGAATATTGTCTGCCGACACAAAACTCCCGTCTGGCAGGCTGCGGACAAATAGCACAGACATATTGGTCGAAGTAGAGGCCGAGCTTGATTCACCCGAACGCATCGCAAGAATTCCCCTCTTAACATCAGTCAACGGCAATGTAATGCGCCTGTCAGACATTGCCACTGTGACCAAACATCGTGTAGATCCACCAGTTTCTATCGCACTTCACGGTGACCAGCGCGTTATTTTTGTAAACGCCAAGATGCAACCAGGCCTACAAATTGAACCTTGGTCGGAAGCTGCCGAACGCACGATTGCACAGCTAAAATTATCTCTACCAAAAGAAATCGGCTTAAACATCGTCTATAACCAAAACGCTTATACCGGCCAACGTATGACAACCCTCGGCAACAACCTTCTATTCGCTTTGTTGATTGTAATGCTGGTGCTAGTTTGGTTTATGGGTGTTCGAAGCGCGCTCACAGTGGGAATCGCACTACCACTATCGGCAGGGATGGTCTTGGCAGGCATGCAAGTCATGGACATCCCGTTGCATCAAATGAGTGTAACCGGACTCATTATTTCCTTAGGTTTGTTAATCGACAATGCAATCGTGGTCGTAGAAGACTACAAGCTCCGGCGCAGCCGCGGTGCAGACATTGCGGAATCAATAAACCACTCCGTTCGCCATTTACTAGTACCCTTAGGAGCCTCGACTGCAACGACAGTTTTCGCATTTATGCCTATCGCCTTAGCGCCTGGCGGCGTTGGAGATTTTACCGGCACAATAGGTGTCACAGTTGCCTTGTCTGTCGCCAGTTCATTCATACTTGCCATGACCATTGTGCCCACGTTAGCTGGGTTTTTAGAACACAAGTGGCCTAGCCACGGCGGCCATCGCTGGTGGCAATCAGGATTTAGCCACGCAGGCCTAACAAGACGATATCGTCGAACAGTTATAACCACCCTGAAGCGGCCTTGGGTTGGCATAGGCGTGGCTTGTGTGTTGCCATTTGTTGGTTTTGCATTGGCACCCACGCTAACGCAACAATTTTTCCCACCTGTAGATCGCAATCAATTTCAGGTACAACTTTCACTCCCAGCACAGTCATCAATCTGGGAGACTCAAGCCGCAGTAGCCGCAGCCGATAAAATTTTGCGGGCCAATCCCGAGGTTACAGATACTTTTTGGAGTATCGGCAAAGGTGCGCCACGCGTGTTTTATAACGTTATTTCCCTCAATGAGCGTGTTGCCAGCTTCGCCTCGGCATGGGTGAACACCACCTCTGCGCAAGCAACTCTTGCAATCCTGCCAGATATACAGCGGGCGTTGAAAAGTTCATTGCCGCAGGCAGAAGTGCTCGCCATACCATTCGAACAGGGGCCTCCAACAGATGCGCCAATTGAAGTGCGGATAGTTGGTCCAGATCTAGACGTGCTAAGACAAAATGCAGAAGAGCTGAGGCGCATCTTGGCGTCTATAAAAAAAATTACCTATACACGCGCAACGCTATCTTCATCGGAACCCAAATTGAGTTTCATTCCCAACGAAAACGCATCTGCCATGGCTGGCATGACGACAGGCGGGCTTTCGCGACGGCTAAATTCAGCACTTATGGGTGATTTCGCAGGCACCGTGCAGGAAGGCAGCACCGAACTACACGTTCGTGTCCGTGTGGCAGACCAGTACCGTGATGATATGTCGGATCTCATTACAATGCCGATGCTCACCAGCACAGGTCAAGGTATTCCCTTAAACGAGCTAGGTGAGTGGAAGATGCAGCCGACCGCATCAGCCATAGATCGCCGTCAAGGTGAACGGGTGAGTACAGTGCAAGGCTACCTTGTACCTTTCACTCTCCCAGCCGAAGTATTCAAGGAATTTCGTACACAAATCAATCTGCAAAATTTCTCCTTACCCCCCGGGTATCGGCTAGAAATTGGTGGAGAAGCGGAGCAGAGTGCAGAATCTATGGGCAACATTCTTCCGGTGTTCCTATTTTTTACCTTGGCTATGGCTGCGGTCGTTATCTTGTCACTCAACTCATTCCGCCACGCTGGCTTAATTGGCGTTACTGCCATTTTGAGCTTCGGTCTCGCTCTATTTGGCGTACGCCTTTTTGGCCACCCATTCGGATACATGGCACTCATTGGTACCCTAGGCATGATGGGGCTTGCCATAAATGGAGCAATCATCGTTTTGTCTGCCCTCAAAGCAAGTCCGCAGGCACTGTCGGGAGATATCGAAGGTACCGCAGACGTAGTCGTCGACGCGACCCGTCATATAATTTCTACAACCGTCACCACAATTGGCGGCTTCGTACCCTTGATCGTAGCTGGTGGTACTTTTTGGCCACCCCTGGCTACCGCAATTGCAGGTGGTGTGGGCGGATCGGCTATCATTGCGCTGTATATGGTTCCAGCAGTGTTTACGGCACTAAAGCGTAAACAAGTGCGGAAGCAACCTGCCAATGACGATACTCATGGACACAAGGACCCATGGCAAGAAAAACGCCCTGTGCCGAGCCACATCAACGTTCAGCAATCCTAGCCAAAGATATAGCAGCCGGCTGTTTGGCACACTAAACGTATAATTCGCGCCTGAGCCTCCACTTTGCCTAAATCGCGTGGTAGGCTCAGCGCCATGGAAAATTTTGTCTTAAGAATTCGAATCTTTTTGTTCAACGAGGCGTGGCGATAGTCACCACAATGACCGCGCTGTCGCGCAACAAACTCGTTCATTAGATTTCTTAAGGCCAAGCCATGACTGATTCCAAACTCGTTTACCACCGTATACCTGTGGTCGTCGAAACCCTTGCCGATCTCGATACGCCTTTATCCGTGTATCTTAAACTCGCTGAAGGCCCGTACTCTTATCTACTCGAATCTTCACAAGGTGGGGAAAAGTGGGGCCGTTACTCCATCATTGGATTGCCTGCACGAACAATACTAACGGTTTATGGGGACGACATTGAGATCGTCACTGACGGCGATGTGGTTGAACGTGTCACCACCGATGATCCACTAAGCTTCATCGAATCGTACCAAGCGCGTTATGTCGTTGCTGAGCACGATGACCTACCACGATTTTATGGCGGGTTGGTCGGCTACTTTGGCTACGACACGGTGCGCTACGTAGAAAAACGCCTACGTGGTACCGCACCCAAAGACGTTCTAGGCACACCGGATATCATGCTCATGGTGAGCGAAGAAGTGGTCATTTTCGATAACATCAAGGGACGCATGCAACTGGTCAGTTTAGTGGACCCGCAGATTCCGGGTATCGAACAACAGACGACAGATCGTCTACAGGCACGCGTTCGAACCCTGCAAACCGCAGTGCCGCCAATTCCCGTTAGCCAAGCCAATCAAAAAATAGAAGAAGACGATTTTATCTCAGAGACCGGCGAAGCGGCTTTCAAAGAAGCAGTAGAAACCATTAAAGAATACACCCGCGCTGGCGATGTAATGCAGGTCGTGTTGGCACAGCGCATGTCTATTCCATTTACATCTCCAGCAATCAACTTATATCGCGCCCTACGCAGCCTTAATCCATCTCCATATATGTATTTTATGGACCTGGGAGGTTTTCAGATTGTTAGCTCGTCGCCTGAAATTTTGGCACGATTAGAAAACGGTCGCATTACCAATCGGCCACTGGCGGGAACTCGCCGTCGTGGTCACGACGAAGCTGAAGATCTCGCTCTAGAAAAAGAACTGCTAGCCGACCCCAAAGAACTCGCCGAGCACCTCATGTTGATCGACCTCGGTCGCAACGATGTTGGTCGCGTGGCGCAACCAGGTTCAGTAAAGGTCACAGAAGAATTTACTATCGAACGCTACTCTCACGTTATGCACATCTCTTCCAACGTGGAAGGCACCTTGCAACCTGGCAAGACCGCCATGGACGTGCTCAGAGCTACGTTGCCAGTTGGCACTTTATCCGGCGCACCAAAGGTTCGTGCCATGGAAATTATCGACGAGCTAGAGCCAGTAAAACGCGGCATCTACGGCGGCGCAGTCGGTTATCTTGCATGGAACGGCAATATGGATACCGCCATCGCCATCCGCACTGCCGTCATCAAAGATGGCAAACTCTACATTGAAGCCGGTGGCGGCATCGTTGCAGATTCGGTACCTCGATTGGAATGGAAAGAAAGCTTGAACAAAGGCCGCGCCATTTTTCGGGCTGCCGCCATGGCAGAAAACCAATTTCGTGATTTAGGCGACGACTAACAATCGATAGCAATGGTCAAGAAACAGCAATGGAAAATTCCGGAACGCCCAGATGTAGACTGCCTAAAAATCAAGGCTGCTTGCTGGATGCACTGGAATAACATATAAAGAAAACCTATGAACACCTTGTCAAAACTCACCATCAACCCCCGTTCCAAATCTATGAATACGCGTAGCTGGTGTTGGGCATAGCCCAACATACTGAAGCCATTAACACACAACCAAAACTATATTTTTAAGTTCTTTTTGAGGTCAGTTACATGATCCTGATGATCGACAACTACGACTCTTTTACCTACAACATTGTGCAGTACCTAACTGAACTCGGGGCTGAAGTAGAAGTTTTCCGCAACGACGAAATAACCCTAGAGGCGATTCGAACCCGTGCGCCAGAAAAAATTGTCATCTCGCCAGGCCCTTGCACACCCAACGAGGCCGGCATATCACTAGATGTGGTCAATGAATTTAGTGGTGTCACGCCTATATTCGGAATTTGCCTTGGCCATCAAAGTATCGGCCAAGCCTTCGGTGGCAATGTGGTTAGAGCCGATGAAGTGATGCACGGCAAAACATCACCAATTTTTCATAATAATTCTGGTGTATTTGCAGACCTACCTAACCCTTTTGAAGCAACGCGCTACCACTCTCTGATAGTCGAAGAGGCAACCCTACCCGATTGCCTAGAAATAACTGCTTGGACCGAAAAAGATGGTGAGCGTCATGAGATCATGGGGTTTAGACACAAATCTCTAAACGTAGAAAGTGTGCAGTTTCATCCTGAATCTATAATGACAACGAAGGGACACGAGCTGCTTAACAATTTTCTAAAGACAAA
>Ga0256847_1001772_pt1 | contig 10341 bp, 10 predicted proteins | sample TeddybearmetaG_FD_189099 | JGI IMG/M metagenome (GOLD analysis project Ga0256847, IMG submission 189099) | Hydrothermal vent microbial communities from East Pacific Rise, Pacific Ocean - Teddybear | ecosystem: Environmental > Aquatic > Marine > Hydrothermal vents | place: Pacific Ocean: East... | reverse complement strand
TGCTGAAATTCGTGTTCATCCAACCGGCAGTGTAATCGCCCGAATAGGTACTATATCTCAAGGCCAGGGACATGAAACAACTTATGCACAAATTATTGCCTCTGAACTAGGTATACCTTCAGAAGATATACAAATTGAAGAAGGCGATACCGATACCACTCCTTATGGTCTTGGAACCTATGGTTCTCGTTCTACACCTGTCGGGGGGGCAGCGGCTGCCCAGGCAGCAAGAAAGATACATGCCAAAGCGAAAAAAATTGCAGCCCATCTGCTGGAAGTTAGTGAAGATGATCTGGAATGGGAATTGGATAGATTTAAGGTCAAAGGGGTTCCCGGACAGGAAAAGACCATGAAGGAAATTGCCTGGGCTGCACACAATGATATTCCTGATGACATGGAAATGGGGCTGGAGTCAGTTGATTATTATGATCCACCTAATTTCACCTATCCTTTTGGTTCTTACCTCTGTGTTGTCGATATTGACAGATTTACCGGCGAAGTAAAAGTACGACGCTTCTACGCGCTTGATGATTGTGGCACTCGAATCAACCCAATGATTATTGAAGGCCAGATACATGGTGGTCTAACCGAGGGTTTTGCTGTTGCTATGGGTCAGGAGTTACCTTTCGATGAAGAAGGTAATATTCTTGGCAATACCTTTATGGATTACTTTATTCCCACGACAGTGGAAACGCCTTTTTGGGAGACAGATTATACAGTCACACCTTCTCCGCATCATCCTCTGGGTGCAAAGGGCGTTGCCGAATCACCCCATGTAGGTAGTATTCCCTGCTTCACATCTGCAGTTGTTGATGCGTTTGCCCAACATGGTGTGACGCACATGGATATGCCTCATACAAGTTACCGAGTTTGGCAGAAATTGCATGAACTTGGCCTTGATAAACCCGAATAAAATTTTGAATTAGGAATTTTTATATGAAAGTTGATTTGATCAAAACATTTGAAATAGTAGCCCCAGCAGAAACAGCATGGGACTTGTTACAGGATATACCCAAGGTTGCCAGTTGTATGCCGGGAGCAGTCATTGACACCAAGGTTGATGAAAGTCACTACAGCGGTATGGTAAAGGCAAAGATCGGTCCTGCAACGATGGCCTTTAACGGCGGTATTAATGTGGCATCAATCGATGTGGACAAATTTGAAATACACATGATTGGTTCAGGCCAGGATACCAAAGGTACTTCAGCGGCCGAGATGGATTTAACGGTAAATATTGTCGGTGTAGATGATGATAACTGCCAATTAGTGGGCAATGCGAGAGTCACCGTTAATGGTAAAGCGGCGAGTCTGGGGGGGCGTATGTTAACTCAGGTTGCAGACCAAATTCTTAATCAGTTTGGTAAGAATTTTAATACCAATGTAGCTGCAATGGGTGAAGGTTCTCAAGCTGAAGAAGCGCAACAAGTAGTAGAGCAACAACCCCGTGAATTGAATGCGCTGGCTTTTGCCTGGTCGGTATTTATTGGCTGGATTAGCAGCTTCTTCTTTTCAAAACAGAAGTGAATGCTGTCTGACTGTAATTTATCAAAGCTAAAAAGATGAGACCTTAATGAGCCAGTCGCTTGAAATAAAAGCTTTACAACAACGATTGCTAAATGCGGGGTATATAGCCGATCGCAGTCTGGCTGCTACCCTGCATTTACATTCAGAATTACAACGCCCGCTTTTGCTGGAAGGCGATGCGGGCGTCGGTAAAACTGAAGTCGGAAAAATTCTTTCACGGATTTATGATTGTCCATTAATTCGCTTACAGTGTTATGAAGGACTGGATATCAATACGGCTGTATATGAATGGAATTACCACAGGCAATTACTGGCGATAAAACAGCAGGAACAATCGACGCATCAGGAAAATATTGAAAAAAACATATTTTCTGATGATTATCTGCTTAAACGGCCCTTACTTCAGGCCATTATTCAGGAAAAACCACCGGTATTGCTGATTGATGAAATTGATCGAGCTGATGAAGAGTTTGAAGCTTATTTGCTTGAGGTACTATCTGATTTTCAGATCAGCATACCGGAACTGGGAACCATCAAGGCCACCAGCCGGCCTTACGTTATCTTAACGTCCAATGGGACTCGAGAACTCAGCGACGCATTGCGGCGACGTTGCCTCTATCACTACGTGGAGTATCCGGATTTCGATAAAGAACTGAAGATTGTGAACACTCAGCTGCCGGATGTGAGTCTGCAACTTTCCAGACAGGTGGTTGCTTTTGTACAGAATCTTCGCAAAAGTGATTTACGCAAAAAACCGGGGATTGCAGAAACTCTGGACTGGACTGCGGCCTTACTGCGCCTAGATGTATCGGCGCTGGAGGATGATCTGGATGCGGTGATGGACTCACTCACCTGTTTGTTAAAAACACGTGAAGACAGTGCCAGTATGGATAAGGCCGTTGTAGAGAGAATGATTGCGAGGGCCATATGACTGTTACCTCAGCTCATGAGCCCTTTGACTTGCAGAAGGAACTGCAGCTACGCTTGCTGGAATTTGTAAGACTGGCCATACAAAATGGTTATCACGCAGGCATAAAAGAAAGTCTTGATGCTCACCGTATCGCTGAATTGGTCGGTATAACGAATTCCAGGCATTTATTCTGGGGGTTACGGTGTCTATTGTGCTCGGACAAAGATGAATGGCAAGGTTTTGAAGAACTTTTTCATAGTTATTGGAATCGGCCCAATGTACAAGCTCAATCTCAGCAAGGGAAAGGCAAGTCAGTCGATAAGGAGGCAGCAGAACAACAGCCCAGCAGTAATACAACGCCTTCGACTGATGCTATTAGCGAACAGATAGAGGCTATGGGTGATAATGATGTTTCCGATCAGGGTGGCGCTCAGAAAGGAGCCAGTCAAAGTGAGACTTTTGAGCAGACAGACTTTCAGTTATTAGTCGATACCACTTCTATGCGTGAAGTCGAAAGATTAGTTGAGCGATTGGCTCAAAATATGCGACGTAAGGTAATACGCAGACAGCGAATTCATCGCAAAGGTAAACAGCTTCATTTGCGCCAGACGCTACGTAACAGTTTGTGTTATGGGGGGGTGCCTGTGAAATTGGCTTTTAAAGCGCGTATTAAGAGTCAGCCTCGGCTGATACTGATAACGGATGTCAGTCGTTCGATGTCATTATACAGTTATCTATTCTTAAGATTTGCACGAGGCATAGTTAATAGTTTTCGTTTTGCTGAGGCATTTGCGTATCACACTCGTCTTGTTCCAATTACTGATGCATTGCAGCAGACGGATTTAAAAAAAGTGAGTGATAGTTTGACGCTCATTTCCAATGGTTGGTCAGGTGGTACTCGTATTGGTGAATCACTGCAACACTTTTGTCAGGATTATAGTGGGCGCTTGAATTCGAACACCGTAGTCATTATCGTCAGTGATGGTCTGGATACGGGCGAGCCAAAACTGTTAACGGATCAACTGGCTAATATTAAAAGTCGCTGCCGCAAGCTGGTATGGCTAAACCCGCTATTGGGTCGTGAAGGCTATCAACCCAAAGCGGTCGCCATGCAATCGGCACTTCCCTTCATCGACATATTTGCACCGGCACATAACATTCAAAGCCTGCGCAATCTTGAACCCATTTTAACGAATCTATAGTTGGCGGCAAACAGATGGTCATAAAAAGTGATAACGTGCTGGAGATGGCATTCAGCCTGAAACGACAACGAAAACCCTTTGCTCTGGTCAGCGTAGTCCGTTGCGAGTCGCCGACATCAGCCAAACCGGGCGCTAAAGCCATCGTTGATACAGAAGGCAATATTCATGGCTGGATTGGTGGCGGTTGCGCTCAACCGGCCGTTCTCGATACGGTGAAAAAGGCTCTTAAAGATGGGCAGGCGCGTTTAATTCGAGTCAGTCCCAGAAAAAATAGCAACCTCGAGGAAGGCATCATCGATTTTGGCATGACCTGCCATAGTGGAGGCACTTTGGATATATTTATTGACCCTATTATTGCTAAACCGTGTCTGCTGGTTATAGGCGCTTCACCCTCGGCTCAGTCTTTAGTCGCGCTGGCCTGCAGGTCGGGGTTTGAGGTGGTAGCCGCCTTTCCAGGCGCTGATGAAGATATGTTTGCCGATGCGGTACAGATTATTGATGGACTGGATGTATCTGCCCTGGATTGTGGAAAACCGGACTATGTGGTCGTTGCGACGCAAGGTAAACGTGACGAGCAAGGGCTTGAGGCGGCTTTATCGACAAAGGCCGATTACATCGCTTTTATTGCCAGTGCGCGAAAAATGCAGAAGATGAGTAGCTATCTTAAAGAGCGAGATCATGATGCGGAACTTGTAGATGCGATTATTGCGCCTGTAGGCATAGAAATAGGCGCTATAAGCTATGAGGAAATTGCTTTATCCGTCGTGGCAGGGTTAGTTAAAGCAAGACGGCTGGGTGGAAAAGAAACTCATTCAGCGTCAAGTCATGCGACTCAAACCGAGCAGGCTTTATCAAGTTGTTGTGGCTCTAAGACTAATGAATCTGACCAGCAGATCGATCCGGTCTGTGGTATGACGGTTGATGTCGGCACGGCTGAATATATCAGCGAATATCAACAAAAGAAATATTATTTTTGTTGTGCCGGCTGCTTACATAGTTTTGAAAAATCTCCCGTCAAGTATTTATCCGACCAAGGTCAACACCTATGAAACGAGTGTCAGCCATAGTCCTTGCCGCCGGTTTATCGCGTCGTATGGGCGAGGTAAACAAATTGGCTTTACCCATTCATGGAACCCCACTATTGACACATACACTTGAACGGTTACTGGAAAGTAACCTGCATGAAATTGTGGTGGTTATCGGTCATGAGCAGGAAACGATTAGAACACTGATTTCATCATTACCCGTAAACATAGTTTACAACGAAAATTATCAGGAAGGGCAAATGACTTCGGTGCACTGCGGTCTGTCGGCGCTCAAAGAGCCTGGTGACGGCGTCATGATTTGTCTGAGTGACTTACCCCTTTTGCAAGCCGAAGATATTAACCGGTTAATCGATGCTTTTTTAAATCACTGCGAGACATCGGTGATGGTACCGACTTTTCAAGGGAAAAGAGGTAATCCGATAGTGATGGATTTTAAGCACCGTCAGGAGATTCTGGGTAGCGGACGTAATTTGGGTTGCAAGCGTTTGCTGGAGAAAAATCCAGACCTTGTCACCGCTCTGGAAATGAAAAATGACCATACGGTATTTGATCTGGATACACAGGACGATTATCAGCGTGCTTTATGCCGAATAACGGCTGAACTCTCGGCAGCTCAATCAGAAATAACAGTGGAGCGGTAAAAATGGCTAAAGAAATATTTGATTATATTCAGGATATGCGACAAACAGGAGAGCCTTTCGCAATTGCAACCGTTGTCGAAACGGTTGGCTCGGTTTCAGCCAAGACCTCATCAAAAGCCGTTATCGATCAGAACGGCCTGGTTGTTGCAGGCTGGGTAGGTGGCGGTTGTGCCGAATCAACGACCTGTCAGCAGGCTGTGCAATGTATGCAAACCGGACACACCGAAGTGATTGATATTGATTTGGATGATGAAGTGCTGGGGGCCGGTATGCCATGCGGAGGCAGTATGCGTGTCTATATAGAACCGGTCCTGGCCAATCCGACATTGTGGATCATGGGGCATGGCAGAGTGGCTGAATGCTTGTGCTCAATGGGAGACATGCTCGGTCTGAACGTGATAGTCAATGACCTGGGAGTAACCCGGGATAAATATCCGGCTGCCAGTGAGTTAATCACAGACGACCTGGATTATGATGAATTAAAACCACAGCAACAGGATTATGTCGTGATAGCCACTCAGCATAAAGGCGATCATGAATCAATGAAAAAGGCACTGTCTTCAAAGGCAGGATATATTGCCCTGATAGCCAGCCGCAAACGCTCACGGCTGGTGCTTGATTATCTGCGCCAGGAGGGGATTGAGGAATCTCAAATAAGTCGAGTCATGGCGCCGTCCGGTCTGGATCTGGGGGCGAGAACACCTGAAGAAATTGCTCTCTGCGTTATTAGCGAAATTGTACTGACCCGTCGTAACGGCACCGGTATGCGAATGCGTGAAAAAATGATGCAGGAACAGGCTCAGGCAAAAACCATGAAAGCGGTAGGATAAATGACTTCGGTTGCAGAAGACAGTGGATTAATGAATCGAGTGCAACAGTTACCGTCAACTGTCGATTTTCCGCTGTTACAAAATGTTGACGGGAATAAATCATTTCACTACCTGGATAATGCCGCAACAACACAAATGCCCGGTGACGTTATTCAGGCAGTAACTGATTGTTATCGTCACTATAACGCCCCCATACATCGTGGCTTGTATCCACTTGCCGAACAGGCCAGTCAACGCTATGAAGCGGCACGCTCTACGGTCGCGCAGTTTATTAATGCCAGTTCCAATGAGCAAATAGTATTCACCCACTCGGCAACCGAGTCCATCAATATGGTGGCTCAAGGCTGGTTACGTCCCCGCTTAAAACCGGGTGACCAGGTTTGGGTGACACGCATGGAGCATCATGCTAATTTTTTGCCCTGGCAAAGACTGTGCAGGGAATCTGGAGCATCACTACGCATCATTGAATTATCGGAACAGGGTGAGTTGAACTGGCAAACGACGGAAGGCCTGTTCGACAAATCTACGGCTCTCATTGCTCTGACCCAGGTTTCTAATGTATTGGGTATAGAAAATCCGACTCATAAAATCTGTCAACAAGCGGCGGCTAATAATATTCCGGTACTGGTTGATGCCGCTCAGGCGGTGGGACACCAAGCAGTGGATGTAACCGGTATGCAATGCGATTTCCTGGTTTTTTCCGCACATAAAATGTACGGCCCGGCTGGAATCGGTATTCTGTATGGAAAAACAGAACGCCTTGCCGAGATGGAACCGCTTCTACTCGGCGGCGGCATGGTCGATTATGTCGGCAAATCAGAAAGCCAATGGGCAGACATACCCGCTCGATTTGAAGCGGGCTCCCCCAATCTGGCAGGTGCAATAGGGTTGGCTGCCGCCATCAATTTCCTGCAACAGTTTGGTATGGATCGGGTGCATCAATACGTATCAGAGCTGACACAGCGAGCCTACAAGCAATTATCCGATATCGGCGGGGTAACCCTCTACCCGGCTGCAAACAGTCGATGCAGTAATATTTTGTCATTTAATCTGGCGGATATTCATCCCCATGATGTTGCACAAATTACGGGTGAACAGGGCGTGGCCTTAAGAGCCGGGCATCATTGTTGTCAGCCATTGATGCAATATCTTGGTGTCGATTCAACGCTGCGTGTGAGTTTTGCGCTGTACAACCATGTAGGTGATATAAAGGCTCTGCTGGATGCCCTCGACCAGGCTAAGAGCATATTCAAATAGGAACCACTATGGCAGCTAATGAAGTTTATAAAGAAGTTCTGCTGGATCATTTTAAACATCCCCGAAACAGGGGGGATTTGAGTAAGGCTAATTTTCTGCAAAGAGGTAGTAACCCGCGTTGCGGCGACGATATTGAAGTCGGTTTGTTTTTACAGAACGGAGTTCTGCAACAGGTTAAATTCCGGGGGCGTGGCTGCTCAGTCTGTCTGGCATCCTCCTCGATGATGACCGAAGTTGTTTCAGGCCACTCAGTAAATGAGGCGAATAGACTTTGTACCCAAATGGAGCAATGGTTTGAAACAAAAGACAGCAGCCAGAACGACTGCATAAAAGGCCTTGAAGCGTTGGCAGCAGTACGTGAACATCCGGCCCGACACCGCTGCGTCATGTTACCCTGGAAAGCTTTGTCTGATGGCCTGGCGAAAATTTAAGGCTTTTTCTTCTGAGTCCGCTAATCAGCAAATACGATACACAGGCCGGATTTTCCGATGAACCCGATAGATAGTCTATAACTTATGCAAACAGTTAATACGCCCGTAGAGCAGAAAAAACTAATCGACACATTTGGTCGTCATATTCAATATGTGCGGCTTTCTGTTACCGATAAATGTAACTTACGCTGTTTTTATTGTCTTCCGAAAGGGTTTAAGTCCTTCGAAATACCCGATAACTGGCTGACTTTTGATGAAATTGAAAGAGTCATTGCCGTGTTTGCTAAACTCGGCGTCAAGCGAATAAGGTTGACCGGTGGCGAGCCATTGGTACGCAAGAATTTGGCACACTTGGCGGCAAGGATTTCCGATCTGGATGGTATTGATGATTTATCAATATCAACCAATGCCACATTGCTAGAACAACATGCCGAATCTTTATATCAAGCCGGTATTCGCCGAATCAATGTAAGTCTGGATACCTTGGACGAAAAACGATTTTTTGATATTACTGGCGGTCAATTAAAGCCGGTATTGAAAGGGTTACAGAAAGCCCATGAGGTGGGTTTTAAGCCGATAAAAATTAATATGGTTGTGATGAAAGATACCCATCAAGATGATTATCAGCAGGTACTTGAATACTGTATTAAGAATAATTTTACCCTGCGTTTTATCGAAACCATGCCCATGGGGACACCGGGACGTAATGCCAGTGAGCAGTACTTGAGTTTGCAAACAGTAAAGGAACACCTCAGTAAGCAATATAATCTGGTGCCAGGATTAATGACTGGCGGTGGACCGGCACGGTATTACCGAATCAATGGAACAGATTGTGAAATTGGATTTATTACGCCAATATCACAACATTTCTGTGAATCCTGTAATCGGGTAAGAATATCGGTAGATGGAACGCTATACCTTTGTTTGGGCCAGGAGGATAAGCTGGAATTACGGCCTTTATTACGTTCTGGTATTTCTGATGATGGATTAACACAGGCCATTATTGAAGCGATTGCCAGAAAACCTGAACGACATGAGTTTGATACCAAGCCAACTCAGGTTATTCGCTTTATGTCAATGACAGGCGGCTAGATCAGGACCGTGTCTTTATGATGGGTATATTTGCTTTGAATGACCATCCTTGATATTAAATGAGCACATAAACACACCATTAGAATCATAATAATCATATTGAATAACGACCTCACGCTCCAATAAATTTTCCACTAAAGTACTATCATTACAGATCGTAGTTGTGGCAGAAGCTATAGCGGCTTTAATAAGTAACAGCGCATGATTGTGATTTTTATGCATCGGTATCTCAGCCTTGAAAACGATTGTCCCATCTTTGTGTTTAACATCTATGATCCTAACACCGTTTGCAAACTTGAAAGGTAGAAATGGTTTAGTCGCTTTAGACGCATAAGCTGCGATATTTTCAGGTGCAAACCCGTTGACATTAAAGTTAAACAGAGACATAACAACTTCCGTTTTTACATAACTGATCACCTTATCTCGCATAGAATTGTATTTCCCTTTGACATCATTGTTAAAGTACTCCAGTGATGCAGGAAAAGTCTTGTCAATTTCTACATTGCGACTTTGATTAGCAAGCGTATCAACATAGATTGAATCAACTTTACATGTACTTGGTGCAACCTTTGTAAATGATTTTGATAAATCACTAGATGTCGACGATAAATGTATGTTGTCTTGTTTTTTACCTATTGTTTCAGCTTGTGTCATATTAACTATGCTAGAAGTAAAAATAACAACTAACATGATTGCCGAGCTTATAAGGTTGTGTTTCATAATGTTATCCTCACTAATTAAAGGACATTTCTCGGTGATGACTGAGGATGCAATCAACTCATTCTCAGTCATCATGGCGCCTATTTTAATTAAACCGTTCTCTTCGCGTATGCCTCTCAATTCTTCGATGCCATTAATATCTATGAGGTGGGTTGGTTCTGCAAAACGCAGTTTCATCATGGGTAACAGACTATGCCCGCCTGCGATGAGTTTAGCCTCGTCATATTCAGCCAATAGTTTTATCGCTTCGTCCAGAGTGGACGGAGAATGGTATTCAAACTCGTTTGGAATCATTCTTATTCTCCTCAGTAGAGTGGTTTCCACCTGATAACCAGATGATTTTGCGCTTCCTCGTAAGAGTAATTAATAAACATCAACTCAAGCAACCTCAAAATCACCAACTGCAGTATCGAAGCGTGAATGACAGATAACAGACTCAAGTATTCTGAAAAGCCACTTTTAAGAACTAAGAATTACCCACATATCGCACAAGCCTATAGATTTCATCAGATAAAGCGAGAAAACCTTATTTATTTCTAAAAAATCAGTTGGTTAGAATGAATTTGAACAAGGCTTGAACTTAAGCCTCTGACACCTTCAGGATTGAATTACTAGGATTTAATTGCCGTAAAATTGAAACTCTATCCTGCGCTGGCTCGATCACCTGTGGGGGTTAGCGTTTTGCTAT
>Ga0256847_1001771_pt1 | contig 10344 bp, 7 predicted proteins | sample TeddybearmetaG_FD_189099 | JGI IMG/M metagenome (GOLD analysis project Ga0256847, IMG submission 189099) | Hydrothermal vent microbial communities from East Pacific Rise, Pacific Ocean - Teddybear | ecosystem: Environmental > Aquatic > Marine > Hydrothermal vents | place: Pacific Ocean: East... | reverse complement strand
TCCAAACTCATCAAATTTTAGTCCCCCGTCCTTTATATCATTACCCTTTATATATTGCTTTAGCTTTAACCTTATTATTTGGTTTTTTTCCTGAGTTGCGTTGGCGTAAGATTATCCATTATGTTTGAACCCAGTTTTCATTTTTCCCAAATTTTTTGGTTTCAAGGATTAATCCTTATCCCCATTGTTATTATATGGCGTATTTTCACGGGATCAAGTGTTCGTCAAGGACAGGAAAAAGCATATGCTGATAAGGCGCTATTACCTTTTTTAACGGGAATTAGTCATCAAGAACGCGGGATCCCATGGTTTAGAATATGGCTTTGGTGTTTAACTTGGACTTGTCTTTTAACTGCGATGGCAGAGCCTCGTTGGGATGCAAAACAGGTTGCCACCTATCAACCGAATGTTGATTTAATTTTATTATTGGATATTTCTCGTTCAATGAATGCCAAAGATGCAAAACCCAGTCGTTTACGCCGTGCTAAACAAGAGATAGAAGATTTATTAGAAGCAAATCAAGAATATAAAATGGGATTTATTGCTTTTGCCAGTGTTCCCGCCATTATTGCCCCCATTACATTTGATAAAACAAGCATATTAACGCCCTTACCCAGTTTATCAAGTTATTTAGTTAGCTTAAAAGGGAGTCGTTTACAACCTGCTTTAGAGCGGGCTTTAGAACTTTTACAAAGTCAACCTAAAAAGAATAGTCATCATTTAGTTTTATTTAGTGATGGTGATTTTGATAATCCTGATTTACTTTCTTTTGTAAAAAAATTACCCCAAAAAAATATTTTTTTGCATATTATTGGAATGGGTAAAAAATCAGGCGCTCCCGTACCCATTGAAGGGGGACAACATTTATTGGATAAAAGTGGGATGCTATTAAAATCTTATTTAAATGAAATAGAGCTTAAAGCATTAGCGAGTGCAGGCGGCGGGATTTATTTACCTGCAACTTATGCAAATACAGAAACATTAGCTTTACTTCAAAATATACAACAACATGCTCAAAAACAAGAAAAAAATTCAAAAACATTGGTATGGTCTGCCTATTATCAATGGTTTATTTTAATCGCTTTGTTTGCGCTTATTTTTATAAGCCCTATTATTACAAAACAAGGAAATTAAATATGAAAATTTTTTGGCTATTTTATTTAGGATTATTTTGTACATTGAGTGAAGCAAAAAATCAGCAAGATTGGTTAACTTACTTCCAAAATAATCAGCAACAAGGGCAACTTTTATATCAACAAGGTAATTTTAAAAAAGCAGCTCAAGCATTTAAAGATCCTTATCGGCAAGGCGTTGCTTTATATCGAGCAGGGGAATATCAACAAGCCATTATACAATTTAAAAAAGTCTCTCGCCCCGCAGTCAAAACGGTTGCTTTATATAATCTCGCAAATAGTTATGTACAAATCGCCGCCTATCAACAAGCCATTGAAACTTATGAAAAAGTATTACAACTTGAACCCAATAGCCAATCTGCCCGTTTTAATTTAACCATTAGTCGAACCATGCTGGCTCAAATAGATCCCGAAAAAAATCAAAATAAAGAAGATAAAGAACAAGAAACTAAAGAAGAAGAAGAAAAGAAAAAAGAAGATGAAGAAAAAGCGTCAGGTGAACAGAAACAACTTCTTATGAAACCCAAAGAAATAGATAAAAATGTAGAAAAAACAATGGAATCATGGTTAAATCAAATTGAAGGAGATCCGAGTTTATTATTACAAAATTTATTTAAAATAGAAGAACAACAATTGCAAAAAGAGGGAGTTCAGCATGAAGCACGTCCTTGGTAAATCTATCGTATTCCTTACTTTATTTTTAATAAAAACAATCGTTGGAGCGGCTCCCTACTCACCCTATCCTAATCCTTATTATTATCAACAACCCCCTGTTTATTTTCAACAACCAGTTAAACCTGTGATTATTGCAACAGTAAAGAAACCCGTATTACCCACCCTTGAATTAGAAATTAGCGACAAACATCCTTATATTCAACAAAATACGGTATTAGAAGTTAAATTACATAGTAAAGAAAATTTAACCGATTTAAATATTAGTATTGATGTTTCTGATAACAGTATTTTAAGACCCATTGATAGTTATACAACGAATGATAAAAATCAAGAAATTACCACGATTTTTAGATATATTTTAACCCCTTTTAAAACAGGAACGGTCATCATTGATCAAGTACAAGTTAAAGGAATTTATACAAAAGATAAAAAACCTTTTATAAGTCAATTAAAGCAAGCTTTAAAATTACCCGTTAAACCCAGCCCTTTAAATATTAAAACTTGGTATCCCTTATATCATCTTTCATTTAAATCTAAAATTCAAAATCCAAATCAATTAAAAACAGGAGAACCCCTTGTTTATCAAACTGAAATTTATGCAGAGGGAGTAACAGCAAAACAACTTTCACCTTTACTTCCTTATCTTAAAAGTAATGAATATAAAATTTATTTAGATAGTGAAATATTAGAAAGCGGGATTTTAGGACAAAAAAAACGTTTATGGGGAAGACGCAGTGCGGTTTACACATTAGTTCCTAAATTTGGTGGTAAAATGATTATTCCACAAATTAAACTAGATTGGTGGGATCTGTCTTTTGATAATCTCAAACAAAGTATTTTACCCACTCGCCAAATTATTGTAGGTGGAGCTTTAAATCCCAATAAAAAATTGATTTCAGATAAAGATGATTTTTTATTAAATCATTGGATTTTTTGGCTTCCTGTTTTTATTGCTGTTATATTATTAGTACTTTATTGGGCGCAAGCTTTTAATTATACTCAATCAAATTTATTAAAATTAGTGCAAACAATCTTAAAAAGACTTTTTGGTGATGCCTATTTCCCTCTTGCCAGTTTAATGCGTAAATTATCCCCCAGACGCTTTCGTCATAAAATTAGAAGTTATATTGGGGAGGTCTTGCCCTTAGAATGGAAACTTTGGTATTGCTTACAGAATGTGAATAAAGAACGAGATCCCGAGACTTGGGGAAATGCGTTACAAATGTTAGCTGTTAAACATTTAAATGCCCGCCCTAATAGTTCAATGCGGCAACTAACGGATATTATTTCAAAAAAACATCCTGCGGCAAATGCGAATCAATTAGGGCAGTTAATGATTGAGTTAAATGACAGTATTTACGGACAAGAAGAAATTCCTAATTTTTCTTTTTGGAAACGTCAATTCAAAGCCGAAATAAAGCCTCACCTCTTTTTTTTACACCGCGAAAAGAAAAAAAACAATGCCTTATTGCCAAAATTAAATTAGAGATAATAAGATGTGCTACACTTACAATTGAAAATTTAACTTTATTACATCTATCCAATATTTTTCCATATAATTTAAGTAATTAATCATGGTCTTTAGTTTTTTTACAAAAAAATCAACCACAAAATCAACCCAAAAAACACCTTCTTTTGGTTTTAAATTACCAAAACAAAGTCCTGCTCCTACAGATAATTTTTTGCTTAAAGAGAAAGAGACTAAAGAATGGATTGAAAGTTTACCCGTTGCTAATGTAGGGGAAACTGCCCGTAGAATATTTAAAGCCTTAATTAATTTTAATCGAATGGAAATGTCATTTGGTCAGCGCTTAAAAACCATTGAGTGTTTTAGAGAATCGATTGCTTTTGTCCATTCAAATTTAGAAAAACATTATTATAATATTGGCATGCCGCTCGGACCTAAGTCTTATAAAATCTCAGTTTTAAGTAAAGAACTTAATTCAGAAATGGCGATTGCTTATAAAATAATTATTGATGATATTGTAACCAGTAATAAAAAAACATTTAATTCTAAAATTTTAATTATCGCCCTCCATCGCGCTTTAGAATATATGTCTGAACTTATTTATAGTACCAGTTATGTCTATGAAGATGTTCCAAAAGGAATTTGGCATGATATCCATCGTATTTATTCGTATGCAGATGATAATGGAATTGTGAATGCAAGTATTAAATCATTGAATTATAAAGAAAAAAGAAGCATTAAATCTATTTATATTAATCTTAATATGTTTATGGCCATTTCTCCCAGTCGTTTAAGAGCCAAGGAAATGTCTTTATTGATTGAATCTTTGTCAAAATGGTCGGAATATTTTTCTTTAGATACTAAAAGAGATTTTAAAGATAAAACGGGACGCTTTATTGTTGATAGTTTAAGCGATGAGCCTGCTATTTCTGCAAATATTTTGGATATTAATGAAGTTCGGCGGTACCGAGTACTTAATACCCGTCCTTTAATTCGTTATTTACATCATTACCGTCATCACAAAGCAAATAAAAAAACATGGATGTCTGATTTGTCTCCTTCCTTTATTGACCAACTGGTTAAATCACTAAGTTATGGTGCAAAACGAGAAGTGGAGCGAACCCAATTTCATTTTGAATTACATTTAGTTGTGTCATTGGGTTCATTGTTTAATCATTTACCCCATTATCAACCTGGTGATACCAATTTAACTGAAGATGAACGATTATTTTTTGAACAGAATTCAAAATTTGATTTTAAACATAATTTAACAACAGATTCATCTTCTATCAATGAAATATCTGATTTTAATACGCCAAGCTTTGATGCACCCTCATTATTGACCGACAGTGTATTTCAATCAACCCCTGAATTTAATGACTCAGAAAGTGATAAAAAAGCAAGTTTAGATGATGTTTTTGTATGTAAAACATTAAATGAAAGCACAGGGGGATATTGTGTTAGCTGGCAAGGAGAAAAATCACCTATTATTAAAGTTGGCGAAATTTTAGGAATTCAAGCAGCAACGGATAAATCCCAATTTGGGGTTGCCATTATTCGTTGGATTCATCGTTCTCATGAAAAAGGCTTATTGGTTGGAATTCAGCTTATTTCATCTAGTGTGGTTGCAGGTGAAATTACCGATATTGATAGCCCTTCCCCTGCTGCCAATCATCGGGCAATCCTTTTACCTCCTATGAGAATTTTAAAGCATAAAGAAAGTATTATCTTTTCCCCTTTACCAACTCAAAAAGGCGCGAAATTTTCATTATCAACAAAAATTGGCATTAACACCATCCAGTTAGGAAAAAGATTAGAAGCCAATGGGGCTTTTGTACAATTTTATTATGACTTAGTGGCTAATCCAGAACCCACTGACGATGAACCTAAACAAAAAAAAATAAAATCTAAAAATAAAAAAGCAACAGAAGAAAAAACAGATAAATTTGATAATCTTTGGGGATCAATTTAACAAATGTTGCAGTATTTTATTAATACTCTATACTTTAAAAACCAAGGACTATTTATAGTTACAAACGAATTATTGCAACCTAAAACAATTAATTAATTTACGTACTCATAATATGGCAACTCACAGCAGCATCCTTTTACCAAATAAAAATGAAACAAGTGCCGTTCACATGCTTGTTATTGATCGTAGCATGAATAATGCAGATTTATGGGCGAGCGCATTAAGAAATGAAGGCGCAGCCGCTCATGCAAATATTGTTTCAAATGAAAATGAATATACCAATATGCTTGAAAATGAGCCTGTTGACTTTATTATTTTTGTTAAAAGCATTCCCGGTCTTGATTTCGATTTATCTTTATCTTTGCATCAAGATGTGGATAGTGAAGCTATTTTTATGATTATCGAGGATGGCGATCAACGACTGGATCAAGCCGCCCTGATGGCGGAAGGAATTCGCGAAATTATTCCTGCCAATGACATTAAATTATTTGTTCAAATCTTACTAAAAGAACTAGAAGATTTACGCAATCGCCGTGCTTTACAGTCTTTAAGAATTCAATTAAAAGAAGCCGAACATCGTTGTACTTCTTTAATTGACAGCTCAAGAGATGCCATTGCTTATGTTCATGAAGGAATGCATGTTCACGCCAACCAATCTTATCTAGAAATGTTTGGTTATAATACATTTGATGATATTGAAGTTCTGCCGATTATGGATATGATATCCGAAGATAAACAGGCTGATTTTAAATCACTCTTGAGAATGCTTAATGATCAAGAGAAACCCATGCAAATTGAAACAGAATGTGAAAAAGAGGATGAAACAACCTTTCATGCCACAATGACATTCTCTCCCGCTCATGTTGATGGTGAAAGATGTACCCAAATTCAAATTGTTGATAATACCTACGAAAAAGAGATGGAAGAAAAACTGAATGCATTAAGTGTTCAAGATGCCCATACAGGCGTTGCCAATCGTCAAGCCTTTATGAATGGTTTGGCGGAAACAATGGAAAAAACAACCGAACATGGCGCTTTAATGTTTATCAAAATTGATAACTTTAGAGAGTTACAAAATAAAGTAGGCATTACAAATACGGATGAAATTTTAGTTGAAGTGGCTGAATTAATTGCCGAATTTAGAAAAGATAATGATTTACTTGCCCGCTTTGGTGACGATAGTTTTTCTCTCTATAGTCCAGATTCAACCCAAGATTTAACCGAAGTACTTGCTGATAATATTGTCAATTCGATTAGTAATCACCGTTCCGCTTCAGCAGAACAATTTATTCAATTACAGGCTTCTATTGGGATTGCATTTTATCATCCTCAAAGTGGTTTTGATTCACATCGCTTGTTAGATGCCAGTATGAATGCCGCAGAAAATGCCGCTCAAGGAGAACAAGGCGGTTATCTTGTTTATCAATTTGCTCAAGGGGGTTCTGCTGAAGGGGATAATGCTAATAACGAAATGGTCGGAGTTATTAAACAAGCGCTGGCTGAAAATACTTTTGGCTTAATGTATCAACCCATTGTTAGTTTACCAGGCGATAGTCGTGAAAATTATGCGGTTACCTCTCGCCTTTATCAAGTAAATAATGAAGATCCCATTATGCCTGCTCAATTTATTCCTATTGCAGAATCTGCGGCTATTATGGGAGAGATTGATCAAGCCATGATTCGTAATGGAATTAAAGAACTGGCAAAACAACGGGCGACGGGACGTAAAACTTGTTTATTTTTCCCACTTTCTGCTGATTCTATTCAAAATAGAGAATTATTATTATGGATTGTTGACTGTTTGCGGGAATTTTCAGCAAAAGGAGCTTGGATGACCTTTCAATTAACCGTTAAAGATTATTCAGAACACATTAAAGAAGCCAAACAATTGATCGAGGGATTGAAAAAAATTCGTTGTCGAGTCTCTTTAACTCAATTTACAGGTAAAGCAGATGCTTTTGCTTTATTAGAGCAGTCTAGTTTTGATATTGTTCGTTATACCCCTGATTTAACGCTTAATATTGCCGCAGATCAAGAAAAACAAGAGTTTTTAACAAATACAACGGCTAAATTAAGTAAAGCTAACTTTAAAACGGTTGCTTGTGCAATTGAAGATGCCAATAGTTTAGCGGTATTATGGAGTGTTGGAGTGAATTATATTCAAGGTTATTTCTTAGGAATGCCGAGTGATTCTATTAATATTGATGCCGAGTAAAAAACCATAAATAAACAATTTACCAGCGCTTTTGGTTGTTATATTTTAAATCGTTTACCCTTACAAGATAAACAACCATTACAGGCTTGGGATGCAGCAGATGAATATTTACTTCATTATCTTAATGAACACGCTGAATTATTAAAAAATAAAAAAATATTGATTATTAATGATAGTTTTGGGGCTTTAACTTTAGCTTTAAGGGAAAATAATCCGCAAAACTGGTCAGATTCTTTATTAGCTCAACAAGCTTGTTTAACTAATTTTAAAGCAAATAAACTTAATATTGATCCGCTTCAATTCATTCAAAGCACCCAAAAACCACAAGGCACTTTTGATTTAGTTTTAATTAAAATTCCTAAAGTACAGGCACTTTTAGAAGAACAATTGATTCAGTTAAAATCCCATATTGATACTGAAACACACATTATTTCAAGTATCATGGTTAAATATTTAACTAAATCAACCTTATCTTTATTGACTCGTATTTTAGGAAAAACAACGACTTCTTTAGCTAAAAAAAAGGCGCGTTTAATTTTTACCCAATACAATACCTTTGATATTGTCACTAAATCACCTTATCCAAAATGTTATTTTGAACCCGCCCTTAATCTCACGCTTTGCAATTATTCCAATGTGTTTAGTAAAAATAAAATAGACATTGGAACCCGTTTTTTGTTATCTCAATTTAAACAATTACCAAGAAAACAAAAAATTGTGGATTTGGGTTGTGGTAATGGTATTTTAGGTTTATTGGCACAGCAACAACAAACCCAAGCAATGCTTTATTTTATGGATGAATCTTATATGGCGATTGCTTCTGCTAAAAAAAATTATCAAGCCCTTTTTAATCATCAAAATGCCCATTTTATTGCCAGTAATGGTCTTGAAAAACTGGTTGATTCGGTTGATTTAATTCTATGTAATCCGCCATTTCATCAACAACATAGCATTGGCGATACCATTGCATGGCAAATGTTTCAACAAAGTCATCAAAAACTAAATCCTAAGGGAGAACTCTGGATTGTGGGTAATCGCCATTTAAACTATCATCTTAAATTAAAAAAATTATTTGGTAATAGTCAATTAATCGCTTCTAATGCTCAATTTGTTGTTTTAAGAGCAATTAAAAATAACATCTAAAATTTATGTTATCAAAAAAGACGCGTTTTGTAATTTTAGATTATTTTTTATTTATTGGTTTGGTCTTACTTTTTACGGGTTTTTTTTGGCAATTAAAAACCACTCGATTACAAACCAGTTATTATTTTTGGGTTGTTTTACCTATTTTATGTTCATTGCTTTATCATTTTAAAACGTATCCTTTTAAGCCTTTATTCTTCTTTACTTTTCTCTTTATTTTATATTCGGTTGGTTCTGTTTTTTGGTCAGATAATCTCTCTTACTCGGCTTTTTTTTCACAATTTAAAAAATTGATTTTAATATTAAGCCTTTTTTTCGCTATTGCTTATATTAATAACAAATTTATTTATTTTGAAAAACTCGTTTTACATTTAATGTTATTTTGTGCTGCTTTTTTAGCGCTTTATAATATTGCCGATTTAGTTACAAGCGTCGGATTAAATGGACGAATTTCAGGCTGGGGGCTTTTAAGTAATGCCAATATTACGGCAGAAGTCTTTGGAATGATTTTTATTTTTGCTTTTATTTGTTTTTTACAAATCAAAAACAAAATAATGGCGGGAGGCTATTTCTTATTGTGTTTATTATTTTTTATTGAAATATTACTCAATAAAAGCAGAGGACAACAATTTGCTTTATTTATGACACTCATTTTAATTATTCTTTGGCTTCCTAAAATTTATTGGAAACGATTATTAGGCGTTGTTTTAGGTTTCTTTATTGTTCTTTTAATTTTTTATTTTTACAGTGATTTTTTAACCACTATTTTTAATCGTAAATTAACTTTTAGTTGTCGAGATACCATTTGGCGAGATTTACTACAAAGTGCTTTAAAAACCCCCTTTTTTGGACGCGGTGAAGGCGCTTCATCAGGTTATATTACTTATTGCTCTGAAATGGCTTATCAAGCTTTAATAGGAACCCATAGTGTTTATATGAATCTCTTTTTATACCAAGGTGCTGTGGGACTTTTTTTAGCTTTCTTGGTTATTTTTTATGCGCTAAAAACAGCTTATCAATCAAAATATAAAGAAGATTGCTTTTGGGGCATGATTATTATTTATGGTTTGATTGCTTTTATTCCTAATGGCGATTCATTATTATCCCGCCCCAATGAAATGTGGATTTTATTTTGGATTCCTTTGGCTTTTTTAGCTTCTAGAACAAAACCCTTGTTGTAATTTCCAAAACACGGGTTTTACCGCTTGAGGGCTAAAATTTTGAGCTAAATATTGTTGATTATGTTGTATTATCTGTTGTTTCTCTGATTGATTTAATTTGATGATTTTATTTAATAATTGGCTTAAATGCTGAGAGTCACCTACATTAAAAAGCCATTCTTTTTGTGTTATAATTTCTTGCGCCCCGCCTGCCGCCGTTGCAATAATCGGAATTTGAGCACTGATTGCTTCAAGTAAAACCATACCAAAAGGTTCATTATCAGAACTTAAAACAAAACAATCAAAGGCTTTAAAATAATCAATCGCATTTGGAATCAACCCTAAAAATAAAATTTTATGTTCAAGGTTTAATTGTTTTACTTGTTGTTTTAATGTTAGTTCAAGCCGCCCTTGTCCTAAAATAACCAGTATTGCTTGTGGATTTTGAGGTGAAAAAGCAGCAAAAGCAGTAATTAATGTTTTTTGATCTTTATCAGGATGAAGACGTCCTACATTGGCAAAAATAAAAGCATCAAAAGGTAATTTAAGCTGCTTCCGAGCTGTTTTTTTATCCCATT
>Ga0256847_1001770_pt1 | contig 10349 bp, 11 predicted proteins | sample TeddybearmetaG_FD_189099 | JGI IMG/M metagenome (GOLD analysis project Ga0256847, IMG submission 189099) | Hydrothermal vent microbial communities from East Pacific Rise, Pacific Ocean - Teddybear | ecosystem: Environmental > Aquatic > Marine > Hydrothermal vents | place: Pacific Ocean: East... | reverse complement strand
TTGCAAAACTGGATCGACCATAGTCAAAGTCTGCCAAAGAGGCTCGGCAGTCCACCAGCACCCAATTGCTGGACTTCAGGTTAGTATGCACTGTAGATGCCTGGATGAGTGTGGTATACACGAAAACTACATCCGCTCGATTGTGCCAATGCCTAGTAAAGACAGACCAAGCTTAAGCGTGTCGGCTGTCTTTTTACACAATAACAGGCGGGAATCACGCAGTTCGGCTTCGGCGGTAAGTACCGGGCAGTGTTCATAAAAACGCATGTAATTACTCGCCAGTTCATACAGGTAGTTACATAAGAGATGTGGCAGGGCTTCCCTTCCCACGTTTTCCACGACTTCCTGAAAGACCAGTAAAGACACTGCGAGTTGGTGTTCGTGGATAGATTGGGTAGTGATTTTACAACTAAGTTTAGAAAAATCTATGGCTCCACGCTTGAACAGACTTTGAATTCTACTGTAGGCATATTGTAAATAGGGGGCAGTGTTTCCTTCAAAGGACAACATCTGATCCCAGTCAAAAACGTAGTCATTGGTTCTGTTTTTAGATAGATCGGCATATTTTACAGCCCCTAGCCCGACTATCCGGGCAATAGAGCGATGTGTTTTTTCGTCAAGATCCGGGTTTTTGGATGCGACCAGTAGATAGGCACGTTCTTCGGCTTCATCCAGCAGGTTGGACAGCTTTTCCGCACCTCCCTTACGGGTGCTAAACGGTTTGCCATCTTTTCCTAACATGCTGCCGAAGGGGTGATGGGTAATTTCCTTGCCATCAGGTACATACCCTGCCATCTGTGCCACTGCAAATATTTGTTGAAAATGCAGAATTTGAGGTGCACCTACGATGTAGAGTGAACGGTCTGCATGCAGTGTTGAAAATCTGTGTCGTACTGCAGACAGATCTGTTGTTGCGTAAAGAAAACCGCCGTCGGATTTTTGCACTATAACGGGAAGTGGCTCACCTTCCTTGTTCTTGAAAGCATCCAAAAATACGCAATATGCTCCATTGGATTCACGTAGCAGACCTTTTGCTTTTAGGTCCTGTACCACATTTTTCAGATCGTCGTTGTAGGCACTTTCTCCCATAACATCTTCACGTGTTAACTGGATACCCAAACGTTTGTAAAGAGATTCACAGTGAGACAGAGATATATCGATAAACTGTTGCCATGCCTGCAGGGTTTTTTCATCGCCGGACTGCAGCGCTACCACATTCGCACGTGCCTTGTTTGCGAACGTAGAATCAGAATCAAAGCGTTTTTTTGCGGCGCGATAGAAAACTTCCAGATCCGAGAGCTTATCACTCTGTTCTGATAATGCATCGCCTAACTCATTCACATAAGCGAGTAACATGCCAAACTGGGTGCCCCAGTCACCAACATGATTTTGTCTAATTACGGTGTCGCCCAGCGCAGCTAACACTCGCGCAACTGAGTCGCCAATAACGGTCGAGCGCAAGTGGCCTACATGCATTTCCTTGGCAAGGTTGGGCGAAGAGTAATCGATAACCACGGTTGCGCTCGTGCGGGAGTTTTCCAGCAGGTGGGTTGTAGCGCAAATACTGGAAGATAAAAAACTTTCGCTTAACCAGATATTTATAAAGCCAGGACCTGCAATTTCTATTTTTTCGGCAATACCTTCCAGATCAATTTTTGCGATCACTTCAGCCGCGATATCACGCGGGTTGCGCTTAAGTTTTTTCGCCACAGCCATAACGCCGTTGGCTTGAAAATCACCAAATTCCGGCCGCGAAGCACGGGTGATAACGGCGGATGCTGGCGACCCCAGTACTTCAGTAATACTCTTACCGATTCGTTCATCCAAAAGTTTACGCAAATTCATTAAGGTGTCTAGACTGCGACGACGTCATCCGCCTGGGGTCCTTTGTCGCGCTCTACAACTACGAACGTTACTTCCTGGCCGTCCTTAAGGGTTTTACGATTGCTGTCGGAATCTCCTACGCCGCGGATTGCACGAAAGTGAACAAATATCTCGTCGCCATTTTCACGTACCAAAAAGCCAAATCCCTTGTTACGGTTAAACCATTTCACAGTACCCGATTCGCGAGGTCCGGTGCTTTCGGGTTGTGTACTGCATTGCTCTATTGGTTTGTTGCTTTTGTCGGGCGTGTTTCTGGCAACGCTACCTGATGGTTTGTTGCGTGGCTTTCGTTTGTTTCGTGGTTGTCGATCGCGGGCAGGGCTGGAAATTGCTGCCGGGCTTGCGCCGGCGGTAACCTGATTAGCTATAAAGATGCTGATGGTAAGTAAAACAAACAATGAGAAAAATTGCTCTGTTTGGCCGTCTGCCGCTGCAAAAAAACGGAAGAAAATGTCAGTCGTAACTGCAGCCAAAAATAATGCGACCACAGCCGCGATAAGAAGTTTTTTCATGATAGCTCGATGAATCCAGTAATTTAAAAACGCAGGGTTAGTCTGCGCGACGTAGTGAATGAATAATTACTGGTTCCAGAGGCACTGCTGCCATTCCAATTTTGATTCCGGTATCGACGAGTTCTATTTCGCCTACAACACTCATTCCGTTTACCACGTGTCCAAAAACAGTATATCCTGCTTTAGAAGGGGTTTTATCAAGACTAGGGTTGTCGGCTGTATTGATGTAAAACTGCGCATCGGCTGAATCGGGGTCGTCCGTACGAGCCATAGCCAGAGTGCCAGTCAAGTTCTTTAGCCCGTTGGAGGCTTCGTTCTTGATCTCACCTGAAGTTTCTTTGGCCTGCATTTGTGCGGAATATCCGCCAGCCTGAATTACAAATCCGGGTACAACGCGGTGAAAAATAACACCGTCGTAAAATTTATCATCCACGTAGGACAGAAAATGCTCGACAGTTATTGGTGCGTTTTTGGAATCTAACTGGATCCAGATATCCCCGAAATTAGTTTTAATAACCAATAATGGGTCAGATGCCCATGTTGGCTGGGTAAATAGCCCTGTAAGCAGGCTCGTAACCAGAAGTAAAACAATCAGGGGATTTATTCGTGACATACCTCCAGTATAACCGGCCTCAGCCCGGCATTCTATAAAAGTACTATGAATAATTACGTAGACGCTTGAATTCTAGTGATTTTTTGGGTTTGCACCCATAGCAGACAAGTAATTTTGTATCGCTTTGGTCAAGCCTGTGTTCAGAGCGTCACTTATGAGTGCATGGCCAATGGAAACTTCCATAACCTCGGTAATGGATCTGAACAGGGACAGGTTTTCCAAGTCCAGATCGTGTCCCGCATTTACTCCCAGTCCCAGTTGGGTTGCGTATCGAGCGGCAGAACTATATTGAGCCAGTGAATCTCTGGCTTGAGCTGTGTCTATTCCATGAATACGTACTGATTCTGCGAACGGGCCTGTATAAAGTTCAATTCTGTCAGCGCCTACTTCACACGCCAACGCGATCTGGCCTTCGTCTGCGTCCATAAACAGACATACCCTTGCTCCAGATTGGTGATATTTGGCAATCATTTTCGATACCTGTTCGGCATGCTGGTTCAGATCCCAGCCGTGATCGGAGGTGAGTTGATCGTCTCCATCAGGCACCAGAGTACACTGGTGAGGACGTGTAGCTTCAATCAGAGCGTCGAACCCTGGATAACCATTGTCCCGGGGCCCGGCTTGTGGATTGCCTTCGATATTGAATTCGATATCAGGATAATGCTCGTTAAGCAGCCTGGATAACTGGAATACGTCGTCAGGACGAATATGGCGTTGGTCGGGGCGAGGGTGCACTGTAATTCCGTGTGCACCGGCACGGATTACCGTTTTAGCAGCTTCAATTACGCTGGGTGTATCCCCTTCACGCGAGTTTCTAACCAGCGCAATCTTGTTTAAATTGACGCTGAGTATCACGACCATCCACTTCTGCGTGGTCTGGCTTTTAGGAATATACCCAGTAATAAACCGCCGAGTATGAGACCTGCGCCTATAAGCAACCACTTTTGTTGCAGGTTGTCCTGCAGCAGATTTTTTTCGGTTATCAGGCTGTCCACCTCGGCTCTTAACCGCCCGTTCAGGGTCTTAAGTGTTCTGTTTTCATCATTCATAGCAATTGCACCGGTTGATATGCGCTTTATTTCTACAAGTTCTGCCTGCAAGCCGGTGAGGTTGGATGTTAGTCCGGAATTTTCAGTTTGGGCACTGGCATGATCTGCGCCTACCTGACTCAGCTGTGAGCGTAAATCCAGAATTACCCTGTTGGAAGCGACGAGATCGGCATTCGCTCGTCGTAACAGTTCTTTTGCGACAGGTTGTAAGCTGATGTACTCAGTGCGAATCCATCCTTCGGTTCCACGCCGGGTGCGAACCTGGGTGTAACCCGCGTCCTTGTTTTCAGATAAAATTTCCAGTTCGGTGCCGCTGGCAACTGCCAAATTCACGATTCGATGCGCATTGGACGCACCGCTACGCATCGGAGCACCAATATTGTCCGAGACATAGGCTGTAGCGGCATTGATAGTTATGGAATAAAAAAACGTAGCTGAGATTATTCCGGCGACCGCGCATATACGCAGGATCCTGTTTATTAGAAATCTAATCATGATTGTCTGGTAGCTGTTGAGAATTGAGTGAGGTGCTTTGGTCCGGATTTGTCGGATGGGTAAATTCCTGCTTTTTCCTTTGCAGATTTTCAGCCTCCAGATACCCCCCCCTATGGAGGTAGGTTAGCATGATGGCAACATATAAGAACGTTATCCCGGTTCCACCGATTAACTTGTAGCTTACCCAGAATGCTTCGCTAAAGTTGTAAGCGACTATCAGGTTTAATACTCCAGAGATTAAAAAGCCGCTCGCCCAGCCGAAGTTAAGATGGGTCCAGGCTTGCCCTGGTAGTTTCATCTGCCCGCCCAGCATTTTTTTAACAAAATTGTCCTTGCCAAAATAGTGACTGCCAACCAGAGCGATAGCCATTGCCCAGTTCACAATGGTTGGTTTCCATTGAATAAAAGTTTTGTCATGCAGAATAAGAGTCAGCCCACCAAATACCCAGGCTATGATAAAGATAAATTTCATTTGTGTGGGGATGGGGATTTTTCGAACCAGATGCCAGATCATCTGGACGCTTACGGCTGCCATGAAGACCGCGGTAGCAGCATAGATGTCGTAAAAATAATAGGCCATCACGAACGCCAGTAGGGGCACAAATTCCGCAAGTTGCTTCATAGGTTTCTCATAATAGTTTTAAAGTCGATATTTCCTGGTGGTCCACTAAAATTCACTCATGCCTGCTTGACGGACGCCATGATAAGAGATTTCATGGACTGCACAAATTATATTTCACATATCCAACAAGTATGAGCCAGTATTTTGATGTCCATCCTACACATCCACAGCAGCGTTTGCTGGGACAGGCTGTGGATATCATTAATCGGGGGGCGGTGATTGTTTACCCAACGGACTCGACCTATGCGCTGGCTTGCCGCATTGGAGATAAATCTGCTCTGGATCGCATTCGAGCAATTCGCCGTCTGGACAAAAAACACCACTTTACTCTTGTGTGTCGAGATTTGTCCGAAATCGCAACCTACGCAAAGGTAAACAACAGCAGTTATCGAATTCTGAAACGGTTTACGCCGGGCGCCATTACTTTTATCCTGAAAGCCAGCCGCGAGGTTCCACGCCGGTTGGTCCATCCTCGCAAACAATCTATTGGTCTGCGTATTCCAGATCACCCGGTGACCCTGGCTTTGCTGGAAAGTCTTGGAGAGCCGCTAATGTCCACCAGTTTAATATTGCCCGGTGATGAATATGCTCAAACAGATGCCCGCGAAATTCTGGACCGGCTTGGATCGAGTGTAGACCTGGTAATGGATGGAGGCGCATGCGGTTTCGAGACCACGACCGTTGTTGATCTAACGGACGATATACCGATAGTTACCAGGGAGGGTTTAGGTGTCTTCGAAGTGTAGGGAAGCCTCTTAAATAAGGCCCTTCGAGACTTGCTTGCCACACAGTAGCCGCTCCAAACGTAAGTAACTCTGTTAATACGATACTTAATCAGAGCTTCCCTAGGTATAATGCTCCTCAATTCAAGCCAGAGAGTGTTTTTTTGAGCAGCAACGATTCCAGCAACCGGGTTCTTTCCGGTATGCGTCCCACAGGTAAACTACACCTTGGCCACTACCATGGTTGTCTGAAAAACTGGGTACAACTGCAGCATGAATTTGAGTGCTTTTATTTTGTGGCTGACTGGCACGCATTGACTACTAACTTCAATGAGTCCTCAAAGATAGAAAAGTTTACCACCGACACCGTTGTCGATTGGCTGGCGGCGGATATAAATCCTGGTCTTTGCACTATTTTTGTCCAATCCCGAGTACCGGAACACGCAGAACTCTATTTGCTGCTTTCGATGATTACACCGCTAAGCTGGCTGGAACGGGTGCCAAGTTACAAAGATCAGCAACTAAAACTGGCTGACAAAGACCTTACCAATTTGGGGTTTTTGGGTTACCCATTGCTGCAGTCTGCGGATATATTGATGTATCGGGCTGGTAAGGTGCCCGTGGGTGCTGACCAGGAAGCGCACGTAGAGATGACGAGGGAAGTGGCTCGTCGCTTTAACCACATTTATGGCAAGGAACCCCAATTCGAAGAACATGCGCTGGCTGCGATAAAAAAAATGGGCAAAAAGGCAGCGCGACAATATAGGGAACTCCGTAAACATTATCTGGAGCAGGGGGATGCAGAGGCGCTGGAGCGTGCTCGTGCGCTTCTGGTCGAGCAACAAAACCTTTCCGTGGGTGATAATGAGCGTTTATTTGGCTATCTGGAAGGTGGGGGGAGAATTATCCTTCCAGAACCTAAAGCCTTGTTGACAGATCAGGCGCGCGTGCCCGGGCTCGATGGTGAAAAGATGTCCAAGTCGTACGGTAACGCAATTGAGCTTAGGGAAAGTCCGGAATCAGTAGAGAAAAAAGTGCGTACCATGCAAACTGACCCGGCACGGGTGAGGCGCACCGATCCGGGAGATCCTTCAAAGTGCCCGGTGTTTGCATTGCACGAAATTTATTCTGCCCAGGACACTCTGGATTGGGTGGTAAAAGGATGTGTAAATGCGGGTATTGGATGTTTGGATTGTAAAGGTCCGTTGATAGACAATATCAACGCAGAGTTGTTGCCGATTCGGGAACGAGCGATACAATTTGAACAGAACCCCGATCTGGTAAACACGATAATTGCTGAAGGATCGGAGCATGCACGTGACGTGGCCCGCGAAACTCTTGAGGAGGTGCGGGCAGCAATAGGTTTGTCACATCGCTAGGTCTGGAATCACTGGAGTGGTAGATGTCGATAAAATTTGGATTTCGTGTATATGAGTGACCATCGAGACAATCAGACGGACTCCGAGCATGCACCGGAGCAGCTGAAGACCCTGCGTGCCGAAGAAGGCAGCGCTGAGCTTCTGGCTGTTGTTTCGGGTGAGGCCTATAGAGAAGTACCGAAAGATTTGTATATACCGCCCGATGCCATGGAAGTGTTTCTTGAGACTTTCGAAGGTCCGCTCGACCTGCTGTTGTACCTGATTAGAAGACAAAATCTGGATATTCTGGATATTCAGGTCGCAAAAGTTACTCGCCAGTACATGACTTATATTGACATGATGGAAGCTCTGCAACTTGAGCTAGCCGCGGAGTATTTGTTAATGGCTGCCTTGCTGGCAGAGATAAAGTCAAGAATGTTATTGCCACGACCAGTAAGCGAGGATGAAGACGAAGGTGATCCTCGTATGCAGCTCATCCGGCGCCTGCAGGAATATGAACAACTTAAAACGGCGGCCGAAAACCTGGCAGAAGTGCCACGCCTGCAGCGGGATATTTTTCTGGCGCGCGCGGAAGCACCAGATATAGTCAGGCAGGTGAGCGATCCCGAAGTAGATTTAAAGGATGTGCTTCTGGCTTTATCCGGAGTGTTGCATCGCGCAGACATGCAAAAACAGCATGCAATTACATTGGAGCCCTTATCTGTGCGCGAGCGAATGAGTGATGTGCTTGCTCGCATTCAGAGTGCATCCGAGTTTACTCCCTTTATTGATTTGTTTGATGAGGACGAAGGCCGCGCGGGTGTAATTGTTACCTTTCTTGCGCTGCTGGAATTGATGCGGGAATTTTTGGTAGAGATAGTTCAAAGTGAGCCTTTCGCTCCAATTTATGTTCGCCCGGCAAAGGGTGAACCTGCTTTTTTAAATGAAAATACCCAAGAGACAGTAAAAGATGGATCCGCTGAAAATTAAGCAAATTGTAGAGGCCGCGTTGGTCTGTGCCGATGCTCCAATGACCCTGGACACTCTGGTTAGCCTGTTTCGGGAAGACGAAATAGAGGGCGGGTTGCTGGACAAAGAGCTTGTTAGATCTGCACTGGATGCTTTGGCGGTAGACTGCGAAGATCGCGGGATAGAGCTTAAGAAGGTGGCTTCCGGATACCGGCTGCAGGTAAAGCAGGAGTTTAGTGCCTGGGTGGGTCGTATGTGGGAAGACAAACCCCCTCGTTACACGCGGGCTTTACTTGAGACTCTGTCGCTGGTGGCTTACAAACAACCTGTAACCAGGGGTGATATTGAGCAAGTTCGCGGGGTTGCCGTAAGTACCAGTATTATGCGTACCTTGATTGAACGCAATTGGGTGCGGGTGGTAGGTCACAGAGAGGTGCCGGGCCGGCCAGCAATGTATGGCACAACCAAAGCATTTCTGGATTACTTTAATTTGAAAACCCTTGCTGAGTTACCCACTCTGGCAGATATCCGTGATCTAACGGAACCTTTAATAGAACTTGAAGACGGTAACTATCAACCCCGGCCATCGCTTTCCCTGCCCTCGGATTTGGAGTTGGATGAATCTGGACTGGAAGTGAATTTGGAAACTGCTGAGCAGGAAGAGCTTGATGGTGAAGAGACCCGGATTATGGGGGATGTCGTTGCCTTTCCCCGGGTTGCCTCCCAGTCCGAGGAGTAGAAATAGACGTGACTACCGAAACAGATCAGGATATACAAGCTTCGCCGGAAGGTGAAAAACTTCAGAAAATTCTTGCCCGTATGGGTGTGGGATCCCGGCGTGAAATGGAGCGCTGGATTACCGCCGGACGCGTGAAGGTAAATGATAGGAAGGCCACGCTCGGTGATCGAGCCGGTGGATCAGATCTGATTCAGGTTGATGGTCAGGTTCTCAAGCGTGTTGATATTCGTCCACGGATCGTATTGCTCAACAAGCAGGAAGGAATTATATGTACACGTTCCGATCCTGAAGGACGACCGACCTGCTTCGATGACCTGCCTCGGCTTAATCAGGGTCGATGGATTAGTATTGGGCGGCTTGATATAAACACCAGTGGTTTGTTGTTGCTTAGTAACGACGGTAATTTTGCCAATCGTCTGATGCATCCCTCAGCCAATATTGACCGGGAATATGCCGTACGGGTGGATGGCGAGATAAGTCTTGATGTACTAAAAGCGCTCAAGAATGGTGTTGAACTTGAGGACGGATTCGCCAAATTTGCAGATATTCGTTATTTTAATGGAACGGGGCGTAATCACTGGTACCACGTGGTGGTTTTAGAAGGTCGTAACCGTGAGGTTAGGCGATTGTTTGAGTCGCAGGGAATTCGAATCAGCCGTCTGAAACGCGTGAGGTTTGGTCCCGTTATACTCCCCTCTGCGCTATTGCGTGGTCGCCGTCAGGAATTGAGTGTGGACGATGTTAAAGCTTTGTACCGCTTACTCGCATTGCCAGAGCCTGATCTGCTACAGGAGAGAAAACGGGTGGACTCAGTACTAATCGCTTACCCGGGTCTTGAAAAAGGCGCTAAACGCAGACGACGTAGTCGGCAACAAAAGTAATCTGGGCTAAGCCTGAGCGGGTAGCCATCCGGTATTTTATGCCGGGTTCCAACTCTCGCAGGAAAACTGCTGCCCTGTAACGCCTCGGGACAGGGGCCCCATCAAATACAGGTAAAGGTCCATTTTTTCCTCTGCACATTTCAGGCTATCCGGGTTTTCGTTTGGATAGGCAGCAGCGCGCATAGGTGTGCGTGTAGCGCCTGGATTGAGTGTATTTACGCGGATAATACCGGCATCTTCAGTTTCATCTGCAAGCACCTGGGCAATGCCTTCGACAGCAAACTTTGAAACAGCATAGGCGCCCCAATACGCTCTGCCCTTTCGACCGACGCTTGATGAAGTAAATACCACAGAAGATGCTTGTGACTTTCTAAGTGCTGGTAACATAACGCTAGTGAGTGCCTGACACGCGGAGACATTGATTTGCATCACCTGATTCCAGGTTTCCATGTTGTAGTGTTCCAGCGGAGTTTTGTCCCCGAGCATACCCGCGTTGTGCAACAGA
>Ga0256847_1001769_pt1 | contig 10355 bp, 9 predicted proteins | sample TeddybearmetaG_FD_189099 | JGI IMG/M metagenome (GOLD analysis project Ga0256847, IMG submission 189099) | Hydrothermal vent microbial communities from East Pacific Rise, Pacific Ocean - Teddybear | ecosystem: Environmental > Aquatic > Marine > Hydrothermal vents | place: Pacific Ocean: East... | reverse complement strand
TGGGGTGCCGCTTATATCAACGAGGAGCGCTGGGTTCGAATCGTCCATGCCAGCCTTACGCAGTCGCACCCATAACCCAACAGCACGAAGAAAGACCGGTGAGCAATCCACTGGCGCTATTCAGGCAAGAACGCAATGCTGCCCGAGAGCAGGGAGACCCATGGTCGGGACTTTGTGCACTGGCGAGTATCAATCAGGCGGGTCTTGCCCAAGTGCGCACACTGGTGCTTCGAGACCTGGATGACCGCCTGGCCATATTCATAAATGCCACCAGCCCTAAACACCAGGAATTGCCAGTTGGTGGCCACACCCAGTTATCAATCTACCTTGCAAGCCTCTCTGTCCAGTATCGTCTGGATGCACACCTTGAACCCATTCCGAAAACCCTGGTAGATGAAAGCTGGCTGCTACGCCCCGACATCCCGAAAAAAATGGACTGGTACTACACAGAAGTTCAGGCACAGTCGACCTCTGTTGGGAGCCGGGAGCAATTGATTAACTCTCTGGATGCCCATGCGCGCACACGTAAAGCAGAATCTGCACCGGAAACAGCGCTGGGGCTATATCTGGATGTAAAGCGAGTGGAGCGTCTGGAATTACTGAAGGATGAAATTCATGCTCGAACGCTCTGGCGGTTGGCATCCGGTATCTGGGTAGAGCAGGTGCTTGTACCCTAGATTTCGAGCACCCCATTATTTACCGCAACTATGCCTACGAGCGTGGTGAAACAGGTTTGCACGGCCAATGAAACAAAAGACTGTAGATAGACAGCACTGTTTTCGGTGCGTCTGGTTGCAGCATACAGGATTGGCCAAACTCCATCCGTACCCAGAGAACGCTGGGTAACAAAGGTATTATGTACATAATCCTGAAGCGCCCAATTGGGCAGGCAGGCAACCCCCCTGCCACTCGCAACCAACTGAATCATCATAGCAGTAAGATCAGCCACCCTGATTTCGCGTGGCTCAACCCCTGCAGGATCCAGAAACTGGGAAAATATATCCAGGCGATGTCGATCTACCGGATAGGCAATCAGTGTTTCGTTCGCCAGATCGGCCGGCTGAATAGTTTTTTTGTCGGCCAGTGCATGTTTGGCTGGAAGCACAAGTTTTGATTCATAGCTAAACAAAGGGTGATAACTCAGATCCAGATCTGGCAGCGGATCTGAGGTAACAACCAGATCCAGCTCACCACGCGCGAGTGCCGGTAAAGGGGCAAAATTAAAGCCGCCTGAAATATCCAGTTCCACGTCAGGCCATTGCTCTCGATAGTCGTTTATTGCCGGAAGTAACCACTCAAAACAACTGTGGCATTCGATGGCCATAAACAGCCTTCCTGTCTCGCCACCAGCCAAACGCTCAATTTCTCTTTTGGTGGCGCTTATTTGCGGAAGAATTCTGTCTGCCAGCAGCAACAGACTTTGCCCGGCCGGAGTAAAGTGGACCGGTTTGCTTTTGCGCAGAAACAAAGTACAACCCAGCTTCTCCTCCAGGTCTTTTATCTGGTGGGACAGGGCAGATTGGGTCAGGTACAATTTTTCAGCCGCCTCAACCAGACTGCCAGTATCCCTTAGTGCTGAAATGGTTCTGAGGTGCCGAAGCTCCAGAAAGTTCATGATTTAAAATCATCTGCTATTGACCTAACATGCAATATATTCATGAAACCAGCGCCTGTCGACTTAATAATTGTGAGATTCAGACTGGAATGTGCACTGCGTCACTATTGGGCATCCAACCCTGTTCTACAATCCTTCTGCTGTGTAAGTAAACAGCCTTAAAAACTTAATAAAAACAAGCTTGGGAAACAGAAAATGTTTAACCCCAGTCGGGTTGTGATCAACGCTTTTGTTGAAACTACTCTCAATCGTTACCAACAGGCGTTTCCCAATGCCGATCCAGCTTATGCCAGTTTACTGGAACAGGCGGGATATATGGCGCTTGAAGCACTCGCAAATACAGATTGCCCCTATCACGACCTAAACCACACTATTCTGGTAACCGATGTTGGCCAGTCCATTCTCTGGGGAAGACTTATGTCCCAGGGAGATGTCACCCCGCATGATTGGGTGCATGCAAGCATAGCAATGCTCTATCACGATATCGGTTTTATACGTGGCCTGCTGAACGGTGACAAAGACAGCGCCTACATAACGGATGACACCAATGCTGTGCTAATCCCGCCACCAGGCGCTACCGATGCTTATATGGGCCCGTACCATGTAACGCGGGGAACATTGTATGTTCGCGAACGATTTGCCACTGAACCCCTTATCGATGTAGATACGCTTGCACAGTATATCGAGATGACCCGTTTTCCCGTGCCTGAAGATGCCTATTATCAGCGCGTGGGCGATTTTGCTGGTCTGGTGCGAGCAGCAGACCTTATCGGACAGCTTGCAGACCCCCAGTACATACAAAAACTTTCTAAACTGTACGCCGAATTTGAGGAAACCCATGAAGCGGAACAATTTGGATATTCCGATCCCGGAGCTTTGAGAGCAGGCTACCCGAGTTTTTTCTTCAACTATGTGCGTCCATATATATCCGAAGGGCTGCGATATTTACGTAAAACCCAGACCGGACAACAATGGATCGCCAACTTGTTCAGCCATGTATACATTGAACAGCAATGCGAACCAACGTATGGGCCTCAACGCAGGGCCAGCAAGCCCCCGGAAATGCAATTTAAACGTCGCTCCTCCGACAAAGAACTTTCAAGCAGAGTAAGTTCCGGCTCACGCGCCGGATAACATAACAACTGCTCTTAACAAAGCCCAATTCTCGACATAGAATGGTTCGCTTCGCCGTGCATGTTGCGCTGGCAATAATAACAATACAGCGATTAAGCTATGCCGGTGCAAGCTCTGCCAAACCTTACCGTTGCTTCTCCGTACAATCCACTGCGCATTGCCCTGCTGGGTTATAGAAGCAACCCCTACAGTGGTGGACAGGGCGTTTACCTGAAATACCTGTCTCGAGCCCTGATACAACTTGGGCATAGTGTGGATGTGATCTCCGGAGAGCCTTATCCAGATCTGGATGACTCGGTAGGTTTAGTAAAATTACCCGGGCTTAACCTCTTTGCAGCGCCTAACCACTTAACTGCGTTGAAAGTAAAACACCTGTTGTCGATAACCGATTTATTCGAATGGGCGTCGATGGCCAGTGGAGGCTTCCCCGAACCCTTTACCTTTGGGCGCAGGCTCAGGCGTTATCTAAAGAATAATCCGAATCGTTACGACATCATTCACGACAACCAGAGTTTGTGCCATGCGCTGATTCCGATTCAAAAACAGATACCGGTACTTAGCACCATTCATCACCCCATTACCTCAGACCGGGACATAGCCTTATCCAACACCGAGTCCAGGGGCGAAAGAATGTTAATCAGGCGCTGGCATAATTTTTTGAAAATGCAGATCAAAGTAGCGAAACAATTGCCCGTTATTCTCACTGTAAGTGAAAACTCCAGGAAGGATCTGTGCAAAGACTTTGGTTTACATGAAAGTCGCTTACACGTAGTACATAACGGTATAGACACACAGGATTTTTATCCGGCCCACAAATCGGATGAAAAAATATTACGCAACCCATGGCGACTTATTACTACCGCGAGTGCAGACCAGCCTTTGAAAGGAACGCGACACCTGCTGCGCGCGTTCGCCATGTTACTACCGGAGTTTCCGCGCCTGAGTCTCACCATAATCGGGAAGCTCAAGCCCGGTGGATACAATGAAAAACTATGCAGAAAACTTAACATTCAAGACAGAATTACCCAACGTTTCGACTTGTCGATCGAACAGATTCGAGGTTTGTATGCCGAGTCCGGCATTGCGGTAGTACCTTCAGACTATGAAGGCTTTGGTCTGCCAGCTGGTGAGGCTATGGCTTGTGGGATACCCCTGGTATCTACTGACGGTGGTGCATTACCGGAGGTTGTAGGAGATGCAGGATTAGTAGTGCCTTCCAAAAACCCCGAGGCGCTGGCAGAGGCAATTAAAAGCCTGCTATTGAATCCGGAACTGGCCAATAAGCTATCCGCTCTGGGCCTGCAGCGCGTTCGTTCACAATTTAGCTGGGAACGGGCAGGAAGCAAAACGGTGGAACTGTATCGTGCACACCTTGCTGATAAAAACCCGGCCGTCCAATCAACGCATGGTTTGGGGAAACCATGAGCCTTGAAACTATCAACTTTGACCATTTTCCACTCGCCACAGGTCAAACAGTTTTGGATATTGGTTGCGGTGAAGGCAGACACACTATTACTGCGTACCTCAAGGCAAAGGTTTCAGCGGTGGGCCTGGACTTGTCACACAAGGATCTGAGCACAGCTTGCGAGCGGGGAGAGCAGTTCAAGGCAGCAGAAGACAGTAAGGACTCAACATCCAGAAGCATGCATTTTTTGCAGGGCAGTGCACTTTCACTCCCTTTTGAAGATGCATGTGTTGAGCGCATCATATGTTCCGAGGTTCTGGAACACATTCCGGATTACCAGCAGGTATTGTCCGAGGTCACACGTGTGTTAATTCCAGGCGGGCTGTTCGCAGTGAGCGTACCCAGTTTTGGCCCTGAGTGGATATGTTGGCAACTTTCGCGCCCATATCATGAAGTAGAGGGCGGGCATATCCGGATATTCAACGCACGCGCCCTGCGACGTGACATCGAACAACAGGGGCTGTTTTTCTACAAACGCCATTGGGCGCATGCCCTGCACTCACCATACTGGTGGCTAAAATGCCTGTTCTGGTCCAGCGCAGACGAATCACGACTGGTGCGCTGGTACCACCGTTTTCTGGTATGGGACCTGATGCAAAAACCTGTATCCACCCGCTTGCTGGAGCAGGCGCTCAACCCGATAATTGGAAAAAGTGTTGTTATGTATTTTATAAAGGGCACGGTATGAATGTAGTTTCCATGCACAAACTGTTAATGGGTGAGGGCAAGTACCCAACTGAGTATTTTCACCAAACCGCAAACTACATTTTGGAGCTGCAGGAAGCCGACGGTGCTATTCCCTGGGAAGCCGGAAGTATCGTTGACCCCTGGGACCACGTAGAAGCTGCGATGGGGCTTGGCGTAGCAGGAGAAACCAGGGCAGCGCGTCATGCTTTTGAATGGCTAATGAATTTGCAACGTGACGACGGATCCTGGTGGGCGGCATACAAATCAGGTGAAGCGGTTGACACATCCAGAGTAGAAAGCAACTTTGTTGCCTACGTGGCAACCGGCGTGTGGCATTATTATCTGGTCAGCCAGGATAAACAATTTTTGGCAGACTGCTGGCCGATGGTGGCAAAAGCCATGGCTTTTATTGAAAGCATGCAAAGCCCGCATGGCGAAATTTACTGGGCGATGGACGCTAAAACAGGTATTAACAAGGACGCCCTTGTTACCGGTTGCTGCTCAATTTACAAAAGCCTGGAGTGCGCTGTGAATATAGCCAGGGAGCTTGGACACGACCACAGCACCCTCGCTCGAATGCGTTTAAGTCTCGGCTGCGCCTTACGCACAAAACCCGAACGTTTTGATCGTACCTGGGACAGTAAGTCCCGATACAGCATGGATTGGTTTTATCCTGTCTTAACAGGTGTTTACTTAGATGGCGAGGCAAGAAAGCGCCTGCAATCTCGCTGGCATGAATTTGTGGAACCTGAGTTGGGTTGTAGATGTGTAGCCGACGAGCCCTGGGTTACCATCGCGGAATCCTGCGAACTCACCATGGCATTACTGGCTGCAGGCGAACAAACCAAAGCCCGCGCACTTTTTAGCTGGCTGCATGCTTTTCGCCTGGAGGATGGCTCCTGGTGGACCGGATATGTATTTACCGACAAGGTGCTATGGCCCGACGAGCGCCCTACGTGGACCGCCGGCGCTGTTCTGTTAGCAGCCGATGCGCTGACCTCACATACTGCTGCGTCACGACTGTTCACTGAACATATATCCGATGAAAAGACGCTGGAGCAGGCCGCGGGCCTGGACTTACAGCTTTAGAAGCACCCCAAGTGTTTTGGTCATGGCCTTTACTTCAAACATGCCCGAGGCCTGGGCCAGCTGGTATATTTCAAAAGGGGCGCGCCCCCCATCATCCGGATTGGGGAATACATCATGAATAGCCAGGTATCCACCTGGTTGAATCCAGGGCGCCCAACACCTGTAATCTGTGTGTGCTGCTATCTGGCTATGCCCACCATCAATAAAAACCATTCCCAGGCGCGTATTCCAGTGCCGGGCTGCCATTTGGGAACTCGCGACAATGGGCACTACGGCATCTTCAATATCAGCAGCAGCAAGCGTGGCCCGAAACGCACGAAACGAATCCATAACTCCAGCCTGTTTATCAAACAGCTCAGTATCATGGTATTCCTCTCCGGGCTGATGCTCTTCTGAACCCTGATGATGATCCACAGCAAACAGGATGTTGCTGTTTTCCAGACAGGCCCTGCCCAGATATACCGTGGACTTGCCACAGTAACTGCCAATTTCAAGGCAGGGACCTATCCCACTTGCTTCACATGCCAGTTCGTACAGGCGTTGGCCTTCCTCTGGATCAAGAAAACCCTTGATACCATCAACATTAAAGTTTATTACCCCAACTGCAACATGCCTCTGGGTTGTGCACCCGTCAGATCAACAATGGCTTCAAAATTTTCGGCTACGTCTTCAACGGTTGCGTTTACACCCAGGTCAACACCCTGGTTTTCTACCATGCACGCAACGGAGAATTTACCACCTGCTGCCTGCACAATAACGCCGTTGGGCGCTGCCTCAGAACACAGGTAAACTACGGCAGGCGTAATCAGTTCTGGCCCCAGGGCTTTGAGTGCCTCTTCTGGAATCAGGTTTTCTGTCATGCGCGTTGCTGCAACTGGTGCAATGGCATTGGTATGCACATTGTTTTTGGCACCTTCAATTTTCAGGGTATTCATAAAACCAACCAGACCCAGTTTGGCAGCGCCATAATTCGCCTGTCCAAAATTACCGTACAAACCAGAGGGAGAGGTAGTCATAACAATACGACCATAACCCTGCTCACGCATGATAGGCCAGGCAGCCTGTGTACAAAGCACTGAGCCCATCAAGTGCACTTCAAGCACCAGGCGAAAATCGGACATTTCCATTTTGGCAAAGCTCTTGTCACGCAGAATACCCGCGTTATTGATCAGGATATCAACCCGGCCATAGGTATCCATGGCCTGCTCGATCATACTTTTAGCACCCTTAGGGTCCGAAACCGAACCACCATTGGCACAGGCTTCACCACCTGCTGCTACTATCTCGGCAACTACTGCATCCGCGGCTTCTGAAGAGCCCCCGGTACCGTCCATCGCGCCACCCAGATCGTTAACCACTACCTTTGCACCACGCCTGGCCAGTTCAAGAGCATGACAGCGACCCAAACCTCCACCTGCGCCCGTCACTACTGCTACCTTGCCCTCAAATCCTATAGTCATCTTAAAAACTCTCCATTTGTCTCAACGTTAAATGTAGTGCGTATTGTACAGCACTGGCTTTAATGGGGTCGGAGTAAAATTTAAAATCGGCTTTCTTAAGCCGATTTTAAATTTTACTCCGACCCCATTAAACTCTATGGCCGAAACGGAAAACTCACCGGACCTGACAGGGTACGCAGCCTGGTTTGGATGCTTTCAACCCACTCACACAGAACAGGCCGCGTTTCGCGGGGATCTATGAGTTCGTGTACCGAAAAAGACTCCGCCCTGGGAAAGGGTGAACGGGCTTGCCTGAGTTTGTCTTCCATGGCCTTACGTGTAGCTTCCGGGTTATCCGATGCTGCTATTTCGCGGTGAAATGCCACCGCAACACCACCCTCAACAGGTAATGCACCACTCTCGGCAGAAGGCCAGGCAATAACAAATGCGTTCTGGCCATAGTGTGCTGCTGTCGCCACGCCAAAACCCTTGTGAACCTGAATGGATGCCCAGGGCACGGTCGCCTGAACTGCCGCAGCCACTGCCGCCATACCATAACGGATGGTTCCGGAGCGCTCAGCTTCCGGGCCAATCATAAAACCCGGCTGGTCAACAAAATTCACAATCGGGATATGGAACATATCGCACATTTCAACAAAGCGACGATACTTTTGAGCAGCTTCCGCAGTCATCGCCCCGGCATACACAGTGCAGTCATTGGCCAGCACGCCTACCGGCTGACCCGCCAGCCGACCCAGACCACAAATCTGGCTGGGTCCATAAGTTGCTCCCATCTCAAAAAAGGAATCCAGATCCAGAACCATGTCGAGAAGCAGGCGCATATCAAAGGGTGCGTTGGAGTCTCTGGGCACGATGGAAAGCAGCGCATCTTCCATTCTGTCTACGGAGTCCGAACAGTTAACACGCGGCGCAGATTCCCATACGTTGCCTGGCAGATAAGACAAAAACTGCCGAATTTGTCGAAAAGCATCTTCTTCATTTTCAGCAATGTTATCGACAATGCCGCTATAGGCATGCACCTGCGAGCCACCCAGTTCATCTTTGGTCATTTTTACGCCAAGGGCACGCTCGACCAGTGCTGGCCCCCCAATAAGAATCTGTGCAGTGTCTCTGGTCATCACAGAAAAATGTGAAGCAACCAATCTACCAGCCGGAAACCCGGCCACGGCACCCAAAGCTGCAGACACTACCGGGATACATCCCAGCGCATCAGAAATAACCTTAAACCTGGGCTCTGTATAAACGGGCTCCCCGGTAGTTCCGCCGCGCTTTCCAGCACCTTTTACACTGCCACCACCCCCTTCCAGCAAACGCACCAGAGGTGTTCGTTGCTGCATCGCCAGGTGCTCTGCAAATACACTTTTACGCAAACCAGCCGCATTGGGTGAACCGCCCTTCAGGGTAAAATCCTCCCCTCCTACCACCACATCGCGCCCATCTATTTTGCCTTGGCCTACTACGTAATTGGCAGGCACAAAACCCACAAGCTTGTCGTTTTTATCATAGTCCGGGATGGCAGTGGCCTTGCCAGACTCGCTAAAACTGTTTGCGTCCAGCAGGCTTGATATGCGCTCGCGAATAGTCAGACGGCCACGACTGTGCTGTTTGTTAACACCCTCTTTCCCACCCTGTTGCAGCGCCAAAGCCCGTCGACGCTTAAGCTCTTTAACCTCTGCTTCCCAGCTCATTTGATACCTTCCTCTTGTTCTTTTTCACAATTTTTGTGTCTCATCTCCGCATTAGGTACTCTCACTACCACTTTCACCTACCCGTACCCACCATGCTAACAAAAGCCGACGATTATCCCATTCACCAGACACCGGAACCCATCGCCTATTCCGGTTCGGACAGAAATTTTTACGACCGATACTTTTTTAACGGCTACGATAATGAGGGCACGCTGTTTTTTGCAGCAGCCCTGGGGGTATATCCGCACCTGAATATAATGGATGCCAGCTTCTGTGTCGTGTATGACGGCGTTCAATATGATTTACATGCCTCCAAATACCTTAAAATGGAGCGCCTGGACACACAGGTCGGCCCGATCGGTATTGAGGTTATAGAGCCCCTGCAATGTCTGTCTCTCACCTGCGATGACCCCGAAAATGGCTTGCAGGCAGAATTGATATTTATGGGACGCCACAGCCCCATTGAAGAACCCCGTTTTACCCAGCGCACAGGCACCAGAATGGGTATGGACAGTACACGCATGACCCAGAATGGCTGTTACCAGGGCTGGATAACACTTAAAGGCAGGCGTTTTGACATCAATCCCGAAACTTACCGGGGAACCCGCGACAGATCTTGGGGGGTGCGGCCGATAGGCATGCGCGATGAACAGGTAAACCCCGACCAGGGAACCCCCCAGTTTTACTGGGAATGGGCACCGATAAATTTTGCTACCTGGTGCAGCTACTATCATTTTAACGCGGATGCGACAGGTACGCCATGGAACACCAAGGCGGTACTGGTAGCTCTGGACAACCCGAACGTGCATCTGGAAATGACTGAGCAAAGCTCAACCCTGGTCCTTCGAAAAGATACGCGTCATGCACAAAGTGCCACTCTAAAGTTCAAAGATGCAGAGGACCAACAATACATCCTCACGCTTACGCCACAATTTAACTTCTATATGCGGGGTTTGGGCTACGGCCACCCGGAGTGGGGTCACGGCTTAAATCACGGAACCCTTGAGACAGGCTTTGAGGAACACAAGCTGAGTGAGGTAGACCTGTCCAGCATTGAACATTTTCACATTCAGGCCTTTTGTGAAGCGCAGCTGGAAACACCAGATGGATCAGTAACTGGCTCAGGCATTCTGGAACAATTGATTGTGGGGCCTTATGCGCCCCTGAATCTTGAAGGAATTATGGATTTGGCCAAACAGCACTGAGCCCATAAACAG
>Ga0256847_1001768_pt1 | contig 10363 bp, 6 predicted proteins | sample TeddybearmetaG_FD_189099 | JGI IMG/M metagenome (GOLD analysis project Ga0256847, IMG submission 189099) | Hydrothermal vent microbial communities from East Pacific Rise, Pacific Ocean - Teddybear | ecosystem: Environmental > Aquatic > Marine > Hydrothermal vents | place: Pacific Ocean: East... | reverse complement strand
TAACAATGCTCGAGATTGATTTGAATGCCCTAATATTTTCTGGGCATTTATTTTAGGTGTGGTTAAAGTGTACTATTAAAAAATAAAACAGTAACCATTACAGCAATTGAGACCACTAGTACGCGTGGAATCATTAAACATATACCCGGTAATGCAGTACAGTGTTCTTGTAGTTTGCAATTTTTGCAAATTTTCTTCATTAAAATACTCCGCAATAAGTGGTACGTTCCTGCACGTGTTGTCTCTGCCTTTATCGTTGGCAAAGACCTGATTCGTCAGGGTCTTCTATCGCTTCCGTAATCGCACATACTAAAGTAGCAGTCCATCCGTATTGATACTCTATATCACTTTGTTTAGTAGCCAGGTGATACGTTGGCATAAATATTACGACTATCTTTAAGTTGTATTGTTATGCCAGCAGTATGAACATCTTTAGCTGTATCCATATCCATTAATTCGTCGTAGCAAACCTCAAGTTTTTTGAGGGGCTCTGCGTTTGAATCTTTGGGCAGTTTAACGGTAAAACAGGACGATGCACAACTAATATTCGTCGAAATCCCTGCCGTTGTGGCAGCTTCTTAAAATAAATGAAGGGTGATTCTGTGTTCGGGAGGGTATCCGAATATAGGGGTTAAGTTATTGATGTGTAAAATTTTTAAGTTTAGTTTAATCCGCTTTATCTCTCAAATAGGTGTTTGTAAACATGACATTTATGCTCTGCTGGTTAATGAGGTGGCAGGATTGGGTTTGTGGTTGTTTTTGCTCGTTTCGAGGTTCCTTTTGGGCTTGAGGATAAAGGTATTTTCCGTTTTTGTTCGCAATAATGAGAAATTTTTATCGCATCGGATTTATGCCAATAAAAAAGGCGATGATTGCTCATCGCCTTTAAGATTTACTCCAGCCTCCTAGGCTTATTCTTGTATCCTTGTTCTATTTACACAAAATGTATCTAGTGAATATTTTCTGTTGTGGAAGTTTATTCTATTTTAGTCCCAGCTCAAAGCACCACCGGTCTGATATTCAGTAACACGTGTTTCAAAAAAGTTTTTCTCCTTCTTTAGATCCAGTACTTCTGACATCCATGGGAATGGATTACTAGCACCCGCATACTGCTCGGGTAAACCAATCTGTGAGCAGCGACGGTTTGCAATGAACTGTAAATACTCTTCAAACATCGGTGCATTTAAACCGAGCACGCCGCGTGGCATGGTGTCACGTGCATATTGGGTTTCAATCTTTACTGCATCACGTATTAAGTCGGTCATTTCCTGCTGGAACTCAGCCGTCCATAGATGTGGGTTCTCAATTTTGATTTGATTGATTACATCGATACCAAAGTTCATGTGCATGGATTCATCACGCATGATGTACTGGAACTGTTCTGCGACACCGGTCATTTTATTGCGGCGACCCATAGAAAGAATCTGTGTGAAACCAACATAGAAGAAGATGCCTTCGAAGACGACGTAGAAAGCGATAAGTTCACGTAATAATTTCTGATCGTTTTCAGGTGTGCCTGTGTGGAAATTAGGATCTGCAAGGTGTTGTGTGAACGGTAGTGCCCATTCAGCTTTACGTGCGACTGAGGGTAGTTCACGGTACATATTGAAAATTTCCCCTTCGTCTAATCCCAGTGACTCAACGCAATATTGATAAGCATGTGTGTGCACGGCTTCTTCAAAAGATTGACGCAGCAGGTACTGGCGACACTCTGGATTGGTGATGTGTTTGTAAACAGCGAGAACCAGATTGTTGGCAACCAGTGAATCTGCGCTGGCAAAAAAACCAAGGTTACGTTTGATTATGGTGCGTTCATCATCGGTTAAGCCGTTAGGGTCACGCCACAGTGCGAGATCAGCGGTCATGTTGATTTCCTGAGGCATCCAGTGGTTAGCGCAACCATCTAAATATTTTTGCCACGCCCAGTCGTATTTGAAAGGTACTAGTTGATTCAGGTCAGCGCGACAGTTGATAATTTTTTTATCGTCAACCTGAATGCGTGACGCGCCCATTTCGATTTCTTCCAGACCTGTACCCGTCAGGTCTGAATCTAAGTCAGCAGATTGAATGTTTGCTTCGTCAATAATAGGGCTGACCTGTGGCGCTGCGCCCGCTGTTGCCATGAGCTGTTCGTTAGTGACGATGCCATCACCTGCATGAGGAGTATAGGCTGTGGGTTCCTCGGCTACAGCATGTGATGGGATAGGGATAATATCCAGTGTGTTAGTTGGTGCAGTTGATACTTCTTCTTTATCCTGGGTGCTTTCCAGTGTTTGCTTGTTAATAATTGGGTTGCTATTTTCGTTGGACGCACTCTTTGCACTTGTAGTGTCGTCTGTATTATTAGCAAATTTTGCAAAAGGATCGTCCCAGTTGTTAAGCATTTTTTTCACCTCAATGATTACTGCGTTTTTTATATTTATTTTTATTCGTTTGTTTAACTATTACTTACTATTACTGTTTTTTCGTAGCGGCTTTAAAAGAAGCCACCAGGGTTTCAGTGCGCATGGCACCATTGCGTGCCATGAGGCACTTGCTTTAGTGAAACGGATACAGATTCCATTGTGTTCGCAAAAATGTGCGATGTCACTTCGGTTTGTCTGACGCTTGTTAAAAGGTAGATTGAAAATAACAGGATTCAATCTGTTCTGGTCTAATTTAACCAATCTTAATCTAGCAAGTAGGCTCACGCTGTCACCCCTTTTATTATTATTGTTTTTTTATTCTTATCGTTTTGTTCCGCTTCTTGTTGTGGTTAAGGTTATTTAAAAAAGTTACGTCTTTACTGGCAAGCGTCGCAATCCGGGTCCAGTATCGAGCAGGCAGATGGTGCCGCAACTCCGGGCGCTGCAGATCCAGATGCTTCAGCAGCAACTGCGGTTTCTGTTGTATTGCCGACCGCATTTAGACCACTATTTCGGCTGCTGTCCATGGTTGATTTTTCAACGTGGGTTGCACCCATAGAACGAAGGTAATAAGTGGTTTTAAGACCACGCACCCACGCCAGTTTGTACAGTGCATCTAATTTCTGACCATTAGGTTCAGACATGTACAGGTTCAATGATTGACCCTGGTCAATCCACTTCTGACGACGAGAAGCGGCTTCGACTAACCAGCGTGCATCCAGTTCGAATGCTGTTTGGTATTGCGCTTTGATATCTTCGGGTACACGGTCAATCTGCTGTACGCTGCCATCGTAGTATTTAAGGTCATTGGCCATGACTTCATCCCAGATGCCGCGATCGCGTAAATCGCTAATCAGGTAAGGATTAACCACGGTAAATTCACCAGACAGGTTCGATTTAACAAACAGGTTCTGGTAAGTCGGTTCGATAGACTGGCTGACACCACAGATGTTTGAAATAGTAGCCGTCGGTGCAATTGCCATAGTGTTTGAATTGCGCATGCCAACACGTTGAACACGGTCACGTAAAGAATCCCAGTCAAAGGTATGGCTGCGATCTACTTCGAGATAGCTGCCGCGACCTTCAGCAAGATAGTCCAGTGAATCAATTGGTAAAATGCCTTTGCTCCACAGTGAGCCTTCAAAGGAAGAATAGCGACCACGTTCTTCCGATAAATCGGTTGATGCTTTGATTGCGTAGTAACTAATTGCTTCCATGGTGCGATCAGCAAATTCAACGGCATCTTCACTGGCGTAAGGCATGCGCTGTTTATACAGTGCATCCTGGAATCCCATGACACCCATACCAACAGGGCGATGACGCAAGTTAGAATCACGTGCTTCTGGTACGCTGTAGAAGTTGTAGTCGATTACGTTATCTAACATGCGCATAGCAGTGTTGATGGTTTTTTCTAATTTCTCAGTGTCCAGACCGTTTTCATTAATGTGAGCGGGAAGGTTGACTGAGCCTAGATTACAAACTGCAATTTCCTGATCGTTGGTATGTAGCATGATTTCGGTACATAGGTTAGAGCTGTGTACCACGCCAACATGCTGGTTGCTGTAACGCAGGTTGCAAGGGTCTTTAAAGGTGACCCATGGGTGACCTGTTTCAAACAACATGCTAATCATCTTGCGCCATAGTGCTGCGGCTTTGAGGGTTTTGTGAACCTGCATTTCACCGTCGGCTGCTTTTTTCTCGTAAGCAACGTAGGCTTTTTCGAATTTCTTGCCGTACAATTCGTGAAGTTCAGGCGTTTCATTGGGTGAGAATAAAGTCCATTCTTTATCTTCAGCAACGCGCTTCATGAATAAGTCAGGAATCCAGTTTGCAGTATTCATGTCGTGGGTACGACGGCGGTCATCACCGGTGTTCTTACGAAGATCTAAAAACTCTTCAATATCGATGTGCCATGATTCCAGATAAGCACACATTGCGCCTTTGCGTTTGCCGCCCTGATTAACCGCTACAGCAGTATCGTTAGCGACTTTAAGGAAAGGTACAACACCCTGTGATTTACCGTTTGTGCCTTTGATATGTGCGCCCATACCACGAACGCGCGTCCAGTCATTGCCAAGGCCTCCAGCATATTTAGACAGCATGGCATCATCTTTAATTGCACTAAAGATGCCGTCCAGGTCATCGGGTATAGTTGACAGGTAACAGCTGGATAGCTGTGGACGTAAGGTGCCAGAGTTAAATAGAGTAGGGGTTGAGCTCATAAAATCAAATGAAGACAGCAGGCGGTAGAATTCAACGGCACTCTGTTCACGGTTGATTTCATTGATGGCCAGACCCATGGCGACGCGCATGAAAAACGCCTGCGGTAATTCAAAACGTACGTCGTTATGATGAATGAAGTAACGGTCGTACAGTGTCTGTAAACCCAGATAGGCAAACTGATGGTCACGTGAGGCGTCCAGTTGTTTGCCGAGGAAATCTAAATCGTATTCGCCAAGACGAGGGTCGAGTAATTCGACATCAATAGCGCGTTTGATATAAGCGTCAAAATAGCCTGCGTACTGCGATTTCATCTCTGACTGTGTTGCATTGGTTGTTTTGTTGTAGACAAAACTTAATGCTTCGGTGCGTAAATCGTCGAGTAATAAACGTGAAGCGGCGTAACTGTAGTCAGGTTGTTTTTCGATTAAAGTGCGTGCGCTCATCACCAGCATGCGAGCTACGTCCTTATTTGGTACGCCGTCGAACAAGTTGCGTTCGGTATCGTCTAAAATGGCTTGTGCATCGACATCAACAAGGCCTTCGCAGGCTTCAGTTACAATGGCGTGTAAACGTCTGCTATCTAAAGGTGTAGTTGAACCGTCTTCCATTGTGACATTAATATTGCTAGTCGAGTCGCTTGCAGAATTGTTGCCAGCTTCTTCTATTTCCTTTGCGCGGGCGCGGGCATGTTCATCACGGTAGATAACGTAAGCACGTGAAATCTTTTGATGGCCACCACGCATTAATGCTAATTCGACCTGATCCTGAATATCTTCGATGTGGAAGGTGCCACCATCAGGAATACGACGAGTTAATGCAGTTGTCACCATTTCAGTCAGGTTTTTAACAATCTCATGAATGCGATTACTGGCCGCAGCGTTTCCGCCCTCAACAGCCAAAAAGGCTTTTGTCATAGCAATAGAAATCTTTTCAACATCAAAAGCCGTGACCTTGCCGTTGCGTCGGATAACACGAAATTGACCAGGTGCGGTTGCCGCGATGCTGGCTGAATCAATTACGGGTATTTCTGGGGTATTGGATGTCTGTTTAGCTGGATTTGCTGAGTGTGCGTCGTGTTCTTTTGGTGTATTTGCCTGCATTGCCCTTCCTGCGAATGTTGGTGTTGCTGTTATTATTATGGGTGACAGTGTTACTGCCACCAATTCTTGAGCGGTTTTATTGTGTTGGATACTATAGGGTGTGGTTAGGGTTGAAGTCAAGCACTATATGTTGTGTATATCACAGTGGAGAATAATCGGAAAAACTGTGGATAAGTTGAATTTTTTTAATGATTTCCAACACTTAATAATTTTAGTAAAACAGTGAATTAGAACATAAGAATTTGCTCAAATAGAAAACTTTTGGGGGAAGAGAGGAAATAAATATTATGGTCATAATTCAGGTCGTGTTTTGCGATTTTACGATCTTGTTTCCACGCGGGAACATGGGAGTGAGAGAGAATCATTTTTTTATTGCTCAGGGTGACAGGGTAAATGATCCCGTTATTTGCTCTACACCATTAACAATAATCGTCAGCTGATGTTCACCGGCATAATATTTCCGTGTGGATATCTTTTTAAACGAATAATATTTTGTAACGAGTTTTACTTTTTCAGTGTAGTCGGCTTCTGATATCTTAAAAACTTTGCGGCTTAGACGACCATTGGCTTTTACAAAATCAATAGCAAATTCGATTCGACATTTACCAAGGCATTTTTTCTTACTGTTTAGCGTAAAAGAAAAACTGAGCTTGTCACCGGTTGCGACTTTGGGTTGTAGTTTGAAAATATTTACGTCGATGTGACCAGCTTCCGCATAACCAAACAGTGACAAGGTTTTCTGATTGCCTTGTTTTAACAAGGTGCGGCAGGCATGTTTAATTAATCGGTCCGTATTTAAGTCTTTTCCTAGCCATTGCTGTGCCAATGCAATGACAATCTGTGGATTGTCTTTAGCAATGTCGTTCAAATTGTTGGCGACGCTACGTCGGACGTATTCGCTGTCATCAAACATTAAGGTTTTTAATAGCGGCAACACGGGCGCTGGGTTTTTTTTGAAGGAAGGCAGTGCGATTGCCCAGGGCAGGCGAGGGCGACAGCCTTCTGATGCTAGGCGGCGAACATGGTGGTTGTCGGATCTTGCCCAGTTAAGCATTTGTTTCATCATGCGTTTTTCATCCTGTAGGATAAAAGCACGAACGGCGAATTCGGAACTGGCGTATTTTGTGAAATGTTCGAGCGCACCAATCGAAGTATCAAAATCGTCCAGGCCGTAACATTCGACGTAGTCCTGAAAGAACATGTATTCGAAGCCTTCGAATTTTTCGGCAACCGGCTTCAGGATTTTTATGGTTTTTTTATAGTTCGATGGCAAGTGCAGGTGCAAACATTCTGCGATATGACGCATGCGTTGCTTGAGCTCTTTGTCTTTCCAGTTTTTATCAAAAACATTTTTTTTGAATGCGGTTTTATCGAATGTTGAATATTGTTTCTTAATCTCGTTAGTAAGATTGTCTAACAAGGTTTTACTGTACAGGTTTTTTAAAGGTTCCATGAAAGTGCAGTGAATAGTGAACAGGTAGGGGTGAAAGCTTACACTTTTTTACTGTTCACTATTCATTGTCTTACAGGGGGCGTTGTAACCAACGTATCTGCCACTTCTTAACATGCGGTAGATACTTCCCGTATTCGTATATGGCTAATCCGGTCAGGATTAACGCGGTGCCAAACCAGACCTGACTACTGATGACTTCATCATTAAAAAACGAGCCTAATAATAAAGCGGTTATAGGTGTAATGAGCGTGACAATCGCAACACGTTCGGGTGCTAGTTTTTTCAGCAGATAAAAATATAACGGGAAGCCAACAGCCGAACCGATAATGCCCAGGTAGATAATAGATATCGCCGATTGCATTGGGATGGTTTCCGGCCAGCCACCTGCGACCACGCAGTTGAGGAAAAACAACGGAAGCGCGATAGTAACGCTGCCAGCAGTAATAGCAATCGGATGAAAATCTGGCTGTTGCTGTTTTAATAATACCGAGCCTAACGACTGAGAACTCGCCGCGATTATTGTTGCGGCAATGCCTAGCATGGCGTAAGTCGAAATCGATACACCTTCGATAAATACTACGACCAGGCCAATTAAACCGATTAACATTCCACTGATTCGCATACTCGAAAGTTGTGAATCTTTAAGTATCAACGAGGCTAAAACACTGGTGATGATGGGGGATAAACCAAAGACTACTGAAATCCAGCCACTGGGAATGTGTTGTGCGCCCCAGTAAACAAAGCTCATTGCCACATAGAGTGTGATTCCGCTAATCGTATAGATGCGTCGTGCCTTTTCATGCCAGGGAAAATTAATCTTCATGGCTAGCAGCAGAATCAGTAAAGCGATAAGTCCGATAGACATACGCGATGCCACACCAAATTGAAAACCCACGTCATTACCGCTCCATTGGATGGCTAAGGGTGTGGTGCTCCAGATAAGGATAACTGTGAGATATGAGATTGGGACTGACACTTTTTTTACGCCTTTGTTGGATGGTTAATTAATATGTGTTGGTGTTGCTTTCATCGGTGTTAATTCTATATACAATTGTATTTTCGTCTGGCGCGCGACACCGCCATCCTTGGCTCCTTGTCGCATACCGTTCATCCTGTACATAATCGCATCGCCATCCCTGGCTCCTTGCGAAATACCGCACATCCATGTGCATAAAAAAGGCCGCTGTTTTTAGCAGCGGCCTTTGAGAATTTATTTTTTACTTTAAAAATTTATAGCAATGATAAATAACCAATAGGCCGACATGCGCGTTTCCAATGGAGACGTACAATCAAGCAATCAACGGTGAGTGTGCAGGTGTAATTCATCATGCTTCGATAGTCCTTTATTTATCTGATACTGTCAATTGGAAAACTGTTTTTTTAAATATTTATTCAATTAGTGGTGGTAAAGGTTTCGATATTGTCAGATGAGAAAGTCATTGTGCCAATCTGGATTGAATGTAAAAAAACACGACAAGATTCGGAATATTTAACAGTATCTACTAATTTACTAATATTAAGTTGTTGTTTTTTCTGCCTTGAGAAGTTGGCACTATATTTGCTATTAATAATATTAGTATATTAATGGTAAGCGAATTAAAAAGGGGCGTTATGAAAAATTGTACTTACATAGTGGGGCTAGTGGTATTACTTCTTAGTCAGTCTGTTCTGGCAAACACGATTATTTTAACAAATTACTGGGAGCCCAGTCTGATAGGGGAAGATGGCATACTGGATAATGAATTTGGTCTTGATAATTTGCAACGTGTTGATGATGAGTTAGACCAATACTGGCGTGTCACGGCTAATGAAGTGACGGCTACAGCTGTAGCCAAGCATGCTGGCTACAAGCAAAATTTTGGTTTAATTAATAGTGATGACCACTTTTCTTCATTGTTATATGTTCCTTATATGAATGCACAGAGTGGTACAACGACAGCGCCTGTTGTCGGTGATGAAATTCGATTTGGTCTGACGCGTGGTGCGAAGCCAGAGCGCGGTAATAAAAAGCTGTTTAGTTCGAACCCGAGCAACAATGTTTATTGTGGCTGGTTTTATTGTTCGAGTCCCTATGATCATATGGTGAGCTGGTTGATTACGGATGGTGAATTCGCAGGTGATTATGTGCTTGCCTGGGAAGACCTGAAAAGATTAGGTGATCGTGATTATAACGATTTGGTGGTTCGTGTTTCAGGTGTGTCTCCTGTACCTGTGCCATCGGCATTATGGTTATTTGGCTCAGGAATTTTGGGACTGGTTGCAGTAGCAAAGCGTTTTAACTAGTTAGTTAACAATTAATTAGTGTTGCTTGTTGGGTTCATCGTCATATAATGGCGATGAACTTAATAAGGACGAAACAAATGACACTAATAAAAATAATACTATTCGCACTGGTGTTAGCTATTGCTATCACCTATTTCTCCTTAAATAAAAATAATGCCAACCTGTTTGAAGAGCCTGGGCTGGTCGAGCGTTTGCAGGTTTTCTTAAAAACTAATTCAGCTAAAACATCGGTTAATCATCAATTTAAAGAATTGCGCACACCGCAATTTGAGGTGAATTCAGAACAGCTCTATAAGCGTGTGTTAAGTGCCGCGACTAACTTGGGCTGGGAAGTGCTGACCTTTGATCGTGAAAATCAGAATGCCAATTTTGTTGCGTACTCTGATGTGTTTCTGTTTGAAGATGATATCTATGTGCAAGTGCAGTACATTAATCAGAATTTATCATCGCTGCATGTCGAGTCGCACTCACGAGCAGGCCGTGCAGATTTTGCGGCGAATTCGGGTCATATACAGGTGTTGATTAACGAGCTTAAGTGAATTGCTTGATGTCTGTTATTGGTGGCGGCTACAGAGGTGTAAATCCTTTTTATAATAAATCCACTCTAATAGTGTAAAATCTCGCCTGGGAGTTAGCCAGGCAATCGCGCCAGAATGTTTCGGCATTTTGGGGAGGAAAGTCCGGGCTCCATAGGACAGAGTGCCAGGTAACGCCTGGGAGGTGAAAGCCTACGGAAAGTGCAGCAGAAAATAAACCGCCTGCTGATGTTCACATCAGTCGGTAAGGGTGAAATGGTGCGGTAAGAGCGCACCGCGCAACGGGTAATCGCTTGTGGCATGGTAAACCCCACTCGGAGCAAGACCAAATAGGGGAACATAATGCGTGGTCCGCGCTGTTCC
>Ga0256847_1001767_pt1 | contig 10366 bp, 6 predicted proteins | sample TeddybearmetaG_FD_189099 | JGI IMG/M metagenome (GOLD analysis project Ga0256847, IMG submission 189099) | Hydrothermal vent microbial communities from East Pacific Rise, Pacific Ocean - Teddybear | ecosystem: Environmental > Aquatic > Marine > Hydrothermal vents | place: Pacific Ocean: East... | reverse complement strand
TCCCAATGGTCAGAATGACACCGTTTGTGAAGTTAACCTACAACCGTCAAAATCGATAATAACCTGCGATAGGTTAATAGTCATTTCTATTTTTCTTCTCATTTAATCACATACTTTCAGGCTTCATTTAATTGGTTTAGATAGGCAATTAACTGACTCCGACTCTTTACCTGTAAAGAAATATGGATTTTCCTTAGATGGCTACGCACAGTGTTATAACTAATGCAAAGTCTATCTGCGATGGTTTGAGTGTCAAAACCATTACGGATTAACACGCAAACTTCAATTTCACGTGATGTCAAAGTAGCTTTTTGAAGTATGCATATCATTTTTGCATAACCATCCACATTACGCTCCATACGTAATAGCCAATACCATTCGTTTTGACTAGCAGTATTGATTTGAGTAAGGGTGATACGGTAAGTACGTTTTTCAATATGGTAAAAAGCAACTTCCATAAAGTTTGCTTCCAGTCTGCTATGCATCAAACGGGCAACCTCTTGTTTTAACCGTTTAATTAAATCAGGCGAAAGCGATTTACAATTAAATGTGGGGGATAATTTGGTAAATGCATCATTGCAATATATGAGTAGCCAGTCTGTTGAAATAAGCGCAACAGGCAAATCAATATCAGCGAGGTGATGAGCGAAAGCCTGGTATTGGTCCAGTGCTTTGCTGAGAATAATAGAACGAATAGTTTGCATTAAACTTGGGCGTAAAAGTTCAAGTATGCGTACCTCGCGAATTGTAAACGGATCATTATTTGGAAGTAATCTGTGTACTCCAAGACCTGTCGTTACATCTGGCAGATTTAAAACGCCAATTGAACTTGCGAAACGACACCAGTATTGTTTTTTAGCCTCTTTATATTCAGGATGTTGCTGAAAAAACTGTTTCAGAATGCTATGAGCTTCATGTCTAGGAAAATCAACATCATAGGCCATCACAGGGCGGCTATTTTCAATGATATGAGGGCCTAATGGATCAAATTGAATAAGCTGCTCTAATGCCGGAAAAGTGTTTGCGGGTATATTCACAGCATCCAGTATTTGAACATTAGTAAAAACAGGATCTGTGAAGCAAAAAAAACAGGACGATGCATTGAGTAGTTCTAATAAATCAATCTTTAATAGATCCATTAAATCTGCGTGCGTCCGACAATGAACCAGACGCTCAATTATCTTAAATAAACTGAGATAATCATCTTCCACTAAGCTACAAATAGAACGGGTTTTTATTTTTTCCATACTGTTTATACGTGTCTATGAAGAATTGAGTGTTTTTTACAATGGCGCACACTCTTATCCATTCAATGAAATTCAGCTCTCAAAATATGGCTGGACTCAAAAAACCAGTTTAATACAATCTCTCAGCTATAAAAATACCTTAGTTGTAAGGATATGGATGAATCATACACATTTCAGAAAATAGTCCATTTGGACTATTTTCCTCTATAACAGACTTTGTTAGCCTAGTATAGCAGTTTGTATATATCTTTCTCGTGACAATGAAGTCTTTGAATTTCGAAAAATACTCGTTACGAATTGTGTAAAGAGGTTAATTCTGAGGGTAAACCAGGTCAAACACTCCTTTTAAAGGGAAGCTATGAAGTACAAAAAAATAACAATAACAGGTGAGCATCATGCTCAATTCTGGAGGCATCAAAACTATTATAGATCTGGTTCCTTTTTTTATTGGTATTTTCTTTGCACCGTTGGCTTACAATAATTAAGGAACAGCAATGTTTAGAATAATAAAAAACAACAACCTAGCTTCTTGTCAATGGCTGGAAATAACTCTAATTCTATCCGTTACAACTGGACAAGTCATAGCAGCTCCTACTCCATCGCAAATAACACCGCGATATGACGAAACCATCAAGGAGTCTGTGTTTCTTTGGAATAGCGACATTGAAACGGAGTACGAGGACTCTATTATTGGTAGTAGAGAATTGCCAAACCTCGCTAAGGCAAAGGTTATGGATATAGGCTTTTCAGTGCTATCTCATGCAACGGAACACAATCCACACTTGACTTTCTCAGTTACCCAGAATTTGAAGGTCTCCAAGGAAAGGTTCGATTTGGTAAAACGAGTTACTACATACAACGCACCTAAAATGGTGACTACCGGTGGAAATATCGCTATGTCTTTTATGTATTTTTTTGAGTCAATTCTTTTGCCGATCTTACCCATGATGTGGCCTCTTGTGACACCCTCGGAATGGTATGACATAGAAAGAAGATTTATCTCAAACGCTCAAGTCCACCAGCATGATTTTACCTATCTATCCTTGCCACAACCAGTTTCCGATGTCAGTCCCATTTCGTTGAGTCTTCCATACTCACTAAAAAAAATTTATATTGAAGTAACTGGAACCCCCAACCGTTTTATCCTGCCTATGGAAACCGATCATGCCGGGCATTTGATATTAGAAACGGATTATCTAATTAACCAGATCAAAGCGCTTGACGATTGGCAATTTGTAGAGTCAACTGGATTTGTTGTGCAGCTTTACCCAGTCGTGAATTCAAAACTTGGCCATGTTCAACTTCACATCGATGCCAACGGCGCGTCATCCTCTTCAATAGCGGCTTTACAAACACACAGTAAATAGGAGACAAACATGACGCGGAAATTTTTATTTTTTATCGTTATTCTGTTTTTACTTGTTAGTGCCTGTACACATAGACCCTACAAAACTAGAATTCCTTTCATAAATTCTACAAAGTCATCTATCGTACTGAATCCAATGCAAACAAGCAGCAACAAGTCGCTACAACGTGTTGAAATACGCTTTCCTGTACGCGTCACCAACTCAGCAGAGACACTGTTCAAATCGCTTTATGCGAGTCGACGTCCGTACAACAAATTTTATAATCAGAAGAAAGAACATATTATTTTGGAAGAGTCAAAGATCTCGAAAAGGTGGAATTCTTCTTTAGATGAGACGGTGTACAGAGATGCCATTAATAAGACAATCTATGTAGCATTAGGCTTCTATGAGTATTTAAAGAAAACAAATCCAGGGCTAATTGTATTACTGAACCCAGTAATCATTGATTCTGTGGTTGAATACTCTCACGTTGAATCAGTTACTGAAAAAACAAATAACGAGAAGTTGCAAAAGTTAGTAGGCAAGCAAAACATTCTTTTGCCCCCAGTGGATTTATCAATTGATCTCTTCACATACGTGAACCCTAGTAACATGGGGGTTAGCAGTTTTGGTAACTATTGGATACCCTATATCTCAATGCATACGTCATCCCTGGCTCGTCCCGAACTTGTGGGCGCGGTCGCTATGTCTGAGGAATACTTACCTTATTTAGTAAAACCATCGGAGGATGTTGATGCGGAGAGGGGAGAAGGTGTCGATTATCTTGATTATCTGAATGGCCTTCGTGGTGTGCCAACTCAGCATTTAAATTGGAACGAAAGAAATATTACAGACCGACTGACGGAAATAGCAAACAAAATATTTATAATTCCGCCACTTTTCTATACTCTCAATCTGGCCGAAATCGATGACAATGACCAGAGCAGACCGCTTATGCCGTTTTACTCGGATTTAGCACAGGTTTTGGATAGCGCTCTTGCAAGTCTGGATCATCGCTCAGCAACTCGTATGGCCCACTTTCGTTCTATGGAAGAATATGATGTGACCTTGGCAGCAAAATGGTTTAAAGGAGGATCATTAAATGCACAAGATAACAAGCGACTCCAAGTGATAAAAAAAATAATTAATTTAGAAAGTAAATTTCTTCAAAAACAGGATGAAAAACTTTTCGAGAAGCTGTTTTTAGGAAAGTGGGGACTGTTTATACGTCAAAGCCTGAATACTGAAAAGGATTACAGGCAAAAGGTCAGAAATCAGAGAGTTGCAAGGCAGAACGCAGCAGCAATGCAAACTCTTGCCGTTACGATGGCAGCAGTGTCAACTGCACAAACGATGCAAGCATCCATTAGTGGGACGACTGCAGCACCAGCCAATATCAATTTAATGTCAAATGCCTTGCAGATGCTGAGTATTTCAAGCCAACAACAACTTGATGCCCAACAGTCTATGAATGATTTTAGACATATTTTTGAGCGACATATGAATGGTATTGCAGATGAAAAACTGACCTACCGGATAAAAGAGTTCGGTGACCAACAGGAGATGAAAGTAAGCACTTTGAATGAACTGCGTATTAAAGCTCGAGCAACATATCTTAAAAAGCTGGGGCCTGCTCAGAAAATAAACGAAATGGCGAACGAGGAGTAGAATAAAAAAATGTCTTGCAATTTCATACCGTGGATTCACTTTAATATTGCATTACGGCAATCCTTTGAAATTCTAGCATAGTTTCATTTGTTTAAAAAAACAGAAAATGGGTGTTAAGTTGTCTGCAGCACACAAGTCGCGAATGTAATGATCGAGGAGTTCTAAACTCTCCCTACAGTTTTCAAAGATAGGTTGGTTCATCGCAACAATAAAAAAATTTTTGAATGTTTTCTATGACTTGACTGTTACACAGAGATCTATAAATTATCAAGAAAGAAAATGAACAAGTCATTAATCTTAAATTTCACTCATATTAATAAATTTAATAAATTTAATAATAAGAAGTTACAGAAAATAAAAGCTCCATTGTTATCATATCTATTATTACTATTTATCTTATATTTTTTGTCATCGTTTCCTTCTTATGCAGAAAAACGTATGTCATCAAAACCTTCTCCATATATTTATTCGGATTTTTTAGGCGATACTTGCCAAGCTAAACATTTCAATTCCTTAAAAGGTCAATGGGCCAAATCCTTAAGAAAAGCAATGGATAAATATTTGCGTACTGACGAATTGATCGAGCATTTTAAAAGGTTAAAAAAAGAATTGCAAAGTGATAAGACTTGGTTAGGTCATGATCCCACTGGCAATCCCGCTATTATAATTGGCATGATAGCCAAGACTACAGAACTAACTGCAAACTTAATCAATAATCTGATTAGTCTCTCTATCCCTGTTGCTGGTGCAGCCAATAATGCTGCTAACCGTGGCGTAATCATGTCTGCAAACATCGGTGAGAAAACCTATAAGGCTTTTACATTTGGTTCTTTAACAAGTCAAAAGGTAATGGGAGATGAAATAGCCGTATTACGTTTAGCTGCAATTGTAAGCCCCGTTGCTCAGGCTGCAGTTACCGTAGTAGATTTGGGTAAGGATGTTTACAATGTATGGCAACTTACATATGAAAGGCAAAAATATATTAGAAGCTTTAATTCAGCTCTTAATAGACTGGACAAAGCTATTGAACTTTATGAAGGAGAAAAAGAAAATCAAGATGCTTTCATTGAACAGATAAAGGATGGAATTAATCGTTACTGCAGTGAACAAGAAAAGGGGGCGTTAGGGACTAAAAAAATCGAAGAATTCGACGATATATCAAATGACCTGGATAACATCCTGGATGATGTATTAGACAAAGCAGATAAAAAAAGCCAAAAAAATACTAACACCGTTAATTTCGATGTGGCACCTAATGCCTTATCCAGACTTAGGAAAGATTTGGATAATACCGCTGAAAAGTCTTTTAACAGACAGCAAGGAACCAACCAACAATTAATAAACGTTATGAATGACCTTGCAAGACAATCACGTCGTGAAATGAATCATGTTTCTGGAACTCGAGAATGTATAAAAATCAAACAACAAATTACGGCATATAAAAATGGTATCAGCCAACTTGATATGAGATCTAGCCATCATCATGATCAAAAACAGCTCTGGCAAACTGGGATAAAAGAAAATCAAAACATTTACAATAAAAAATGCAGGTAGTAAAAAGCAAATTAGGCTGTTCCCACTGTCACTAATCATGGGTGATGTATTCTGTGTCCAAATTGATTCGCAATAAGACTGTTGCATACGGGGGTATAGACCGAAAAGTCACGAACAATACAGGGGGCAGATCCAATGTCATTTATTTTCATTTTTGACTGAGGCCGACTATAGCTTCTTTCTTTTCGGGTAGGATCAATGGTACAGGCGATAAAATCAATAGGTGCTCTAAGTTTCTCCTGTATATATTGACTTGAAATAATGATCATCCACACAACAGTGCTTTGAGAAGGCTAGAGAATGAAACCCTAACAAGTCGCAATTACAAAAAATCCCTTTATGTAGCTGATGAAAGTGGCTTTACACCTTTTACGTATAAGCCTCCAAAACCCTCATTAGAACAAATAGGCAAACAACTTGCTGTTGAAACAATGCTAGAAATGATTCTTTTTTGGAATTAGTCTTTTTTGAGTTATTAAAATAATACTTTCAGGTTATCTTAGGCTGAAAAATAGTGTTTCCTGATAAAAAAAACATCAGAGAGTACCCGGTAACTGCTCTTGCGTTTCCTCTGGAGAGTCTAAAAGACTATTTGCTATTAGCAAAGCCAAGTAGTTTTTTATTTATAACCATTTCGGCAATAGATTCTGGCACATCGTTTTCCCAATCACCGCGCCCTTTTTTAATTTCTTTGTGTACCTCAGCAGGGTTAATATGAAGCAAACGGTCATCGAAATTATCCAAACCGGTTAAATAACTATTTTCTAAAAAGTGTTGGTATAAATGTCGTAATGCTTTAGGCGGTTTAAAATTATCAGCTGTGATGAGTTCTTGCTCCTCGCTTTTCATGGGATAAATATACAAGTGGGTATTATCTGGAAATAATTTAGCAAAGGCCTCCAATGCACCACCTTCCAGATTGTTATAGTATTCTTCAGTAAAAATCAGTGCCAGGTTAGTAATACCTAAAATCATGCCAATTTGCTGTTGGGTATAACGGCGGAAATGCTGACGTAAGCGGAAATAACGTAAATAATCAGAAATCATTACGGTATATCCTTGTGTATTGAGCATATCAACACGGGCAAGAAAGTCATTATCGTCCATTTGATCACCGACAGTCAGACTGGCCATGGAAAGTTCAGCCAACACAATGGTTTTATCTGTATCAATATATTCCATTTGATTGAAGTGTTCCTGGCCGCATTTGGTCATATCAAGATGAACTTTTGTTAAGGGCTTAAATGATCCGCGAATAACAAGAATGTTTTTCTTATATAATAATTCAGCCGGTATTTGTACTTCCCCTTGCGGGTTAAACATGATTGCGTGCGTTAGATTGTTGTGAATTAGGTGCAGGTTCATTAATCTATTTTCAGTTTCTTCAAAATAAGGTCCTGAAAAATTAATCATATCGATTTCAAGGCGCCCAGGCTCCAGATCATCAACTAAAGATTCAATGATTTTTTTGGGTTGAGTAAAGTAATTATAAGCTGCGTGAATTAAATTAACCCCAATGACACCCAGAGCTTCTTGCTGGGCGCTACCATCATTGTCCAGCATACGCACATGTAGAACAATATCACTGGGTTCAGCTTTTCTGTATAGTTGTAGTCGTATCCCTATCCAGCCATGACATTCATTTTTATGTAGGTAGCTTTTCGCTGTGACTGTGGCAGCATAAGAAAAAAACGTAGTATTTTTAGGTCGTGATGTTGTTAACAGCTCTGTTACTGCTGTAAATTCTTTATTCAGCATTTTTATGAGACGGCTGTGACTAACATAGCGGCCTGATTCTTCAGTACCATAAACATCATCACTGACTTGCATATCATAGGCAGACATGGTTTTGGCAACTGTTCCTGCGGCCCCACCTGCTCTAAAAAAGTTTCTGGCAACCTCCTGACCCGCTCCAATTTCAACAATGGTTCCATATTTACAGTTGTCGAGATTAATTTCTAAGGCTTTCTGTAATGTTAGATGTTTTTTTTCACGTTCAGGCATTGGTGTAATTCCCAGTGTTAGGTTTTGTTAAGAGACTGCTCAGGGATAGAAGCCGTGGTAAGGAGTTTTTCCGTAGCATATTCTCTATTATCGAATAGTCTTGCTTTATACAGTAATCTTATATCATATAAATCATTAGTAGCGATTATAGGAAGAAAAAGAGTTTTTATCGCATGTCATTTTCTTCATAACGAATTCATAAATCAAAAAGTTGAGTTATTTATTTTAAATGACTATGAATAAAGCTCAGGTTAAATTTTAGAATAAGTAATCCTGCACTATTTTAATATTTTGCTCAGTAGTAAAATTAGACTCAAGATTCCTCGGCAATAGCTCCTCGGCAACTGCTCCTGCGTTACCCTACTACATGCCGTCCATGGCATTATGCATTGCCCTACCTTCTGCGTCCATGCAGTCGTCCCGCTGGTCGGAAAGACAAGGTCAATTAAAATAATCCAGTATAACTTTATAATCAAGAGTAACCTGCAACAGGTTAATTCTACTTTGTCAGATTATAAAAGTAGGGTGCGTTGCACGCACCAAAATTATATTTAATCCATCCATTGCTGGAAGGCTGCGTACAACGCACCCTATGAAGATACTTTTGTATAGAATCCATTCAAATGTGACAAAGTGGAATTAATAACTACTTAATTTAATAATTGTATTAATAGATCATGTCCTAGTCCATATCATTTTGACGGGTATATTTAGTAGGGCGGACTTTAGTCCGCTATGACAGGCAATGGGTAGCTCCTTTGTAGAATATTGCGGATCGAAATTCACTCTACAGTACTCGTCTATATAATATCGACGGTGTAGTTGTTCTAGTAATTTTTTTTATCTTCTTTATAATGAACTATAAGCGATAAAAAGAGTCTCGCTTTAGTTAGAGTGGTTTTAGGTGGGGGTGTGTCATGAGTTTTGTTTTGTTTCTAATTATTTATCTTATTGTTGCAGTAGTTATATCCTATATAGTTACCAGTACATTTTCACGTAGCCAGCTGATGCCTGACAGAAGAAAAAGTGATAGACGACAAGTTGTTAGGTCGGGGTTTGTAGATAGAAGAACATCTCTAGGTACTGTAAACATTCTAAGATGAGACATAGGGATTCGTGTTCTTAGCCATAGGGACAGATTAATTATATAAGCATGTTAAACACCGGTTATGGGGTGATTAGCATTTTTTATCCACTCACTCCAGGATCCAGCATAAAGTTTTGAGCCAGAGAAACCGGCATATTCCATTGCTAACAGGTTATGACAGGCGGTCACACCAGAGCCGCACATATGCACAACTTGTTTTGGGTCTGTTGTACCTAATAAATTGATGAATTGTTCATGTAAATCATTGCCAGTTAAAAACATCCCGTTGTTATCAAGGTTTAACTGAAAATCTCTGTTGATTGCATGCGGAATGTGGCCTGCAACAGGGTCTATCGGTTCAATCTCACCTCGAAATCTTTTTGCTGTGCGGGCATCAATTAATTTAATCTTTTTTGTAGCCAGGCCGTTGCTAACTTGTGATGCGGTGAGCCAGTCTGAATGATTAATATAAGTCCTGAAAGTCTTAGCGGTAATGCTTGGTAATGTTGTTGTTAATGGCAGGCCTTGTTTTTGCCATTGATTTATACCACCGTTCAACACTGCAACAGAATCGTGTCCCATACAACGTAGGAGCCACCATAGTCTACCTGCAAAAGCACCGTTACCATCATCATAAACAATAACCTGAGTTTTATTTGATACTCCCCAGAGGCCCAGTTTTTTTGCTAACTGTTTAAAGTCTGGTAGAGGATGACGTCCTGTATAGTCTTTAATGGGCGATGATAAATCAATATCAAGATGAGCATAACGCGCATTTGGGATATGTCCCATACGATAAGCTTTAGCGCCAGCATCAACATCTGCCAAAGAAAAACGGCAGTCTATCAAAACCCAGCTGGAATTATTGAGGTGTTGCTTAAGTATTTCAGTTGAAACAAGTGTTGTGTAGCTCATGGGGTTAAACCGTTAATATAATTTTTCCAATGTGTTGACTGCTTTCCAGTAACTGATGGGCTTTATCAGCTTTTTCCAGTGCAAATGTACTATTAATGATAGGCTGAATTTTACCGGAATCCAGTAAAGGCCATACATTTTTTAATAAAGCGTCAGCAATGTCTTTTTTAAAGGCATTGTTTCTGGCTCGCAGGGTTGAGCCGGTAATAGTTAATCGTTTAAGCATAATAGGCAATAAATTAACTTCGGCTTTAGGACCGTTTTGAATGGCTATCTGTACTAGTCTGCCATCAACCCCCATGCATTTCAAATTTCGTGAAAAATAATCACCGCCTATTATATCCAATATCACATTTACACCTCTGCCCTGAGTTATTTGATCGATTTTACTGACAAAGTCCTTGTCGTTGTAGTTAATTGCGGCATCTGCTCCCAGTTGAATGCAAAAGTTACATTTTACCGATGATCCGGCAGTTACAAAAACAATGGCACCAAAAGCTTTTGCCAGTTGTATGGCAGTAGTACCTATTCCACTACTACCACCA
>Ga0256847_1001766_pt1 | contig 10367 bp, 11 predicted proteins | sample TeddybearmetaG_FD_189099 | JGI IMG/M metagenome (GOLD analysis project Ga0256847, IMG submission 189099) | Hydrothermal vent microbial communities from East Pacific Rise, Pacific Ocean - Teddybear | ecosystem: Environmental > Aquatic > Marine > Hydrothermal vents | place: Pacific Ocean: East... | reverse complement strand
CCTTATCCTGAATTAGATAACAAAGATAAAGTAGCATTTCATTTCTTTGGTACGGATAAAACGGATAGAATTATTGCTTATACCAGAATTTTTAAACCTGGTGACTATTATAAAGAAGCAGCTTTTGGTAGAGTAGTGTTACATCAAGATTTTCGCAATCAAAAACTAGGATATAAATTGCTTGAACAAACCATAAGTAAGATGAAACAATTATTTGGTGATATTCCTATAAAAATTGGGGCACAAACATATCTTAATAAATTTTATGCATCTTTTGGTTTTCAACAAGTAGGAGAAGAATATATAGAAGATGGTATTCCTCATATATATATGGTAAAACAAGAAAAATAAATGAATAACCCTAAAGTTAAAATAAATACAATAAAAAATCTTTCCAATGATTGGTACACCTTAGACAAAGTTAATTTTGACTATCAGTTAAAAAATAATGAATGGGAAAATCAAAATAGAGAATGTTACGATAGAGGGAATGGCGCGGCAATATTACTCTATAATACAACAAAAAAAACAGTGATCCTTACCAGACAATTTAGAATGCCAACTTATTTAAATGAGAATGATGATGGTATGATGATTGAAGTTTGTGCCGGAGTACTTGATGGAGACGATCCATTCACCTGTATTAAAAAAGAAGCAGCAGAAGAAACAGGTTATAAAATAGAGACTCCTAAGAAAATATTAGAAGTATATATGTCTCCAGGAGCCGTTACTGAAATACTGCATTATTTTATTGCTGAATATTCTGACGAAATGAGAATAAATGAAGGGGGTGGTTTGGCAACAGAATCTGAAGAAATAGAAGTATTAGAAATTGATTTTGAGAAGGCATTATCAATGATAGTAAATGGAAATATTAAAGACGCTAAAACAATTATATTATTGCAATATATTAGAATACAGGGGTTGATGTAGCGGTTGAATTACTATTGAACTTATACACAAACCTAAATTATTAATTTTAGGAGCCAATGTTGTACACTGTTCTTTACCAATCATCTTTGTTGTCCTTATTCTTTAAAAATTTTAAAAGACTTAAATCAATCTGTTCCAGCTTTTTGATTATTTGAGGAATAATTTTCTTTCCGTAATTTTGTTGAGACTCGTAATCTTTTCTAAACTTTTTATCATTGTTAATTCTTTTAATGGCGGCTTTTTTTCCAATTCCATCATATTCTTCCATGACTTTCAAACTATAGGTTTTAGATTCCTCATAGCTCATAAAATATACAATAAGAGAAAGAGAAGCGTCAGTTCCGTTGAATATCAAATCAGAAATTTCAATTCTGTATCTGCCTTCTTTGAATTTTAAGTCCAATGTGTATTCCACTTTTCTTTCCGAATAGACGGTTGTTCCATACGCGGTAAAATCTGCGCCAATGTTAAATGACCCTTTGGTTAGTATATTATCGTTGTTATTAATCCTAGTCACATAATTAGAGTTATTGTATGTTTTGGCAACCCAACGATTTGTTTTTTCTTTCAGTTCTTTTTTGTTCAATTCGATTTTTTGAACACGGTCTAGATATATATTTCCATTTATAGAATCAATAACTACTTGAGTTTTTCCAATAAAGCCAATTAGTAAAAATGTGAGGATTAATATTTTTCTCATATGTTTTTTCCAATAATGTACAATTTGTTATATCAACACAAATATAGCCATTTATCCATTCAGGCTTCCGGAGAAAAGTACATCTGATATTTATTTATTTGTTTCAACAACCAGTTTCAAGCGAAAAAAATTCAGATTTTACGTTTTTATTAAGCTATAACATAATATTCTTTTTTGTACTTTAGCCTTTCTTATTTTACAAAACATTTTTAAGCATTATTATGGCAGAAGACAAAGAAAAATCAGCAAAACTTAAAGCATTACAACTAACATTAGATAAATTAGATAAAACATACGGAAAAGGCTCAGTAATGAGGCTTGGTGATGAGGTTATAGAAGATGTAGATGCAATTCCTTCAGGATCCTTAGGATTGGATATCGCTTTAGGAGTTGGAGGTTACCCTAGAGGAAGAGTTATAGAAATTTATGGACCAGAATCATCAGGTAAAACAACATTAACATTACACGCAATTGCAGAAGCACAGAAAGCAGGTGGAATTGCAGCGTTTATTGATGCAGAACACGCTTTTGACCGTTTTTATGCTAAAAACTTAGGCATTGATATAGATAATTTGATTATTTCTCAACCTGATCATGGAGAGCAAGCCTTAGAAATTGCCGATAATTTAATACGCTCAGGAGCGATTGACATCGTAGTTATAGATTCAGTTGCTGCATTGACACCTAAAGCCGAAATTGAAGGAGAAATGGGTGATTCAAGAATGGGATTACATGCGCGTTTAATGTCTCAGGCATTGCGTAAACTAACAGGATCTATCAGTAAAACAAAATGTACTGTAATTTTTATCAATCAGTTACGTGAAAAAATTGGTGTTATGTTCGGTAATCCCGAAACAACTACTGGTGGTAATGCCTTGAAATTCTATGCTTCAATACGATTGGATATTAGAAGAAGAACGCAGATTAAAGATGGAGACAATGTGATAGGTAATATGACAAAAGTTAAAGTGGTAAAAAATAAAGTTGCCCCACCGTTTAAAATTGCTGAATTTGACATTATGTATGGAGAAGGAATTTCAAAAACAGGTGAGATACTTGATCTAGGTGTTGATTTTGGAATTGTTAAGAAAAGCGGTTCTTGGTTTAGTTATGGAGATACTAAATTAGGTCAAGGTAGAGATGCTGTAAAATCATTAATAAAAGACAATCCAGAGTTGGCAGATGAATTAGAGGCAAAAATAATGGATGCTATTAATCAAGAAGAATAACAATAAATTTAAAACATAAAAAAAGCGTACATTTTGTATGCTTTTTTTATGTTTTAAAAACTGTTTTTATTTATTAGCACCTTTAATATAATGATCCAATGCCATGGTCATTGAAGGTGTTTCTTTGGTTGGTGCAGTAATATCAACACGTAAGCCAGCTTCTTCAGCAGCTTTAATAGTTGTATTTCCAAATACAGCTATTCTTGTATCATTTTGTTCAAAATTAGGGAAATTTTCAAACAAAGACTGTATGCCAGAAGGACTAAAAAAGACCAAAATGTCATAGTAAACATTTTTTAAATCTGATAAATCACTTACGACAGTTTTAAATAAAATTGCTTTTTCCCATTTAACCTCTAACGTATCTAATAATTGAGGAACGCTAGATTTTAATTTATCAGAACAAGGTAATAAGAACGTTTCAGACTTGTGTTTTTTAATCAACTTCGTCAAATCTTGAAATGTTTTTTCACCAACATATATCTTACGCTTTCTGTAAACAACATATTTTTGTAAATAAAAGGCAACAGCTTCTGACTGGCAGAAATACTTCATAGAGTCAGGTACCTTAAAACGCATTTCTTCAGCCAATCTAAAATAGTTATTAATAGCATTTCTACTGGTAAAAATAACAGCTGAAAACTCCGAAAAATTAATTTTTTGATTTCGTACTTCTCTAGCAATCTCTCCTTCAACATGTATAAATGATCTGAAGTCAATTTTTACTTTTTGTTTAGCTGATAAATCAAAATAAGGTGATTGTTTTGCGCTAGGAGCTGGTTGAGAAACTAAAATAGTTTTTACTTTCATAAATCCTCTTTTTACTTTTTAGTTAAGCCTCTGTTAAATAATTAATTTATAAATTATAATGAAGGGGCTTATTTCAAGGGCGCAAAGATACAAAATAAAATAAAACAATTTATTAAAAACCAACTTTTGATTGTTTTTGATTTGTAAAAAATAATAAAACAATAATAATAAAGCTGCTACTATTAATAAAAAATGCGAAAAGTAAGAGATATTTATATAAAAATTTATAATTAATAAGGGTAGAATCAATAAAGAAAAATGGCTTAAATAACTTAATTTAATAAAGGTAAAATAGTGCTGTTCCTTTTCTTTTTCAAACAAAAAAGCGAGTAATAAACCAACAAAAAATCGGATAATTACAAAACAAAAAACATAAAAAATAATGAGTACAAAAAGCCCTTTGTTGTGTATACTAAACGTTACATTACTTAGACCTATTATTACAAATAATAAAAGCGAAATGACTAAAACAATAATAAAAATAAAGGTTACATTAAAAGCGTTTAATAATAAAGGAGTTGCCTTAGCGTAGTTATTAATATAATTGTTGTTATACAAAATAGACTGAAAGCTTTTAAACCGTACAAGATGTTTTGTTCTATTAAAAATAAGTAGGCCAATTATTACCAATAAAACAATGGTAATCCAGTCTTTTGAAATCAATATACGTTCTACAGCTTCATTCATTTTTAATAAGTACATTCACTTTATTTCCTTGAAAACCACTTGGTAGTTGATAAGATTTTAAAGCAATTCTAAAAGTTAGTATGTCTGCATTCATCTGTTTTGGTATTTCAATAGATGCATTAACCGTTTTCTTTTGATTTGATTCCAAAGAAAAATCAGTATCAATTTCTATAGCAATTTCTTTAATAATCGCATTTTTTTTTCCTTGAAAAACCCCAACAAATTTTATTTCATTAAAAGAAACCTCAAATGTATATGGGTTGTAAATTTCAAATGAAACCTGTTGTTTTTTATTTTTAAATAAGAGTATCTTTTTTTCGGTAAAATTACATTGAATTTTTTGGACCGTAACATAGTCGTCTATATTTGTGCCATAATAGATACCTCTCTTATTTTCGAATAATAGATAACCAATAACATTTCTACCAACAATAACAACATCTTCATGTTGAATATTTTGTTCAAAATCAGTCAAATCGTACTGACTTTTACGCTTTCTTAGTAAACTATAAGAATGTGTTTTTATATCTGTATAAAAATTATATCTAGACGCATTTCTATAAGAACCCAGAAAAACAATAGGTCTGTCATTTGTTTTTTTTCTTATTTCTTCAGCCCATTTTTTTCCTAAATGTGTTTCCAGTTCAACAGGAGATAAAGACGAACTTGCTAAAAAGGCTCTTCCAATTAACATTAATACTAAATTAGCTAAACCTAAATAGATTAACAATTTCCTAGATTTTCTATTTTCAATAAAATAACTAAAAGTTAAAATAACCAGCGGAATTAGTATGATAACATTCCATTGTGCTTGTGTACTAGTTTTAAAAGATGATAGAAAGAAAAAAACAATAAAACCCAACACAATATATCGCAATCCTTTTTCAAAAGTAGTTGTAATTTTTTGCTTAAAAAAAGCGAAATATATTATGGGAAAGCTAATGCCTATAATAGTAATTAAGTTTACAAAATGCATCAAAGTATACTTAAACTTATATAACTTTTTGCTTCGGTCAAACAAATGATATTCAATGGATGGAAACCCATGGTTTAGCTGCCATAAAATATGAGGAATAAATAGAAAAGCACCAAAAAAACAAGCAATCCAAAACCGTTTATTTTTCAGTAATTTAATATTTGAAATGATAATAAAAACAATTACTAAAACACCATGGTATTTACTATAGAGCATTCCTGCCATTGCAAAACCTAACAAAAAAGTATGGAGGAAAGAATTTGTTTCTAAAAATCGTTTATAAGTGTATAAAAAAATTGCTACAAATAGTAATAAAGGTGAGTCAGGCAACGCAGTGAAACCATAAACGTTTAATAAGGCTACGGAACAGATGAGCAAAAAATATAACCAAACATATTTCCATTTTTCTTTAGCATCAATAGATAACCAAATAAAAATAAGAGTAATCAAAAAAGAAATAATTGAAAAAAAACGAACCCCTAGTGCGCCATTAAAAAAAAACGAACCTATCTTAATCCATAAAGCAATTAAAGGGGGATGGTCAAAATAACCAAAAGCCAAATTGTTAGACCAAATCCAGTAATAGGTTTCATCCTCAAGTAATTCAGTAAAGTAACTTTGAATAAAATTTAAAAGAAAGAATAAAACTATAAAAAGAAAAAATTGCCTCTTAGGGTTTTTAATAAATTTCATTCTACTATTTCTTAACATAAAATTAGCATTATTTTATCTTAACTTTGTCTGCTAAATTAATTATAAATGCAAGACGCTCTAATTATAATTCCAACATATAACGAAAAAGAGAATATTGAGAACATTATTAGAGCGATTTTATCTCAAAAAAAACGATTTGATATATTAGTTGTAGATGATAATTCTCCTGACAAAACATATAAGATTGTAGAAAGATTACAATCTGAATTTCCAAATCAATTGTTTCTAAAGATAAGGAAAAATAAAACAGGATTGGGTACGGCTTATATTCACGGATTTAAATGGGCATTGGCTAAGCATTATGAATATATCATTGAAATGGATGCCGATTTCTCGCATAATCCAGAAGATTTGATAAAATTATATACCGCTTGTGCGAAAGATGGTGTAGATCTTTCAGTAGGATCGAGGTATAAAGAGAATCAAGTAAATGTAGTTAATTGGGATATGAAGCGATTGTTATTATCTTATTTCGCTTCGCGATATGTACGTTTGATAACGAGAATTCCTATCTACGATACTACAGCAGGTTTTGTTTGCTATAGACGAAAAGTATTGGAAACAATTCAATTGGATAAGATTAAATTTATAGGGTACGCTTTTCAGATAGAAATGAAATTTAAAGCTTGGAAACATGGATTTACCATTAAAGAAGTATCCGTTATTTTTACAGATAGAGTATTAGGTAAATCAAAAATGGATGGTTCTATAATTAGTGAAGCCATTTTTGGAGTGATAAAAATGAAGTTAAAAGGATTACCTAAATAAGAAATAGATGAAAAGGATTGTAATTAAAAATGCCCATATCGTAAACGAAGGAAGGATTGTTTATGGTGCTGTTTTAATTGAAGATAATTATATTGTAAAGGTCGGTACCAATATGGATAACATCACATCAGATACTCAAGTTATTGATGCTAAAGGGTGTTATTTATTACCAGGTGTTATTGATGATCAGGTTCATTTTAGAGAACCAGGATTAACACATAAAGCTACTATTGCAACTGAGAGCAAAGCCGCTGTTGCTGGAGGAATTACTTCTTTTATTGAAATGCCTAATACGATCCCACAAGCTACCACACAACAAATCTTGCAAGAGAAGTTTGATACTGCTTCAAAAACATCGTATGCCAACTATTCTTTTATGTTTGGAGGTACCAATAATAATTTAGAAGAGTTATTAAAAACAGATCCAAAAAAAGTGGCAGCCATTAAATTGTTTTTAGGCTCTTCAACAGGAAATATGTTGGTTGATAATGAAGAAACACTCGAAAAAATATTTTCTTCAACCAAGATGCTAATTGCAGTACATTGTGAAGACGAACAAACCATTCGTAAAAATTTAGAAGAAGCAAAAGCTATCTATGGAGATGCTATTCCTATAGAAATGCACCCAAAGATTAGAAGCGAAGAAGCTTGTTATATCTCTTCTTCCAAAGCAATTGCCTTAGCAAAAAAGACAGGTGCAAGGTTGCATGTATTTCATTTATCAACGGCCAAAGAGACAAACCTGTTTAGAAATGATATTCCACTAGAAGAAAAACAAATTACAGCTGAAGTTTGTATTCATCATTTATGGTTTGACGATACTGATTATAAAGAAAAAGGAACCTTTATTAAATGGAATCCGGCGGTAAAAACAGCAACAGACAAACAAGGACTTTGGAAAGCCTTGTTAGACGATAGAATAGATGTTATTGCAACAGACCATGCACCACATACTTTAGAAGAAAAATCACAAGTATACACAAAAGCACCAAGTGGCGGGCCTTTAGTACAACATGGCTTATTAGCAATGTTAGAAGCTGTACACAACAAAAAAATAAAGCTCGAAAAAGTAGTGGAGAAAATGTGTCACAATCCAGCAAGGTTGTTTCAAATAGAAAAGAGAGGATATATAAAAGAAGGTTATTTTGCTGACTTGGTATTGGTTGATTTACAGACGTCACAACAAGTAACGAAAGACACTCTTTTATATAAATGTGGCTGGTCACCATTTGAAGGTATTCATTTTAACTCAAAAATTACTCATACTTTTGTAAATGGCTCTTTGATATATAATCAAGGAAAATTTAATAATGAAACCAAAGGGATACAATTAACATTTAATAGGTAAATGAATAAAATAATCTATTTTTTTTATATAGTGTTATTATTACTGTCTTGTACAAGCAGAACCATCTATAAAAAACCAAAGAACCTGATTGAAAAAGATCAGATGATAGATCTTTGGACGGATATTTATATTGCCAAAGGAGCACGTACCGTAAAAATGATAGACAAACGAAAAAACATCAATCATATTCCATCAATATTGGAAAAATATAATATTGATAGCCTACGGTTTAGTGAGAGTAATTTCTATTATACTTCAAGGATAGATGAGTACGAAAAAATGTTTGAAGAGGTACAAAACCGTCTTAAAGAAATAAAGAAAAGATACCAGCTATACCCTAAAAAAGATTCTATTATGTTATTAAGAGAAGTAATTGAACCAGAAGACATGAAGAATAAAAAACCAAGACGAACATTACTACAACAAAAACCTAAAAATTAGCCTTCTTTATCTTTTAAATAATAATTGCATGTTGTTTTAATGGTAGTTGCTAACGGCTCAAAATTAAACCCAATAGCTTTCTTAATTTTTTTATTGGAATACCAATATTTATTATGAGAAGATTGGGCAGTTTGTTTCGTAATCAACGATTTTATTCCAGTTATTTTTTGCGTTATTGAACTCAACCGCCAAGCAATGCCACTTAGAAATTTTGTTGCTTTTATAGAAGGTCTTTTTTTATTCAATCCATCCGAAATAGCAAAAAACACATTTTTAAAAGAATCATTTTCACTAACCAAAATATACCGTTCGTTTACAATAGACCCATTCATTAAACGCATCATTATGGTAACAACGTCTACAACACCTACAAAGGCAGTAATTCCTTCGGTATAGAACTTAAAACCATTATACATATTACTAAACAACTTTCCAGGACCGTCATGCCAAAAACCGGGACCCAATATTAACCCAGGATTTACTATTACTACATTTATACCTTCCTGTGAAGCACGCCAAACTTCAATTTCTGCACCGTATTTTGTAATGGCATATCCATAATTATTCTGTTCCACATTCCATTCATTATTTTCGGTTATTTCTTTACTTAAAATAGGTTTACCAATAGCGGCTATTGAACTGACAAAACAGAGTTTTTTTATCTGATTTTCAATACATAAATTAACAATATTAGCGGTTCCTTCAATATTTACCTTACGCATATTTTTATAATCGGCAGCACTAAAAGAAATCATAGCAGCCGAATGATATACATGAGTTATGCCTTTAAAAGCTTCAGTAAGTGCAGTAATATCAGTAATATCAGCTTCTATCCATTGGATATTTGCAAACAATTTTTCAGCAATATCAGAATAATAAGAAAAAACATGTTGAACTGCAGACAAATCACTTGATTTTCTATGTATCGCAACAATACTTTCGTTTTGTAATGCCAGTTGATATAATAAATGTGAGCCGACTAAACCTGTGCCTCCAGTAACTAAAATCATGCGTCTAAAGTAAGTATTTATAAATGATTTTAGTTTGAAAATTAATGTTTTTAGCACCTGTAGTCAGTTCGAGTGATTGCGCTATAAGCGTAATTGTATCGAGAACAATTTATAAATTCAAATTATCAAATTCTCGATACATTTATATTTATTTAAGCTTTAAATTTAAATAAATATAAACACTCGAACTGACGGTTTTAATTTTATACTAGGATTATTGATAATTCACTTTGTAATTCAATAGCTATAAACATATCTTTGCCAAAATTAAGCACATACCATGAAGAAAAACTTTGTAGAAGAATTACGCTGGAGAGGACTCTTACATAATATTATTGAAGGAACCGAAGAACAACTGTCTAAAGAGGTGACAACTGCTTATATTGGTTTTGACCCTACGGCTGATTCTTTACATATAGGTAGTTTGGTACAAATCATCTTATTAATGCATTTTCAACAAGCAGGACATAAACCAATTGCATTAGTAGGAGGCGCTACAGGAATGATTGGTGATCCTTCTGGGAAATCTTCCGAACGAAATTTATTAGATGAGGAAACGCTTAATAAAAATATTGCAGGTATTAAAAGTCAATTGGCACGTTTTTTAGATTTTGAGAGTGGTACAGAAAACACTGCAGAATTAGTTAACAATTACGATTGGATGAAAAATCTTTCATTTTTAGATTTTGCCCGAGATATTGGCAAGCATATTACAGTCAATTATATGATGGCAAAAGATTCTGTAAAGAAC
>Ga0256847_1001765_pt1 | contig 10368 bp, 8 predicted proteins | sample TeddybearmetaG_FD_189099 | JGI IMG/M metagenome (GOLD analysis project Ga0256847, IMG submission 189099) | Hydrothermal vent microbial communities from East Pacific Rise, Pacific Ocean - Teddybear | ecosystem: Environmental > Aquatic > Marine > Hydrothermal vents | place: Pacific Ocean: East... | reverse complement strand
CAGGCCATCAATGAAGATAGCGTAATCTCGAATTTCTGGACAAACATTCAGGGCATGGAAGAAGCCTGAATCAGAAAATGTCAGTAACCAGTAGACCTGGTCAAACATGATATATAGTGGTTTCTGGTCAGATGAACGGCGTTTATTTTCATTCACCACCAATTCACAAATTTCAGTTAGTTGCTGTTTACTCATCAATGTACCCGTCGGATTCTGCGGTGAGCAAAGTGCGATCATGGCCGCATCCTGTACATAGGGTTCAAGATCGCTAGCCGATGGAAAAAAATTATTCTTTGCAGTTGTGTCAATAATAACCGCTTCTGCATTAAGCAATTGGCAGTAATAATCATTATTCCAGGAAGGCACTGGAAACAATACTTTTTCGCCTGGATTAACCACTGTTTTGTACAGGGAATAAATTAAAGGCCGCGAACCACTGGCAATCAATAACTCGTCCGGCTTCAAATCAATGTTGCAAAATGTGCTGATCATTTCAGCGATTGCAAGCCTTAATTCTGACAGTCCAAAGGCACCTGGATAATTTGTTTGATGTGCCTTGTAAGCATCAATGATCAGAGAAGTCAGGCGTTCGGGAATGGGAAAATACTGAGGATCGAAATCCCCAACCGTCAGGTTAAATATTTTTTCACCCTGCTTTATTCTGGCATTAATTTCAGCTGCAATAGTTAAAATCGGTGAGGTTGTAATTTCTTCGGCGAGTTTTGATAATTTCATTCTTTTCTCATTTACAAGTTTGTTTGATTAATATCGATAACAGGCGGACTTTAAAGGCAATCAATTGCAATATGTTGCAAGTTTTCAGGTCGGATCTGAAAAGATTTTTCACTACTTGATTTGAAGATATCCAGATCACCGCTACAGAAAAATTGAGTCTCATTTTTGTTTTTGTCAGCTGGCCAGTTTTTATTTACCCAGCTCACAAGATCATCAACAGGATCAACAATCAGGCATCCTGGTTTCATGATTTTGCTTATGGCTAAATTTGCAGCAGGATAATGTGTACAGGCATGCAGCATCAAATCGTAATGCCGAATTGGTGCCAGTATCTTTTCAAGATCATGATCAAATTGATCGCCGGACATTAGTCCATTTTCGATATTGATAGATAACTGTTGCGCAATTCGCTGTTTGATAGCAACACCATGCTGGGCAAATAAGCGACGGTAAATTCCCGATTGTACCGTACTTCGGCCAGCGATCAGCGTTAGCTTATTTATATCAGTGGTTGTTTTTAAACGATTTAAAACGCTGGATATACCGAATGAAATAATACCTTTGACCAAATCCGTATCGGCATAAGCGGCACTGGCGGAATTGCATGCAATAACTACTCGCGACGCTCCCTCTTCGTGTAAAAAGTCAATAATCTTTTGAAGCCGTTTACGCAGCGTGTTTTTGGATACTTTGCCATAAGGTGCGTGTCCAGAATCAGCAAAATAAAGAACTGGCCGCCCAGATTGTTCACGAAGTTTGCTATAAAAACCAAGGCCGCCAACACCGCGATCAATAATGCCTAGATAATCTGTCATGATTCGATTGTTTAAAATTTTATAAAATCAAAAACGCCCATCGTAACTTTTTCGACCAATTCGGCAAGCCAGTAATGTCGATTGACTGGAATTTAAAGCTATTGTTAATTGTTGCCGGAAACTTTCATCGTTATCAACCCAGACACCCTGAATGTCAAAGGCTTCGGCTATCTTGACGAAATCGGTACTGCCCTCAGAATCTACGCCGACGTTATCATATTTCATCGCCCTTTGTTTCATCTCGATTAGTGCGAGTGACTCATCAACAAAAACAATGATCACAATCGGTACCGCTGAATCGCGTAATGTTGCTATATCACCCAGCACCATTTCCAATCCCGCATCACCACTAAAGGCAACAACAGGCACATCAGGGTTAACCATCTTGTAACCCGTTGCCAGAGGTAATGCGCAACCCATTGTACATAGTGCTGTTGACTGTAACAGCGAGTGCGGAGCATAACATTGCCAAATTTGGCTGATCAATATTCTATGTGCACCGGTGTCTACCGTCGCCACCGTATCTCGTGGGCAAATTTCACGGGCACTATGGATTAACTGACTCGGACCCCAGTCGGATCCAGCAGCAAAAGATGAATCCAGAGTAACCTTTAACTGCTTTATTGAATCATCAGACCAACTGGGATGATCAGTTAATCGGTTTAAACCTAACTGTGATACGCTTGAAGCCACATCTCCCACAAAACTCAGATCTGCCTGGTGCATATAATGTGTATTTGGAATGGCTGAAAATTCAATAACTTTATTGTCTTCCGACCAGGGATTTTTCCAATCAACGCGCATCTCTATAGGGTCGTAGCCAAGCAAGATAATCAAATCTGCATCCTGCATAAAGGGTAGCAAAATATTATTATTCTTTGGCGATAGTCCAGCGCCGCCAAGACTCAGCGCATGATCTTCCGGCAATATACCTTTGCCTTTATAAGTCGTGATTAGCGGCACATTAAATTGTTCGACAAATTGACGAACGTCTGCTTCGGCATGTTGATAAAGCACTTCGACACCTGCGACTGCAATCGGTCTTTTGGCTTCAGCAAATAACTGTTGTGCTTCGGCAAAATCAGTACCTGAAGCCTGACCCCTGGCATAAGGCACACGTTGTCGAATTTTACGATCAACCTGCTCACTAGCTGCAACAGAAATCGGTAAATTAATATGAACCGGTCCTGGAGGATCCTGCATTGCAATGGCAACAGCTTTATCGATAATTTCATCAACCGCACCATTGACCACTTCAAATGTTGCCTTAGTGATCGAAGATAACAATTCACGCTGATCAAACACCTGGTGGGTGTAACTCACGGCATCTTTAGCATCAACACAACCTGTAATGTAAATGACTGGTACGCGATCTTGCATTGCATTGGCGATGAAATTGACCGCATTTGCCGCACCTGGTCCTACGGTTGCCACTAAAACAGCTGGTGCATCACTGGCGTGATAAGTCCCTTCAGCCATGAAACCAGCTGCATTTTCATGTTTGGTCATGATGAATTTTATGCCAGTTTCATCTAACGCTTTAATCATCGTCAGGACTTCTCCGCCCGGTATTCCGAAGGCATATCGGACACCAGCACCGTGTAATCGGCGGGCAATTATTTCAGCAGAATTTGACATCTTTTAGTTTTCCATCCCGACATAACCATCGCGTGTTTGCGGCAGCTTTCGTTTCAGTAATTGAGATGCGACAACAGTACGCAAAATCTGGGCAGTACCGCCACCTATGGTGAACATTCGCGCATCGCGTAACATACGTTCCATCGGTAAATTACGGGAGTAACCTGGTGCCCCAAACATTTGCAGAGCATCGCTGGTAATCTTGATTGCTGCTTCGGAAGAGTAAATTTTGGCCCGTCCGGCATCAGCGATATCGGGGAAACCATCGCCTGCGCCTCTTGCTGCTTTATAGATTAACTGTCGAGAGGCTTCGAGCTGGATGTTCATATCCACCAACATCCACTGCAAGCCTTGAAACTCACAAATTGGTCGTCCAAACTGTTCGCGTTTCTGTACGTATTCCATGGCTTGTTCGTAAGCACCCTGAGCGATTCCCATGGCAACTGTTGCTGCGCCAACTCGTTGAGAATTGTAAGCATTCATCAGACCAGCAAAACCTTTGGCCAGTCCTTTTGGCGGTTTAATAAGCATCTCTTCAGAGACTTCAAGATTTTCAAACATAACTTCAGTTTCGGGAATACTGCGTAATCCCATGGTCGGCTCGCGTTTACCGATAATTAAACCTTCATCACCTCGCGTCGCCAGGAATCCACCTATGCCCTGCTCCTCACCAATTTCATCAAATACCCGCGCAAAAATCATATGTAACCTGGAAACTCCACCGCCGGTGATCCAGTGTTTTTTGCCATTGATAATATATTTGTCACCTTTTTTGTCAGCACGAGTTGTCATTTGCGACGCGGCACTGCCAGCATCAGGTTCAGTAATACAGATTGCAGGTTTGTCGCCTTCAAGAACAAATTTTGCTGCCCACTTTTTCTGCTCATCATTACCATATTTCATGATGGTAGAAATTGCGCCCATATTGCCTTCGACAACGATTCGACCAGTGACGCCGCAAACTTTGGACATTTCCTCAATGACAATCACGGTATCATGAAAGCTCAAACCCTGACCGCCAAACTCTTTGGGTACAGTCATTCCCATGAAGCCATTTTTAGTCAGGTCTTTAACATTGTCCCAGGGATATTCCTGATCAATGTCGTGTTGTGCAGCACGTGGGCCTATTACTTCTTGCGCCAATTTTCGAGCCCTGTTTTGCAGGTCGAGTTGTGCTTCGTTTAGTTCGTTCATCTTTATTTACCTGGTTTAATTAATGTTCATTTTGCGTAGGGGTAATCCCTTGTGGTTGCCCTTGTTTGTGGTATGTGCAATCCCGATATAAAGGGCAACCATGAAGGATTGCCCCTACGTTAAATTATTTCCTGGTTGCGATATTTTTGAATTTCGATTTCACTTAAGCCCAGAACTTCCTGCAATATTTCATCCGTATGTTGTCCCATTTTGGGTGGTGCCCTTCGATAACTGACCGGTGTCTCAGAAAATTTGACCGGGTTGCCGATTAAATCAATATCTAGTCCACCAGCATCAGGATGAGGCATGCTGATTTTCATATCACGCGCGGCTACCTGCGGATCATCAAATACCTGCTTTACCGAGTTCACTGGACTACTGGGGATGCCATTGGCTTCACATTTTTCAAGCCAGTGATCGGTCGTTTGCTCTACCAGAATTTTTCTCAGTATTGAAATCAGTTGTTTACGATTGTGAACACGATGCCGGTTGGTCGAATATTTTTCATCTTCTGCAATTTCAGGATGTCCAATTACTCGACACAAAGCCTTAAACTGTCCGTCGTTGCCGACAGCCAATGCAAAGTGACCATCACTGCTTGGGAAAATTTCATACGGCACAATACTTGGGTGTCCATTACCGTAACGCTGCGGTTCTTTACCAGAGGTGAGATAGTTTTGCGCACTATTCACTAGCCAGGCGATTTGTGAGTCGAACAGGGCGACATCGATGTACTGCCCTTTTCCGCTTTTTTCTCGATGATGCATTGCCGACAATATGGCACTACAGGCATACATACCGCACATCAGGTCTGCAATGCCAACACCTACCTTGAAAGGGTCACCATCCGTTGGTCCTGTCAGGCTCATAATTCCGCCCATAGACTGGATCATGAAATCGTAACCAGGTCTGGGGGCATAAGGTCCGGTTTGACCAAACCCAGTGATTGAGCAGTAGATTAAACGAGGGTTAATCGCTTTCAGCGTGTCGTAATCTATACCCAGTTTTTTTGCACCGCCTACCTTAAAATTTTCGATGAAAATATCTGACTCAACTGCCAGCTTACGCACTAGTTCCTGCCCTTCTGGTTTGGACATATCGATAGTGATAGAGCGCTTGTTTCGATTAGCGCTGAGGTAGTAAGCGCTTTCAGTACTTTCCTTACCCGCTTCATCAGTTACATATGGGGGACCCCATTTACGTGTGTCATCACCCGTACCGGGACGTTCAACCTTAACAATATCAGCACCATAATCGCCGAGTAACTGAGTGCAGGATGGCCCCGCGAGAATCCGCGAAACATCCAGAACTTTTATATCATTCAGGGGAGAATTATTTTGATTATTCACAATGGGGTCACCCTGGTTTAGTGTTTCCTGGTGTTTTATAAAGTGACTAAAAACAGCAGATTAATCAGTAATATTTAACTTGTTGCATTTTAAAATTTCCATATACTTAAATCAAACAAATATTAATTATATTTATATCAAGTTTTATTAAAGTAAATGATTAATTTCAGATCACTAGAAATCTTTATCGCCGTCGTAGATCATGGCAGTTTTGCCGCAGCAGGTGACGCTATTGGTTTGACTCAATCAGCGGTTAGCCTGCAGATCAAAGCGCTTGAGGAATCTTTCGAAACAATCTTGTTCGACCGCAGTAAACGTCCACCAGTATTGAATAGCGAAGGTAGCCTGCTTTTACAGCAGGCACGTAAAGTTGTTCAGCAACTTTATGATTTAAAGCAAACTTTTGCAGAAAAAAAATATAGCGGAACCTTACATTTAGGATCGGTTCCGTCAATGCTAACTGGCGGCGTACTACCATCAGCCCTTTCAACAATGCGAAAACAACATCCTGAACTGTTGATCAATCTGGTCTCTGCATTGTCCAGGGAATTGGCTACCAGGGTTTACAAAGGTGAACTCGATGGCGCAGTTGTTAGCCAACCCAACCAATTGGTGACCGGTTTAAGCTGGCACCCATTTTCTGCCGAACCTCTGGTTGTTATCTCACCTCCTGATGCGGAACATTTAAAAGATAGCGAATTACTCACTCGCTATTCATTTATCCGTTTTCAACGCCACACCTGGGCGGGGCAATTGATCGACTTTCAGCTCAAGGATCGCGGCATCAAAATTCATTCCACTATGGAGATCGATTCCCTGGAATCCATTTCAGCGATGGTTGCTGAAGGTCTGGGCGTCGCCATAGTCCCTTATAGAAATATCAAACAGCCCTTCCCAGATCACGTTCATGTTACGCCCTTCGGCACTCAACCCGTTCATCGAGTTGTCGGACTTATCGAGCGAACAAACAACCCTAAAAGTGAATTCATCCATGCCCTGCATTCGACATTGACTGAATTGAACCAGATACCAATTTCTATCAACTACTCAAGCAACTTCCACAATTAACCCAGCATGCTTTTGATCAAGTATTTCCTAAAATCACCAAAATTTTAAAAATGGAAGAAACATTGTGAATCCAGAGAAAGTAAAGTTTCGCCAGGCCATTCTCCAGGATCTGAATAAAATTGTAAACCTGCTGGCAGATGATGAACTGGGCACAGTCCGCGAAGATACCAGTGTTCCACTCAATCAAGCATACTTTTCAGCATTTGATGCAATTAAAAAAGACCCGAATAACCAGCTTATCGTCGCAGTATCTGCTGATAAAATTGCCGGAATTTTACAGTTAACCTTTATTCCAAATCTCAGTTATAAGGGTCGCTGGCGTGCTCATATTGAAGCTGTAAGAATTCACAAAAATTTTCGTTCGCTAGGATTAGGTCAGCAAATTATTCAACACGCGGTTGACCTGGCTAGAAAGAAAAACTGCCATCTGGTTCAACTCACTTCCAATAAGTCTCGTGAAAAGGCCATAGATTTTTACCGTAAGCTTGGTTTTGTGGACTCTCATGAGGGATTTAAATACCCACTGTAGAGGCGATGTAAACAGAAGATAAACCTCTAGCCTTATAATTACTCCAGCTATTTATTCAATAAAAACTAATCTTTTACCGATTCTAGATAACAGGTTCATTAATCTACTTTCAATAGACGCAACGGGTATTGCAGAAATCTTTCGCGTTATCAACAATATAAAGATTAACTAGCCTGGAAATTTTAATGTCACTGGCACATAAAAATCATCGACCAAACCTGATTAACCCTTGCTTCAACAATGTTCCAAAATCAGCGACATTAGCGATCAATGAAAAAAGCAAAGCGCTGATAGAACAGGGTCGTGAAATCACTCGACTTGGGTTAGGCCAATCCCCTTTTCCGGTTCCGGAAATTGTGGTTGAAGAGTTGCGTAAAAATGCAGAAGTAAAAGATTATCTGCAAGTTCAAGGTCTTCTGCCTCTACGTCAGGCCATTGCAGAATTTGTAAAACGAACAGAGATGGTAGAAGTCGACGCCGAGCGAATTATTATTGGTCCTGGCAGTAAAGAATTATTATTCGGCCTGCAGATGGTGCTGGATTGCGATCTGATATTACCCGCACCTAGCTGGGTTTCATACGAACCGCAGGCTCGTATCCTCAATCACAATTGTTACTGGATACCTTGCTCAAAAGAAAACGACTGGAAGATCAGTGCTCAGGACCTGGAAAAGCATTGCCAGAATCATAAAGACACAACCCAACTGCTAATCCTCAATAGTCCCAACAATCCCAGCGGGGCAGCATTTACCGAAGATGAATTAAAGCAACTCGCCAAAGTCGCAGAAAAACATCAGATCATCGTTTTATCAGACGAAATTTACAGCGAATTACACTATCAGGGCACGCATCAATCCATCGCGCGTTATTACCCGCAGGGGACGATAATCAGCAATGGCATCAGCAAATGGTGTGGTGCTGGCGGCTGGCGGCTGGGTGCATTTGCATTTCCTGCTGAGCTCGACACTGTATTGCAAGCAATGGTGATACTGGCTAGTGAATCATTCACTTCGGTTAGTGCGCCAATCCAGTTTGCCGCGATAAAAGCATTTGAGCCAGGTGAATCGATGAATCAATACATTATTGCTACTCGATCTATTATGAAGTCAATTGGTGAACATTTAGCACAGACATTAAACGCCATCGATATCGATGCAGTAAAGCCATATGGTGGTTTTTACCTGATCGCTGATTTCAGTCACTACCGCACTAATTTACTCGCCAAAGGTATTACATCATCAGCACAGCTTGCAGAAAAATTACTCCTGGATACTGGCATTGCCGGTCTACCTGGAAGCGATTTTGGTGTCACACAAAAAGAACTTGTTTTAAGATTTGCTTTTGTGGATTTTGATGGTAAACAGTTACTACAACGCGTGCTCGATTCGGGTGAATCTGTGTTAAATGATCAAACGCCTGAGCTGGAAAAATTATTTGCTGTACCGGGAAAAATCAAAAACTGGCTCGGGTAAGGGCAATCCCTTGTGGTTGCCCACGATTAAGATATAGATACACCCGAAAAAAGGGCAACCACAAGGAATTGCCCCTACCGGTTTATACAACGTCAGACAGATCTGAACCAGGGTTTAACGATTTTGCAAAATAAAATCAAGCAAGCCGGTCGATTCGTCTTCTACCATATCAAACACATTTTCAAAACCATGGTCTCCGCCATAGTAAGGGTCTGGAACTTCAGACTGTTCAAAGTTTTTGGCATAATCCAGAAATAAATACACAGAAGCCACAGCATCTGACGGTTTGATGCGATTGATATCGGACAGATTAGAACGATCCATTGCCAGGATATATTGAAAACGATAGAAATCATCTTGCGCCAATTGACGACCCCGCAATAATGATAAATCAAGACCGCGACTTCGAGCAGTCATCTGTGCGCGTTGATCTGGCTGACTGCCAATATGGTAGCTATGAGTACCTGACGAATCGATTATAAAAGAATCGTCTAATCCGTGCCCAGTAACAATTGAGCGAAAAACGCCTTCAGCTGTGGGTGATCGACAGATGTTGCCCATGCAGACGAACATAACACCAGTTTTATCAGATTCTTTCACTTTACAATTTCCTGAACGGTTCCCAGAAGTGTGGATTTTCTTTAATTAAATAGTAACAGAAAGCTGATGTTACATGCCTAAATCCTTAAATCTCACAAAAACATTATTTAATCTGTCGACTAAAAATTTATCGCGAGATTAGTACTGAGGATAAATTGAACCCATTTTATACAAATACTATTTGCTCAGAGAAAACTAATGACGATATTTCGAATTTTATAAATGCTAATGAATATAAAACTAAAAAGAATTTAACTTTTTCAACTCGAGCAAGGTTTTTGCTTATTTCTGGTAAGATTGCTAACTCAAAGAAATCAGGAGGATTTGATAAATTTAGATATTAATTGCTTAGAAAATATTCCCGCAATAATAACTACTAGCCCAACTATTGTGCTAAGACTTATCGATTCATTCAGCACTATTACCAAAATCATTAAGGACAAGAATGGCGTTAAAAAAATCAAATGGCCTATTCGAGCAGCGTTAGGCGCAATTTCCAATGCACGCAGCCAGATGAAAAAAGTTAATCCCATTTCGAATAAGCCGACATAAAGTATTGGTATCCAAGGAAATGTTTCAAATTCAATAACGATTTGATTGTTGAATATGGCATACAATAGAGATAACAGGCTGCCTGTGACAAAACCAATAAATAGCTTAACGACGGCATCCACCTTTAAGCGAGCACTAAGCAACCAGTAAACAGCCCAGACCAAAGTGCTGGTCAACGCAAGAAAAATTCCGGTGATATTCAACTGACTCCAGGCTGCTAAATTACCGCCACTTGCGATGATGGCTGCACCAATAAAACTAAGACAAATCCCGAGTAATGCTTTCCATTCTAGTGATTGCTTTAAAATAGGTACTGAAAATATTGCCAGCATCACAGGCCATAGATAATTGAGCGACATTGCTACCTGTCCCGGCAACAGGTCGTAAGCCTTAAATAGAATCAGGTAATAGAGGAA
>Ga0256847_1001764_pt1 | contig 10369 bp, 15 predicted proteins | sample TeddybearmetaG_FD_189099 | JGI IMG/M metagenome (GOLD analysis project Ga0256847, IMG submission 189099) | Hydrothermal vent microbial communities from East Pacific Rise, Pacific Ocean - Teddybear | ecosystem: Environmental > Aquatic > Marine > Hydrothermal vents | place: Pacific Ocean: East... | reverse complement strand
TTTAGTGTTGACCGTTTCTGACAAGAACTTAGCCACCATAGGATTGGTGCTACTGTAAGGGATTCTGGCATCTACAACTTCAATCACCAAATCGACCTTTGGCAGGGCCTCTTTGATTTCTTTTTGGGCTTTGTGCATATGCCCTGGATACCATTGGATGGTCATTCGCGTATTCCGGGTGATTGTTGTGATTAGTCCGAAAACTAAATCTTACTGTATTAGAGGTTAATTATCCTTGAAAAGAGCTTCGTATACAAAATTAGATCTGTCTGGGTTCGATTTATTTTTTTACTGCAAACCTATTGGAGATTGCCGCGTCATTCCTCCTCGCAATGACGAAAACGCTAGTAGAATCTAAATATATACCCATAGCCAATGAAGATGCAGGAGCTATTTTCTGTCTAATTCAAGTTATCACAACGAAGAAAAGGATGGTTTATTGGCTTGCCCTTTAGGGTGCTCAGCTAGAAATCCTGCTCTGCTTTACAAGGATTGGAAAGGACTAGTCATTCCCTTCACCTTGCGCCTTGATCAGCCTGTTCTTAAATTCAGTTGCCTAGCTGAAACCTGCATCTTCATTGATTATGGGTATAAACCTCACCCTTTGCGAAGAGGGATTGAAGGGGATCAGCACTCAGACAAAATCTGTAATGCTTCCTGCAAGTTACTAGCGGGACAGATCTCTATGCCTTTAATAGTACCTTTGGGAGCATTGGCTTTTGGAACAATGGCTTTGGTAAAACCATGTTTTACCGCTTCTCGAATTCTTTCTTGACCGTTAGGCACCGGTCTTATCTCTCCGGCTAATCCTATTTCACCAAAAACGATTAAGTCTTGCGGCAATATTTGATTTCGAAGGCTCGAAACCACTGCCAACAGTTGTGGAAGATCAACGCTTGTCTCCATGACTTTGACTCCGCCAACCACATTAAGAAAAATATCTTGGTCATGACAAAATATACCGCCGTGCCTGGAAAGTACCGCTAATAACATTGACAATCGATTCTGATCCAAGCCAACCGCTACTCTTTTTGGATGGCTACCGTGAGCTTCATCGACCAATGCCTGTACTTCTACTAACAAAGGTCTAGAACCTTCCCAATTGACTGTCACAACACTTCCTGATGATTGTTGCTGGTAACGCGATAGAAAAATAGCAGAAGGATTTTGAACTTCCTTTAAGCCTGCTTCTGTCATTGCAAACACACCCAATTCATTAACCGCACCAAAACGGTTTTTAACCGCTCTTAAGATCCGAAATCGACCATCCCGTTCGCCTTCAAAGTACAATACAGCATCAACCATATGCTCAAGAACTCTCGGCCCTGCGAGCGAACCATCTTTAGTCACATGGCCTACCACAAACAAGGCTATGCCTTTTTGCTTGGCAAAGCGAACTAATTGAGCGGTACTTTCTCTAACTTGTGCAACCCCGCCGGGAGCTGATTGGAGGTGCTCGGTATAAATGGTTTGAATCGAATCAATGACCATAACTTCGGGCTGATGACGCTGCGCAGTTGCAATTATGGTTTCGACTTTGGTTTCGGTGAGCAAGCTAAGGTTGTCTCCATTAAGTCCGAGCCGCTGCGAGCGCATTGAGATTTGCTGTGCGGATTCTTCGCCAGTGACATAAATAGCTTTAAGCTTTTCGCTTAGTCGACACATGCATTGTAGCAAAATCGTGGATTTGCCTATCCCTGGATCTCCGCCGAGTAACACCACTGAGCCTGCGACTAAACCGCCGCCAAGCACTCGATCGAGCTCGCTCAGACTGGTAGCTATTCTGGCCGTTTTAGAGTGCTCTACATCACTGAGCTTTTGTAATTGCGTTTCACTTCCTGCATACCCAGCAAAGCGTCCCGATTTAGGTACGTCGCCGACTTCCAGTTGTTCAACCAGACAATTCCATTCACCGCAATCGCCACATTGCCCGCCCCATTTAGGAAAAACCGCGCCGCATTTTTGACAGGCGTAACTTGTTTTGGATTTGGCCATATTAAATCTTATACCCACGACAATTCAGATTGCTATTATGACTATTGAGAGTCGCTATTATGTATTTGACGATAATGGTACTATGAATTTGCAATATCTTAAAACTTATATCTGTGCCTGTGTCTGTAATTGCGATTTAGGCAGTAATAGGTGCTCTAAAGTAGTTAGGGCAATTATCCTGGTTCAAGAAGAGCATGATTCATGAAAGACGAGAAAAACGAAAAATCACCCGGTATTCTAGCAGTCATTGGTAGCGTGTTGGCTGCAATGGTTGGTATTCAATCAGAGAAAAATAGAGAACGCGATTTTACTAAAGGAGATATTACCAATTACATTATAGTCGGAATTCTTCTAGTCGCTATATTTGTATTTGTTTTGATCAAGTTTGTTAACAACCTAATTCCGGACACCTAATTTCTAATAGTAAATTTTCGATTCCCAGAGACTAACTTTTAAGCGAAAGCAGGCAAGCCGTTCAATGAAACCAATAGTAAACGAAGCTGATATTAACGATTTAGAAAATGTTGCTTCCCTTTTTGATCAGTACCGTATTTTTTATTCTATGACTAGTGATCTCGCTAAATGCAAACAGTTCATTGCCAAGCGTTTATCTATTAAAGACTCGATTATTTATTTAGCCACAATCACTAACGAGCCAGCAGGATTTATTCAGATCTATCCCTCATTTTCTTCGGTCGCTATGCAACCTATTTGGGTACTTAATGATCTATTTGTCAGCAATAAATACAGAAGACTTGGCTGCGCTAAATTGCTAATGAAAACAGTTGAAAATGAAGCATTGAACCGGCAAATATTTTCAGTAAAACTATCAACGGCCATTGATAACCATACTGCCAAGAAATTGTATCATTCTATTGATTACACTAAGATTACCCAATTTGATAATTATTCATTAACACCTCGCAAATGATCTATCGATAAAAGACTGAGAACCAAAGGGCTAAATAGCTGCTTAAGCTCGCGCAAGCAAAACAAGAGAATATTATGCTAAAAAACAAAATCCCACCGCCAGTTATTGCTTTAACTTTTGGTCTGTTAATTTGGGCAATGAATCTGTTTGTCCCTATTTATATTATTCCACTTGGAAACGTCGTTTATGTTGGATACGTTTTAATACTGTTTGGACTATCTTTGGATATTTTTTCTTTTATAAATTTCGTTAAGAACAAAACTACAGTCAATCCAATAAAACCACAAAACGCAAGCACTTTAGTCATCACCGGATTTTATCGCTTTAGCCGTAATCCAATGTACCTGGGTATGTTTAATATCTTACTGGGGGTCACACTGCTGTTAGGCGATATTTCAGGTTTGCTAATGCTTCCGCTGTTAATCTACACAATGAACACTCTACAGATCATTCCAGAAGAAAAAGTGTTAGAAGGGATCTTTGGGAAAGACTATTTAGACTATAAAGCGAACGTTAGGCGCTGGATATAGTAGGCTAGTGTCATCCTGACAGTGGAAGGATCTTGTCGGCTTCAAGTCTTGAGAGATCCCTCCCGCGCCGGCATAACAAGCGTATATACCCATTAATAAGTAGATTATTCTTTTATAAATACACTCGGCGACACATTAAACCGGCCAGATAATTCGCGGATATGGCGCAGGGTTAGTTCTCGCTTACCATTAAGAATTTCAGAAACCACGCCCTGACTACCGATTTCTTTAAGTTCTGTTTGGCGCACCCCATGCAGTTTTATCAAATACTTAAGCGCGGTTAAACCATCACCCTCAAAAGTATCCATATGCTCATCTTCCCACTTTTTAGCGGCTTCACCCATGGCAGAGATCAACCCATTTAACGGACTTTTGGGTCTGTTTTCTACTATCTCGATAGCTTCGCGCAGGTTATCCATAAGTTGAAGATAATCTTGTCTGTTGGTAGGCGTATCAATCGCAGGTGCAACCATATTCCAGTGTTGCATCGCATTTTCAAGTAATGGATTCATCAATCAAAGCTTCCTTTTCAGTGATTTCCAGGTTTAATTTCTTCGATGATCAAAACTTTCGCATCAAAATTTATGGTTGTGTAAGCCAGCAAACTGGAAACAGGGATTGGAAACTTAAAAGAAGATCTAAACCCTCTCATATCCCCAAATGTTTCACGCAAAGCATCGGCTGAAACAAAATCAGTCTGTTTTACAACCTGATACCATCCCTGTAATTGCTTTATTGCCGATGGATACTTCGATTGAGCATCGTGCAGTTTGTTTACCGATAAAATATTCAATCCTCACTCCCCCTTAAACCCAATTGATGTAGAAGCCTGTCTTTCTAGATATATTTCTTTATGTTATTAAAAATGTGTTTTATATATCTTGTATTTGTATTTTGCTGACCTCTAAAATATAACACAGTTAGTTCTGTTAAAAAACTCAAATAAGTATGTAAATGTGAACCTAAAAGCAATAATATTGTTTAATGGTTTCTAACAGGTTATTGCTTAATCAATGTTTCCCTATCTAATTAAAACTGATGGCTTCACTATCGGAAGTTACGGTCTAATGCTAGCAATAGCTTATCTTGTTGGCCGATGGTATTTTCTAAAACAGCTGGAGAATAGGAGTTCACTTTCAAAAAACAGTGAGATTCTAATTATAATGTTGTTAGTCTCAGGGGTTTTGGGCGCAAAACTCCTGTTTTTAATGAAGCATCCTGATAAATCGCATTTAATGTTTAACGGCGAAGGCTTTTCGAGCCAAGGAGCGTTACTCGGAGCTTTGCTGGCCACTTATGTCTATACTTTATTTGATAAAACGAAACTACATGTCATATTGGATTCTGCCGCTCCAGCAGCTATATTGGCATACGCTATCGCGCGAATAGGTTGTTTTCTATCCGGCGATGATTGCTACGGCATACCAACCGACTTACCGTGGGCTATGAGCTTTCCTAATGGAATAAAGGCGACTGAACAGCTAGTTCATCCTGTCCCGTTATATGAAATGGGTTATTCTTTGGTGATCTTTATCCTACTCTTAGCGCGTAAGAAGCTGATAAATAGACCCTATGATCAACTATTTACCCTGGTAGGTCTATGGGGGTTCTGTCGATTTTTGGTCGAATTTGTTAGCGCCAACGAGAAGGTTATTTTTTCTATGAGTAGCTCACAGTTTGGTGCGTTACTTATGTTTGTTGCATCAGTGATTTTTTTCGTGGGTCGGAGCAGTAAGAAGAACTCTCCCTGACAGATAAATACGCTGGTAAGAGCTGCGTCTCACCGCGATGCTTGAGTTCAAAAAGGACCTTCTCCAATACACACTTATTAAGCCTTTTTCGCGGCGAGACGCACGCTTCTACCATTATTGTGGTATATGAAACTCTATCGAAGTGAAAAAGAACGTTATCAGCAGAAGCTATTAATACACATATAAAAAAGCCGGGATAAACCCGGCTAAAATGTATTGCTTATTTACTAAGCGCTTATGACTCTTCGCTTTCTTCTTCTTCGTCGTCTTCAATGATTGGACGATCAACTAGTTCAACGTATGCCATGGGCGCTTTATCACCTGTTCTAAAACCGGCTTTAATTATGCGTAAATATCCACCTGGACGATCTTGATAACGTGGACCTAGCTCGTCAAATAATTTTGCTACCGCTGCTTTGCTTCTGGTTCTTGCAAAAGCTAAACGACGATTAGCAACAGAGTCAACTTTTGCTAAAGTGATTAGAGGCTCTACTACGCCGCGAAGTTCTTTCGCTTTAGGAATTGTAGTCTTAATGATTTCGTGTTCAATCATTGAAACAGCCATGTTTTTAAACATCGCCTGACGATGACTGGAGTTTCTATTGAGTTGGCGACCGCTTTTACGATGACGCATTTGTATTTACCTTTTCATTTATCAGCCTATTTGCCTTTCAAATGTAACCAAAAAGCCAGTACTGATATTATTTTAGTTTATGTTATATGACAAAACTCCGTATTAAAAATACGGAGTTTTGGTTTTTGCCTAATTGGCAAATTTTTAATTTAAAAATGCAAATACTGCAAATTTAAATATCGTTAAGAATACTCGCTGGTGGCCAGTTTTCTAAACGCATTCCCAAAGACAATCCGCGTGAAGCGAGTACATCTTTGATTTCTGTTAGTGACTTTTTACCAAGATTTGGCGTTTTAAGTAACTCGACTTCGGTACGTTGGATTAAATCGCCAATGTAATGAATGTTTTCTGTCTTCAAGCAATTGGCAGAGCGAACCGTCAATTCTAAATCATCCACTGGACGAAGTAAGATTGGGTCGATTTCTGGTTCTTGCTCTTCTGGTTCAACTTGCTTCTCATCTTTCAAGTCAACAAAAGCAGCTAATTGTTGCTGAAGAATTGTCGCACAACGACGAATCGCTTCTTCTGGCTCAACCGTTCCGTTTGTTTCAAGATCGATAGTTAACTTATCAAGGTCGGTTCTTTGCTCAACACGCGCAGAATCAACAACATAAGAAACTCGGTTAACCGGACTAAATGAAGCGTCTAACTGCAATCGACCGATACTTAAGCTATCGTCATCGTCATTTTTTCTTGACGCTGCTGTTTCGTAGCCGCGACCATTTCGAATGATCAAACGCATACTTAATGAACCCTTTTTGGTCAATGTAGCAATATGATGATCAAGATTAACAATTTCAACGCCGGCTTGCTCTTCGATATCAGCAGCAGTAACAACGCCTTCGCCTTTCTTTTGAAGAATAAGCGTTGCCTCGTCTTTATCTTCTAACTTGATCGCTAGTCCTTTCAAATTAAGAAGAATATCAATCACATCTTCCTGGACATTTTCGATGGTTGTGTACTCATGAAGTACTCCATCAATTTCGACCTCTACAACCGCACAACCGGGCATAGAAGAGAGAAGTATTCTTCGAAGAGAGTTACCTAAAGTGTGTCCAAAACCTCTTTCAAACGGTTCTAATACAACTTTAGCTTTACGCTCGCCTAGATTTTCCACCTTTATCTGACGCGGTGTCAGAAGTTCAGTGATGTTGCCCATAGTTAATCCTCTCAGTTTTACTTAGAGTAAAGTTCTACAATTAGGTTTTCGTTTATGTCAGAAGGTAGATCAGAGCGCTCAGGAGCGTTTTTGAAGGTTCCTTCCATTTTTTTATCGTCAACCTCAACCCATACTGGACGCTCTCTTTGCGATGCCAATTCTAATGATGCAACGATACGAAGCTGTTTCTTAGATTTTTCACGAATAGAGATAACATCAGCTGCCGACACACTATAAGAAGCTATATTAACCGCTTTGCCGTTTACCAAAATAGCTTTGTGGCTAACTAACTGACGCCCTTCGCTACGGGTGCTGCTAAAGCCCATTCGATAAACTACATTATCTAAACGTGTCTCTAGTAATTGTAGTAAGTTTGAACCTGTGGCTCCTTTTAATCGAGCCGCTTCTTTATAATAATTTCGAAATTGCTTTTCAAGTACGCCGTAAATACGTTTTACTTTTTGCTTTTCACGCAGTTGAACACCATAGTCTGAAAGGCGGGATCTCCTTGCCCCATGTACACCTGGTACTTGATCAATTTTACATTTATCCTCAATAGCTCTAACGCCACTTTTTAGCATTAGATCAACGCCTTCACGACGTGCTAACTTGAGCTTTGGTCCTATATATCTTGCCATTTTATATTCTCCAGCAAACTCTTAAGTTACACGCGACGCTTTTTAGGTGGACGACAACCGTTATGAGGTATTGGCGTCACATCGGTGATGTTAGTGATTTTGAATCCCGCATTATTTAAAGCACGAACAGCAGACTCACGGCCTGGTCCTGGTCCTTTAACGAATACTTCCATATTCTTCATACCCATTTCTTTGACCATTTGAGCAACTCTATCAGCTGCAACCTGGGCGGCAAAAGGGGTACTCTTGCGTGATCCTCTAAATCCAGAACCACCAGCGGTAGTCCAAGCTAGAGCGTTACCTTGTCTATCAGTTATAGTCACGATGGTATTGTTAAATGACGCATGAATATGTGCCATGCCGTCTACTACGTGCTTTTTAACCTTTTTACGAGAACGAGGTGTCTGTGCCATAATCGTTATCTCTTAATTGGTTTACGTGGACCCTTACGAGTACGCGCGTTTGTTTTGGTACGTTGTCCACGAACTGGAAGGCTTCTTCTGTGGCGAATACCACGAAAACAACCTAAGTCCATTAAACGCTTAATATTCATTGACACTTCACGTCGTAAATCACCTTCAATAGTGAACTTAGCAACCTGCGAGCGAAGTGACTCTATTTCAGCTTCGGTAAGATCTTTGATCTTTATACTTCTTTTAATACCAGCTGCATCACAAATTCTTTGTGAACGGCTAGCACCAACACCATAAATTGATGTTAGAGCAATTACCGCATGCTTGTGGACTGGAATGTTAATACCAGCTATACGAGCCATTGACCTACTCCCAACATTAGTTCTTTTAGTATCATCACGTTACCGAGATTTAAGACTCAGTAGTCGCCTATCAAAAAGGCGCGCAATGATAGCGTTCAAACGGTTAAAAATCAACCGAATATTAAAATTTATACTATTTACTCAATCGCTCTAGCGGGCTACACGCTTAAATTGGATAAATGGCTGTTCATACTACCCTTGACGTTGCTTGTGCCGTGGGTCTTTACAGATCACACGAACACTGCCATTACGTCGAATAACTTTACAGTCACGGCAGATTTTCTTTACAGAAGCTCGAACTTTCATTTTCGTACTCCGATCACAATAGACTGACTGTGTTCTTAACGAACGCCAGACGAGCCGTAGTTTTTAAAGTTTGCCTTTTTCAAAACCGAATCATAATCACGAGAAATCAAATGCGCTTGTACCTGAGACATAAAGTCCATGATAACAACCACAATGATCAGCAACGATGTTCCGCCAAACTGAAAGGGCACGTTAAAGATTAAGATTAAGAACTGCGGTAATAGACACACGGCGGTGATGTAGAGAGCGCCAATTAGGGTTAACCGAGTCATAACTTTATCAACATACTTGGAAGTTTGTTCTCCAGGACGGATCCCAGGAATAAACGCTCCAGATTTTTTAAGTTGATCCGCTGTATCGCGTGGGTTATACACCAACGCTGTGTAAAAGAAGCAAAAGAATATAATTCCTCCACCATACATCAACATATACAACGGACTACCTGGCTGCATTTGCTGAGCAAAGCTCTGCAACCACAACATATCTTCATTTCCCTGACCTATCCATTGGGCGATGGTTCCTGGAAATAAAATAATACTTGAAGCAAATATCGCGGGAATTACACCGGCCATATTTACTTTTAACGGCAAATGAGAAGACTGTGCTTGATACATCTTTCTACCTTGCTGTTTTTGAGCATAATTGACAACAATTCTTCGTTGTCCGCGCTCCATAAATACTACAAATGCGGTGACTAACACGACAACCGCCAAAATAATCATCAAACCAATACTACTGGTTTCGCCTTGCCTAGCTTGTTCAAATGTTTGTCCCATTGCAGTTGGCAATCCAGAAACAATACCGATAAAAATAAGCACCGAAATTCCGTTACCAATTCCACGCTCATTAATTTGCTCACCTAACCACATTAGGAACATAGTTCCAGTCACAAGACTAACAACTGCGCCAAAGTAAAAACTAAAGCCAGGGCTAGGAACTAATCCCACCATCATATTAGGAAAATTAGTTGCAATGCCTATTGCCTGTAAACACGCCAACACTAAGGTTAAATAGCGGGTGTACTGGTTAATCTTACGACGCCCCGCTTCGCCTTCTTTCTTTATTTCCTGCAGTCTTGGGTCAACAAAACTCAATACCTGTAAAATAATTGAGGCTGAGATGTAAGGCATAATTCCAAGCGCCATAACACTTGCTCTTTCCATAGCACCACCAGAAAAAACATTAAACAAAGATAATAATGTGCCACTTTGTTGCCCCATGAATTGCGCCAATATATTGGAATCAATTCCCGGTACAGGGACAAAAGAACCTAAACGAAAGATAATAATCGCCATAAGCACGAACATTAATCGCTGCTTTAGTTCGGTTAATCCACCACCTGATTTCTTTGCTGCTGGAGCTTTAGCCATATGCTTTAACCCTAATTCCTGCTTTGCTTATTTCTATTTGTGCCTGATATCTACAATGCGTATCTGAACTTAATTCTAATCCTGACAACAAGCGTAAAACCTATTATTGAGCAACCGAACCGCCTGCTGCTTCAATGGCTACTTGCGCACCTTTTGAAACAGAAACACCGTCACCAATTTTAACTGCTTTTTTAATTGAACCAGAAAGCATTACTTTCACTTGTTCGATATTCTTAGTAATTAAACCAGCCGCTCGTAGTGATAACAAATCAACTGCTTC
>Ga0256847_1001763_pt1 | contig 10375 bp, 9 predicted proteins | sample TeddybearmetaG_FD_189099 | JGI IMG/M metagenome (GOLD analysis project Ga0256847, IMG submission 189099) | Hydrothermal vent microbial communities from East Pacific Rise, Pacific Ocean - Teddybear | ecosystem: Environmental > Aquatic > Marine > Hydrothermal vents | place: Pacific Ocean: East... | reverse complement strand
TTACCGCCAATATGAATCCGCCCGTGGCATCCGACGTTCTGCCCTGCACCAGCATCTGGAAAAACTCGGTGCATGTTTTGGTGAAGGGGCAGGCTGGGAGCGCGCCAACTGGTTCCTACCTCAGGAAGAGTTTGAGGCAGGCAAAAAGCCTGAATATGAATATAGCTGGGGCCGGCAGAACTGGTTTGACTATGCCCGCGCTGAGCACATGGCCATCCGCGAAAATGTTGGCATTTATGACTTGTCATCCTTTGGTAAAATCCGCGTGGATGGGGCAGATGCAAAAGACTATTTACAAATGATCTGCGCCAATGAGGTGGATGTACCGGTGGGCAAGATTGTCTATACTCAATGGCTCAACAATAAAGGCGGAATTGAAGCTGATCTCACGGTCACCAGATTGGGTGAAGATAGTTTTTATGTGGTGACACCGTCCGCTACCACCACCCGCGACATGGCCTGGCTGAAAGATAACAAACCCGATGATGCCGCCGTCACCTTCATTGACGTGACCGCCATGGAAGCGGTGATCTGCGTCATGGGCCCGAATTCCCGGAAATTGCTGGAACAGGTAACACCACTGTCACTGGACAACGAAGCATTCCCATTTGGCTGGGCGAAGGAGGCTGAAATGGGCATGGGAATGGCTCGGCTGCACCGCGTCACTTATGTGGGTGAGTTAGGCTGGGAAGTTTACGTTTCCACCGATCAGGCGTGTCATATTTTCGAGACCATCCATGCCGCCGGGCAAGAATTTAACGCCCGCATGTGTGGCCTGCATATGATGGATGGGTGCCGTCTTGAAAAATCCTATCGCCATTTTGGCCACGACATTACTGACGAGGATCATGTGCTTGAGGCGGGATTAGGGTTTGCCGTCAAGGTTGACAAAAACCCCGGTCGTTTCGGTCCCTTCATCGGCCGTGATGCGGTCATTGCTAAAAAAGAAAGTGGATTGGAAAGACGCTTGCTCACTTTCAAACTCACCGATCCAGAACCGTTACTCTTCCACAATGAACCCATCTTGCGCGATGGCGAAGTGATTGGCTATCTTTCATCCGGCAATTATGCCCATGCTTTTCAAGCTGCCATCGGCATGGGGTATGTGCCAGTGAAAGAAGGCGAGACCCTCAAAGACATGCTCGCCAGCAGCTACACTATCAATGTGGCAGGCAAGCACTATGACGCAGAAGTAACTTCCAAACCATTCTATGACCCCAAGTCAGAGCGGGTGCACGTTTGATAAATTGAATGTGTCGCACATTTTGAGGTATGGATCTCTGTGACAAGCACAGAGATGACGGGGGTAGAATTGTCCCTCCTCGAAAAATAGAACCTTGATCGTGCGCTTTTCAACAATAAGTTGATGTTGATCAATGTTGATGCTTGGTTTTGGTGCAAATGTTCATGCAAGGCACACAGAAACAATCGTGCCTTATGAGCCTTGATGCTTTTCTATAGTGCCTGAAAGGTGAGGGCGATTTTCATTGAACACGATGACGTTGGAGTTTTGTTGGCATGACCTTGAAGAAAATATCACTTGAACTGGCGCGAGATCCGGTTTTTCCAAACGGCAGTCGTGAGCATGGTTATTCATTTGTAGCCCCGCTCGATATTGACGATCAGATCATTGCAGAAGACTGGAAAACCCATCGCGAACAATGTCTGGTCACAAGATTCTGGGGAGATGAAGAGCATGAAAGCGGGCATCTGGTTCGAAAGCCGGGAGGCTCCTGGGCCTTTCACTATGACATTCATGGTGACGAGGATGATGACGAGGCAGGTTACCGGTTTGGCGACGAGCGCTTTCGACCTGGTGAGTATGTTTCAATCAAAGAGCATGATGGTGTGACACGGACATTCAAAGTCATCTCGGCAACCAAGCTGGGTTGATTCTATCAAAACAGCACTCTAGCTCACCAAATCTTTGACAAAATACCCGATTGCATAAGCCATGGCAGAAGCTGTTATGCCGATGAGCAGTGTTTCTATGCCCGATTTCCACCAGGCCGCCAAAGACCACTTGCTTTTAATCGCACCAATCACGAAGAACGCCAGCGCCGTTGAGAAAAGAGCTATCTCCAGGGCGTGATCAACACCCAGCAAAAACGGTATCAGTGGAATTGAACCGCAAATGAAGAAAGATAAAAAGGTGCTCAAACCTGATATCATGGGGGAGCGCAGGTTTATGGACAGGTTGTATTCTTCAACCAGCATGGTGTCGATCCATGTTTTTTCATTTGAGGTTATTGCAGCGACCGCATCCTCCAGAGCGCTGCCGGATAATCCCTTGGCGCTTAAAATCTGACGGACTTCTTCACGTTCACCCTCCGGTTCCAATTCAATATGTTTCTTCTCGATCTGGCGAAATCGTTCCAGTTCATCGGCTTCGGTTTTGGTGCCGCTGTAATTGCTGGCCGCCATGGAAAACCCATCAGCAATGAGGTTGGCAAGACCGAGAATGACGATTATTTTAGCAGACAGACTGGCACCCACAACACCGGCTACGATTGCGAATGTGGTAATAGCCCCGTCAATGCCCCCGTAAACCCAGTCGCGTAAATAATTAGGCCGGTTTTCTGCGGCCAGCCGCTCGCGAATGGCATCCTTTGTATGTTCATGTTCTAATTGCATCTGGTGATATCAACCGCCATTTTTCCGTGAAAAAATTAACCCATTGCACAGCAACTAAATAATGAGTACGCAATTCTAGGCTATCGCAAAGGGCGCCGGGTTGATAGCCTGAGGTGGCAATTGGTTTGAGGGATTGTTTGTATGTGAGGGTGAGCGAGTTGGTGCGACGGGCAGCAAGGCAAGACAATAAAATGGCGCAAAGTGAAATCATGCGGCGGGTGCCGGCATGGCATGCTTTGTCGGATTTATTTGTTGATACCGAGCTGCAGGGTCATGACCATCACCACATAGCAGATGTTATCTTGCAGGCTGGTTTTTCATCCGATGAAGCGGAAGCTATCCTTCGCATGGAAGTTGCGCCTGTGTTTCATACTAATTTGCGGTCTGTCGCTGGAGAATGGGCTGGTTGGAGCGAGGGTGAAGTTCGCGAGATGATCCTCGAGCGGCTGGAAAATCCCGCCTGGTGGCAGAAGATCGGTTGGCTGCGTGAATTTATCCTCAACCGCCATATGGCTTTGATTGAAGAAGATTGGCGGGTTGTGCAAAAATGTTTGCGCAAAAGCTGAAGTAGAAAAGTATTCTGTCTTGCAAAAATTCTCACGACCAAACGTTACATATGTGAGACAATCAACTTTCCGCAAACCTTAGGAAACAAAATTATGGCGTACCCCCCGCGCAGACCAACAAGTGCCAAAGACAAAGCTGAGGCTTTGTTTAAGACGGCGACGGCTGCGCCGGAGGAAGCGGCCGTCAAACCTAAAGAACAATCAATCCCGGTTGGCAAAGAGACAATAACCATCAGTATTGATCGCGATGTTCTGGCTCATTTTCAGGATGGCGGTGTGGGGTGGCGAGATCGTCTGAATGCTGCGTTGCGTACAGCTGCCGGTTTGAGTTAATATCTGGCCCCCCTATTTGGCTTCAACTGGACCTAGAAAACGTTTACAAAATACCACTATGTGGAAGACGGACCGGAACAGGGTTGCATATAGCCATCAGGTTTGATTGCATCTTGCCTGAACTCTCCTTATTCCTAGCATATTTCCCCAGTCAAGAGGACGTAACACATGAAAATGACAACAGAAGAAGCATTTGTAAAAGTGCTGCAAATGCACGGCATCGAACATGCATTTGGTATTATTGGCTCGGCCTTTATGCCGATTTCTGATTTGTTTCCTAAAGCCGGTATCACCTTTTGGGATGTGGCGCATGAAACCAATGGCGGTTTGATTTGTGATGGATATACCCGCACAAGCGGTAAAATGGCCATGGCGATTGCCCAGAACGGCCCGGGCATTACCGGGTTTGTTACGCCCATTAAAACTGCGTACTGGAACCACACACCAATGTTGCTGGTCACACCTCAGGCGGCCAACAAGACCATCGGGCAGGGCGGATTTCAGGAAGTCGAGCAAATGGCTTTGTTCCGCGATATGGTGTGTTATCAAGAAGAAGTACGTGACCCATCCCGCGTGGCTGAAGTGCTCAACCGGGTGATTGAAAAAGCCATTCGTGGCTCAGCCCCTGCTCAGTTGAATATTCCACGTGATTACTGGACGCAAGTGATTGATGTTGAGTTGCCAAAGATTGTGCGCCTTGAACGCCCTGCGGGCGGAGCAGAGGCAATAACACAGGCAGCCAAGTTGCTGTCAGAAGCAAAATTCCCGGTTATTCTGTCAGGCGCAGGCGTCGTCATCGGCAATGCAATTCCCGAGTGCGTTGCTTTAGCTGAACGCCTTGATGCGGCTGTGTGCAGTGGTTATCAGCACAATGACAGTTTTCCCGGCTCACACCCGCTGGCCGCAGGTCCGTTGGGCTATAATGGCTCAAAGGCAGGTATGGAACTAATTGCACAAGCCGATGTGGTTTTAGCATTGGGCACGCGGCTCAATCCGTTCTCCACACTTCCCGGTTATGGCATTGATTATTGGCCCAAGGATGCAGCAATCATTCAGGTTGATATCAATTCTGATCGAATTGGCCTCACCAAAGATGTGGCTGTGGGCATTTGCGGCGATGCTAAACTGGTGGCGCAATCCATTCTGGCGCAATTATCACCAACCGCTGGTGATGCGGATCGCGAGGCACGCAAATCAACCATTCATCATACCAAATCATCCTGGGCCCAGACGCTTTCCAGCATGGATCATGAAGATGATGATCCCGGCACTGTCTGGAATAAAGAAGCCCGTGAGCGTGATTCAGATCGCATGTCACCGCGTCAGGCGTGGCGCGCCATTCAGGCGGGATTACCCAAAGATGCAATCATTTCCAGCGATATTGGCAATAACTGTGCCATCGGTAATGCGTATCCAACGTTTGAGCAGGGGCGCAAATATCTGGCGCCGGGTCTGTTTGGTCCTTGCGGCTATGGCTTTCCATCAATTATTGGTGCTAAAATCGCCTGTCCGGATGTGCCGGTTGTAGGCTTTGCCGGGGATGGGGCCTTTGGGATTTCGATGAATGAAATGTCTTCAATTGGTCGCGATGACTGGCCTTCCATCACCATGGTTATTTTCCGTAACTATCAGTGGGGTGCCGAGAAGCGCAACACCACCTTGTGGTATGACAATAACTTTGTCGGCACCGAACTTGATCCGCATCTGTCTTACGCCAAAGTGGCTGAAGGCTGTGGTCTCAAGGGTGTGCAGGTTAAAACGCAAGCTGAATTGACGGAAGCATTGGCTAACTCATGCCGCGCACAAGATGATGGTGTCACTACCTTCATTGAAGTGCTGCTCAATCAGGAATTGGGTGAACCGTTCCGCCGCGATGCCATGAAAAAACCGGTTGCCGTTGCCGGAATTGATCCCGCTGACATGCGACCACAACAACCAGCTTAGCTGTGAATTGTTACGCATGAAATGAAAACTCCCGAAAGCACATATAACGCTTTCGGGAGTTTAAATTCACCAATTGTCGATTTATTTTTTCGACGCCAAAAGCCTGTCATAGATTTTTGCCACATCCTTCACTACGTGTTGTTTGGTGAAACTGTGCAAGACCCGTTTGCGGGCAGCTTTTCCCATGCTTAATCTTAAAGGCTTTTCAGTGCTCAGTCTGGCAATGGCCTTTCCCAGCGCATCACTGTCTTGGGGCGGTACAACAAGGCCCTCAATGCCATCGGTTACAAAATGGCGACAACCTGGCACATCAGTTACAATCAACGCTCTGGCACATACCGCTGCTTCCAGCATGGCGCGCGGCAGGCCTTCTCTGGTGCGGGTGGGTACAATGCAGATATCTGAGTTATTCCAGATGGAGACAACATCAGAAGAAAACCCATGATAGGTGATATTAGAATGCTTTCCCCAGTCTTCCAGAGTTTTAAGCGTGTAACTTCCCGGATTTGCCGGATCAGGCACGCCATATAAATCAAGATGTACATCCAAAGCTTTCACTTCAGGTGAGGCCATTGCCTCCACCAATACATCAACGCCCTTTGTTTTTATCATGCGACCAACGAAAGCCAGCCTCACGGTGGTTGATTTTGAGGTGGCGGGGTTTGAAAGGCTTAAATCTGGAAATAAATCAGGATCAACTCCCGCACCTCCCAAGATGGTTACGGCAGTTGACGGGTTTAATCCGTAGCTCTTCAGGAATTCCAGATCGTCTGGATTTTCGACAAGAAGTTCAGAGTTCTTCTGATGCAAATACAAAGGCGGCAAACGGAAAACGATCGATCTGAGCAATCTATGTATCCACGAGTTGCCTTCGCCAAGTGTACCAAGGCCGGTTATGTGGAACACTTTTGCGGGTGTGCGATAAAACAGGCAGGCAAGACCACCCACAAGCACCGGCTTAAGCGAAATGAAGTGAATAACATCAGGTTTGATATGACGGGTGGCTGATCCAAGCTGCTTCAATAAGCGACAGGTGGAGATAATCCCTTTCGATGAGCGATCAAAATCAACGCTTATAATCTTAACATCAGCTTCTTCTATTTCCTCACGTTTGCTGCCCACGGAAGTGGCCAGATAAATGTCAGAAAATTTCGAGAGTGTTGCAGCTTCGACAAGGGGTAAAAAATGAGAATGGAAGAACCAGTCTTCCGTGCAGACATAAAGTATTTTTCGTGTCATCTCAGTCATTTGAGGAGCCTCTATCAAGGGGCGTTGGTATAGCATACCAGAACCGGGCGTCAAATGCCGAGGCGAAGATGTTTTGCCAGATTAAAACCGGAAATCTAAACAGGTTTGTACCATGGCTGATATCCAGTGAACCAGGATTGGGCTTCAAAAGCGAGTTCAGTATTAGTCATGCGCGTTATCAGATTATCGTGCAATAAAGGCAGAAAATACTAGAAGGATATAAGTTGTTGAGATATAGAGAGGCCATTCGTTTTTCATTTTAAGGTGTTTATTATTCATGACGAGTAAAAACCTGTCTGTGGCCGTACTTGGATGTGGGCACTGGGGCAAGAACCTTGTGCGTAAATTTCATGAGTTGGGTGTTCTTGCTGCAATCTCCGATCCCCATGCTGAAACCTGTCAAAGGCTGGCAATAGCGTACGGTGTTGATGGCCGTAACATTGATGACATAATGGCAGATGAGGACATTGATGCTGTTGCCATTGCTGCTCCTGCCGATCTGCATCATGAGCTCGTTATCAAGAGCTTTGATGCCGGGAAGCACGTTTTCGTTGAAAAACCCATCGCCCTTACTCTTGAACATGCAGAAGAAATGATTGCTGCCGGCAAGAAGGCCGGACGCACGTTGATGATTGGCCATTTGTTGCAATATCACCCGGCTTTTTTAAAATTGAAAGATCTTGTGCGTGCAGGTGAGCTGGGCAAATTGCGCTACATTTATTCGCGCCGACTCAGTCTGGGTAAGTTGCGTACGCAAGAAAATGTTCTTTGGAGCTTTGCCCCTCATGACATTTCTATGATTTTGGCTCTTGCCGGGCAGGAGCCTGACACAGTGCAGGGCACTGCAGGTAATTTTCTGCAGGATCATATCAGTGATTTTGCTAGCGTTCATATGGGTTTTCCCAATGGCATAAAGGCCCATGTGAATATATCCTGGTTGAACCCTTTCAAAGAGCAAAAACTAGTTGTTATCGGGGATAAGGCGATGGCCGAGTTTGATGATGTGGCACCCTGGGCGGAAAAGCTAAAGCTGTATCGCCACCGTGCCGAGATTGTCGATGGAGTGCCGGTGGTTGAAAAGGCCGAGCCGGAAAATGTTGATGTAGAAGAATTTGAACCTCTATTGAATGAATGTAAACATTTTCTGGATTTCGCCAGTAACAATAAAACACCGTTCACGGATGGCAATGAGGCCATTGCTGTTCTAAAAGTCTTGCAGACCGGTGATGCAGCCTGAAGAAAGTGATAGCAATGGCTTTTGAAAATGTAACAATCCATGAGAGTGCCTATGTGGATGAGGGCTGCGAAATTGGCGAGGGCACGAAAATCTGGCATTTCTGTCATGTCATTTCCGGCACAAAAATTGGCAAGAACTGCTCGCTTGGCCAAAATGTCATGGCGGGCCCTTCGGTATCCATCGGGGATGAATGTAAAATCCAGAATAATGTCAGCATCTATAAAGGGGTGACCCTGGAAGCAGGCGTGTTCTGCGGGCCGTCTTGTGTCTTCACAAATGTTGTCACGCCGCGTTCAGAATATGAGCGCAAGGATGAATTTGCGCAAACCCATGTGGGGCGTGGTGCAACCATTGGCGCCAATGCGACAATCGTTTGCGGGAACTCTCTTGGTGAATATTGCACAATTGGGGCCGGGGCCGTTGTGACTAAAGATGTACCGGCTCACGCCTTGATGGTGGGAGTTCCAGCTGTGCGCATTGGCTGGGTGAGTAAAGCGGGTGATGTTCTGGGGAAAGATCTTATTTGTCCGCGGACGAGTGAAAAATATAAAGAGACAGACGCCGGTCTGGTGCTCCTGTAAATTAAAACCAAACATTCGAGATTGTAAACTATGGATACTCCTCAAAATATTGCCTTTATTGATCTGGCTGCGCAGCAGGAATATATAAAAACCAACATTGATGCAGCGATTGCAAAAGTACTCAGCCATGGCCGCTATATTATGGGCCCGGAAGTAGCCGAACTGGAAGGTAAGCTCAGCCAGTTTACCGGCATCAAACAGACGGTCAGTTGCTCAAATGGAACCGATGCCATCACCCTGCCTTTAATGGCATATGAGTTTGGACCGGGTGATGCAATCTTTGTCCCCAGTTTTACCTTTGCAGCAACCGCAGAAGTGGTGGCGCTGCGCGGCGCAATCCCGGTGTTTGTCGATGTGCACCCTGATACCTATAATATCGACCCTGAACATCTGAAAACCACAATTGCCCAGATAAAATCTGAAGGCACACTAACGCCAAAAGCAATAATCGCGGTTGATTTGTTTGGTCAGATTTCTGATTATCCAGCACTTAGAGAAATTGCGGATGCGGAAGGATTAAAACTTATCTCTGATGCAGCACAAGGTCTGGGTTCAACTTTGAATGGTGAGCACGCGGGCACTTGGGCAGACGTGGTGACCGCAAGTTTTTTCCCGGCCAAACCACTTGGATGTTATGGCGATGGCGGTGCCGTTTTGACCAATGATGAAGAACTCGCTGATATCATGCGCTCGTTGAGAGTGCATGGCAAAGGCACAGACAAGTATGATAATGTGCGGGTAGGGGTTAACGCACGATTAGATACTTTGCAAGCAGCAATACTTTTGGAAAAGCTCGCAATCTTCCCGGAAGAAATTACCAGGCGCAACACGATTGCCGACAGATATAACAACGGCCTGGCGGATGTTGTCGACATCCCGGCTATGATGGACGGAGCCATATCTACGTGGGCGCAATATACGGTCGTCTCTGCTCAGCGCGATGCCATTATTGCGCATCTGAAGGATGCTAATATTCCTTCGGTAGTTTATTATGAAAAGCCCCTTCATCACCAGACCGCTTATAAGAACTATCCGGTAGGTGGTGGTGAATTGCCGGTAACCGATAGGTTGGCAAAGCAGGTGTTCTCATTGCCAATGCATCCGTATCTGGGTGACAACGTGCAGGAATATATAATCTCAAATGTTAAAAATGCCGCTATTGCAGCCGGTTCTTAGAAAGTAAGGGTTACAGGTTTATGAGTTCTTCAACCAGGCAGAACACCATAAGTGCGCGTTTTACGAAAAAAATGGAAGAGAAAACAGCGGTGATTGCCATCATCGGTTTAGGCTATGTCGGCCTGCCGTTGATAATGGGATATCATGGTTGCGGCTATAGTGTGCTGGGTGTTGATATTGATGAAGATAAAATATCGTCCCTTTCACAAGGCAAAAGCTATATTGGTCACATAGATGATTGCGAAATCCAGAAGATGCAGGCTGCCGGGCGTTTTGATGTCACATCAGATTTTTCTAATATTAAAGATGCTGACGCCATCCTGATTTGCGTGCCTACGCCTTTGACCAAGCATCGCGAGCCCGATATTTCCTATGTGATTGGTACAACTGAAGCCATTGCTCCGCATGTGCAGGTTGGCCAGATCGTTGTATTGGAATCGACCACATATCCCGGCACCACTCGCGAAGTCATGCAGCCAATACTGGAAGAGATAAGCGGACTCAAGGCGGGTACGGATTTCATCGTCGCATATTCCCCCGAGCGCGAAGACCCCGGCAATCCCAATTTTGATACCACAACCATTTCCAAAGTTGTCGGTGCCAGCAATCAGGAAGGCCTGGAGATGATCACCAGCCTTTATAAACCTCTGGTTCCT
>Ga0256847_1001762_pt1 | contig 10378 bp, 10 predicted proteins | sample TeddybearmetaG_FD_189099 | JGI IMG/M metagenome (GOLD analysis project Ga0256847, IMG submission 189099) | Hydrothermal vent microbial communities from East Pacific Rise, Pacific Ocean - Teddybear | ecosystem: Environmental > Aquatic > Marine > Hydrothermal vents | place: Pacific Ocean: East... | reverse complement strand
TATCGAGGCCTTGTGCGGTTATTTCCTGCAAAACGTCACTATTTTCACGAGCATCAACAATTCTTAGATCTCCTACACTTTCTCTAATTTTAACAACCTGGCAATAAGCATTACAGGCGGGGCATTCTCGATCATAAACGAGTAATATCTGTTCGCGTTTCACTTGATTATTCCTGCTGGCTTCCAGTTTAAAATTGAAGAAGGATCACTCCTTCAAAACCATGTCAATACACATAACTGACGCTAGAATAAGCTTCCTGACATCGTCATTTGCTGGTACATCACTGGATATTTCTAAGATATAATTATCAGCACTGGTGAACATTTCTCTACCCAATCCCATCCATTTCTTTGAGACATGAGCATATTCTTTGTCACCGTTCTTAAAATAGAAATCCCAACCAGTCCATTTGCCTTCTAGTTTACAAATCATTTGGTCATTTTTATTGAGCACATCAAATTTTCCGCCAATTGAAAAGAGTTTTTGTTTGAATCCGCCGATAATATTATTGTCTTGATCGCTGACAACAACTTTGGATAGGAAAATAGAAATACCTCGCTGAATGCGAACGATACGCTGTCCATCTGGCGTTACTATTTGAATATCGAAGGGCGTCATTCGTTTATAATCGGTAAATCGTAGTAGCTTGGTGAAAAAACCTAAGGAAGGCTCCCTGCACTTCATAATGATCTCACTCGTGGCCGGATCATAAATATCAAAATTATTAGCGGCCTTAAACAAGCCAATATGTTCTTTAACCAAAAATAAATTATTATTGACTACATCATTCATAGTGTGTCCACATTCGTAAAATTTTTACAGCTTTTTTGTCTTCAATTACTTGGTAAACAAGCCTATGCTTGATATTGATTCTACGAGAATAGGCGCCACTTAAATCTCCCACTAGTTTTTCATATGGGGGTGGCGTTTGATAAGGATTATTTTGAATAACCTTAATTAGAGTCTGAGTTTTTTCTTTTAAATTTGCAGTAGCTAATTTTCTAGCGTCCTTTTTTGCCTGTTTAGTAAAAAAAAGCTCCCACATTACCAGTCGAGATCCTTCTCGCATTCTTTCAATTCCGTCGACATACCTTCTCGAATAGATTCTCCCATTCCAGGAATGGATAACAGATAAAGACTTTCATTAACTGCCCGCCAATCTTCTTCTGCTAACAAAATAGCATTACCTCTTTTGCCTGTAATTAAAATCGGCTCGTGCGTTTGTGCGGTTTCATCTATCAGATTATATAGATTCGATCGTGCTTCGGTTACGCTTAGTGTCGACATGATTCACCTCTTAAGCTGAAGCGTACGTTAACACGTACTCATTGTCAAATTTATAGCGAGGTGTGCTCTATATTATCGAGAAAAAATTAGCGGTATCGAGATGATTAGTGTTCTGCACGCTTCGAGGGATATTAATACAGTCTTATAAATTTGGAACTAATATAAAATTTAGGATTTCTAAACAAAATAAATTTAGTTTAAAACGTGACTATTTTCCAACACCATTATTTCTTCATCCGCATTTAGAAAGGGCCGCATGTCAGCTAAAACACTTTGTCGTTCTTCTGATTTAAACCAAGCATTCCAAGATTCAATGTTCTCCCAACTGGAGATGATCACAGCGTGATGTTGTTTGTCTTTTTCCTGAAGTAATTCACCAGCTATAAAACCGTCAACTTTATTTGCTTGGCGACGGGCTCGTCGAATCAACTCTAAATAATCATCCATGCATCCCTTGCTGATGTCTCTTTCAATGATTACCCTAATCATGAGGTTTCCTTTTATTTAGCTTTTAGTGACTAAAATTGAGTAAAGTTCTGGTAAATTAGTGGTGGTTATTTAGTGTATCAATTAAATTATCTTCTAGATCAACTCTTTTGGCGATGGCCTCTCCCAAATGAGATAGATCGGAGTCAAAACGAGACATTAATTCGTCATTACTATTGAGTGTCTTGGCGTATTTTTCATTAAAATCGACGACCACATCGGTGGTTTTCGAAATATCTGGGTAGAGCTTATTGAGAAGCTCGATACTGCTAGGGCCGTTAATATCACAATCGTTTACGATTTGTTGGTAAACTTCAAAATGACCAGCTGAAACATAATCGATCAAAAGATCGCAAAACCCATTGATTTGAACACTCTCTGGCAGCTTCGTTTGATTTCTGTAACCAGACAGCTTGCAGTACATGACTATGACTTGAGTTCGCTCCGCAAGCCAATTATCAACTGCTGTGTTTTTGCGGGCAATTTCTGATTCTGAAGCGCTTTTTGGTTCTGCTGGTGCCTCTAGCATTATTATCCAACTCCCGTTTCGATTGATGCTTATTGATAGTAATGATCTAGGTTACATTTTTACCACATTCTGTGCGCAGAAAAAACTTTAATTTCCTATTATTTTGGCTAATTATTCTACTTCGGCTAGAATATACCTGCCCTTAAGATTAAAGTTTTACGACTATTCAATGATTGTACCGTTTTTATTGATGTTTTTGCAGATAACCGATGCCAAAAAATAGATCAAATAAGCCTAAAACTCGATCACAATTTGCTAAGCGATGGTCGATTCGTAGTTTTACTGCGAGTTTAATCATTATTGCGGCGCTTTTACCGGTAGCAAGTACATTAGCAATCAATTCATGGCTTGATGGTTTCGTCGATTGGGACGAAGCATTGTTAAAACTTGGCGTAGCCTGTGTAACCCTCGCTTTTATTGCCTACCCTGCATTTTACCTGCTCAGATGGGAAAGAAGACAAGCTAATCGTTGGGATGAGACCAAACGAGATTTTTTGGTGCTGATGGACCGAGTAGTCGATATGGTTATATTAAGTACGCCGCAAGGAGTAATTATTGAAGTTAATCAAAAAGCGTGTGATCAGTTGGGATACGAGAAAGAAGAATTGTTAACCATGTCGACGTTGGATTTGGACATTGACTGTCATTTACATAGAAACCCTGACTTGGAAAAACAACTGGTCAACGGTGAAGATGTTTTCTATGAAACTATTTTCAGGACAAAATCGGGTGCCAAAATTCCGGTAGAAAGTCGCGCACGAATCGCGGGTTGGTTTGATCAACCGCACTATATCGAATTCATCTCAGATATTTCCAATCGTCGAGCCGCAGAACAAAAACTACATCTTTCCCATGAAGCTCTGGAAAAAACCAGAAATTTACTCGAACTACGTATCGCCGAACATTCGACCGAAATTCAAAAGCAAAAGCAGGGTCGACAAAAAGCAGAACGGCAATTTGATGCGATTCAAACATACTTAGCCAAGCTGATTGATTCGATGCCATCCATTATTATCGCGCTGGACAGTGAAAACCTAGTCCTGCAATGGAATATGGAAACTGAAAACATGACGGGGATTAATTCCGAAACGGCAATCGGTCATGATCTCTCCGATTTGTTTCCTTTGCTCAATCAAAAGATAAGACAAGCGAAGGAGCAGTGTGACTTATTGACGCAGCGACTGAGCTTTCGTTTTGAACAAGAAGTGAATCTGTCACTGCGAACATTGGAAGTTATGGTTTATGCGATAGATAGTGACTTTTCCGAAAAACATGGAGAAGTTATTCGGATTGACGATATTACCGAAAAAGTGAAAATTGATGAAACATTAGTGCAAACAGAAAAAATGCTATCGCTGGGCGGGCTAGCCGCTGGTATGGCCCATGAAATTAATAATCCCTTAGGCGCAATTATGCAGAGTACGCAAAACATAAAGCGTCGCTTGAGTGGTGAACTACCAAGAAATATTAGTGTTGCCAATCAAAGTCAGCTAACTATCGAACAAATCATTCACTATGTTAAATTGCAAAAAATTGATGTCTTTCTAGATGGCATTCTGGATGCGGGAGAAAGGGCTGCTGGCATTGTTGGCGATATGCTTAGTTTCGCAAAACCCGCGACTCAGGAAATGACTAAAGTAGATTTAGTTGAAGCGGTAGATGCCGCTGTCAGACTTTCCGCGAAAGACTATAATCAGAAAAAACAGTTTGATTTCCGTAACATCGAAATAAGAAAAACCTATTCACCTCATGTAGGTATGGTGTACGCACAAAAAAATCAACTAGAGCAAGTCTTCTTAAATCTATTAGTCAACGCGGCACAAGCCTTAGCAACGCGGACTCAGGATGGTCTTTCACCTTTGATAGAGTTAATTCTTCGCAGGGAAGGTCAAACTGCAATCGTGGAAATAATTGATAACGGCCCAGGGATGAAAGAAAGCATTAGGAAACGTGTTTTTGAGCCGTTTTTCACAACAAAAGATGAAAAAACCGGAACAGGGCTTGGTTTATCAGTATCTTATTTTATTATTACCGATCAGTTGAGTGGAAAACTTTCCGTTGAATCTAAACTCGGCCAAGGGTGCCGATTTACAATTAGGTTGCCAATGATAACAAATGACAACCCGCCAGAAATGAGCGACGAGCAAATTGAAATGCCGTTATAAAAGAAAACTAAAATAGGTTACCACTTGGCCGAAATTGACGATAAATTCGCCAGCTTAATAGGCCGACACAACCGACAAAAAACAGCATGAGCCACATTGGCATAGTTAAACCTAACATTTGCCAGCTGACTTCTGCGCAAGATCCTGAACCCTTGAACACCACCTCAAGCACTTCCATAATAGGCAACATATCCACTAAATAGTCGAGTGAAGGACCGCAGGCGGGAACTTCGCCGGCTGGTAGACTTTGTAGGTAGGCATGTCTTCCAGATATGATGGTTCCAATTACGGCAGAAATTAATCCAATTACATCATAAAACATGTTCCATCGACTAGCTGCTAGAGGTTTGTGTAGACCATGAACCAAAAACCAAATGGCTAAGCTCAGAACAGCTATCCGTTGGAAAATGCAAAAAGGACAGGGTTCCATTCCTTCCACATATTGGAAATAAAAAGCGGCGATCAATAATTGGTGACAAACGAACGCCATAAATAAATTAAAACCGCGAGATTCGAGCATAGGGCAACCTGAAGACAAAATTCACTAAACGAGAATTTTACCTATTAATCTATTTAACCTCAACTCTGGATAAGAGTAGCCAGTAAAAATTCTTGTGTTGGATGTTGTTCTTATCCGTAGTTGAGGTTATTTAATGATAAGAAACCAAATTTCAGCTGTTGGTATTAGACAAAGCATTGGTCCTAAGATCGCTACAGCAAACTACTTTGCTTGGAGACATAAAAAAGCCTCTGTGAAGAGGCTCAAGCTTTTTCCAGTCTGCAGGTCCCGTTGTTCGGGCTTCTATTATTCGCTAGCGGCAACATTTATAACAAACTGATATTAAGGTTGCAACAAATATTTACAATATAGCCAATATAAGGCCTCTAAATGCCAAGAATCAAAGGCTTAGCCGTTAATCTTTCTTTTTCAGTGCATCGGCTAGTGCTAACCCAAAAGCCGAATTAACTGGTTTTTTGTCCATTTTATTGGTTTTACCGTGCGTCCTAGCTTTCGCTGGAATGGGTTTTCGCTGGTTAGAAATAGGTTTGTGTTCATCTTGAGGTCCCACCATGGACAAACTGATACGCTTGCGTTTAACGTCTACGGAAATCACATGGACCTTAACAATATCACCAGTTTTGATTATTTCGCGGGGATTACTAATAAACTTGGCACTCATCAGCGAGATGTGTACCAAACCATCTTGGTGAACACCAACGTCCACAAACGCCCCAAAATCTGTCACATTAGTGACCGTTCCTTCGAGCGCCATTTTCTCTTTAAGATCACTAAGCGTTTCGACGCCTTTCTTAAATTTGGCGGTTTTAAATTCACCGCGAGGATCGCGTCCGGGCTTTTCCAATTCCTTGAAAATATCGACAATAGTGGGTAATCCAAAAATATCAGAAACAAAGTCTTTTGCCTCGAGCGTACGCAGTAGATCATTGTTACCAATTAACGCTTCTATCCCGCCTGTTATCTTTGCCAACATATTATTAACTATTGGATAAGTCTCCGGATGAACGCCTGAGCGATCGAGGAGATTTTCCCCATCACTAATTCTTAAAAACCCCGCGGCTTGTTCAAATGCTTTAGGACCAAGACGTTCAACCTGATTCAGTTGTTGACGATCAACGAACCGGCCATTACTTTCGCGATATTTAATGATGTTTTGTGCCAAGGTCTTATTCAAACCCGATACATGAGCTAGTAGAGGCGCGGATGCGGTGTTTAGATCGACTCCTACCGCGTTAACACAATCTTCCACCACACTTCCAAGGCTACGACCCAGTTTACTCTGGCTAACATCATGCTGGTATTGACCGACTCCGATGGCTTTGGGTTCTATTTTTACTAGCTCTGCGAGTGGATCTTGCAGACGCCTTGCTATGGATACTGAACCTCGATAGGTAACGTCTAAATCAGGAAATTCTTCTGCAGCCAATTTAGAGGCAGAGTAGACTGAAGCGCCTGCCTCACTGACTACAATTCGTTTTAGACCGAGTTTTGGATTTCTTTCTTCTAACTCTGCAACCAGATTATCAGTTTCACGAGACGCAGTACCATTGCCAATACTGACCAATTTTACCTTATATTGCTCACACAGAGTTGCTAGTTTTTTTAACGACTGTTCCCACTGCTTCTGTGGAGCGTGGGGAAATATGGTGACTTGTGTGAGTAGTTTTCCGGTGCCATCAACCACCACTGCTTTGGTGCCCGTTCTCAGTCCAGGATCGAGCCCCATAGTAGCGAAATTTCCAGCTGGGGCCGCCATCAGTAAATCTCTCATATTATTGGCAAAAACACCTATCGCAAGGTTTTCGGCTTTCTCTCTTAATTGGCCCAATAGTTCCGTCTCAAAAAAACTATGAAGTTTCACCCGCCAAGTCCAAACTACCACCGTTTGCAACCAATTGTCCGCCGCTCGATTTTGATGTTTTATTTGCCCATGTTTGGCGATGAGAAACTGCGCGTAGTTAGATTCTTTTTCATCTTTTAGCCGTTTTGCATCAATAATTAGCTCTATCGATAGCACGGCTTCATTTCTGCCACGAAACAATGCTAGGGCTCGGTGAGAAGGAATTTTACTTAGTTTTTCTGAATAGTCGAAATAATCGCTAAATTTCTGTCCTGATGATTCCTTGCCTTTGCACACGTTACTTCTTAAGTAAGCGTTCTCCTTTAGGTAGGTTCGGATCTCGTTGAGCAACGCGGAATTTTCAGCAAACTGTTCCATTAAAATCTGCTTTGCACCGTCTAGTGCATCTTTGCAAGTTTTAATGTTGGTTTCACTATCAAGATATGATTTTGCTGTCTCCTCTGGGTTAAGAGTAGGATCTTGCAATAATCGATGGGCTAGTGGTTGTAGTCCGGCTTCTCTGGCAATTTGAGCCTTAGTTCTTCGTTTAGGTTTGTAGGGCAAATATAAGTCTTCTAGTTCGCTCTTAGTAGAAGCGCTAACAATTTTGGATTTTAGCTCGGGTGTTAATTTTTCTTGCTCGTCAATACTCTTCAAAATAACGGCTCGGCGATCTTGCAACTCGCGAAGATAACCTAGTCTCTCCTCGAGATCCCGCATTTGAGTATCGTCTAAACCGCCAGTCGCCTCTTTTCGGTATCTAGAGATAAAGGGCACGCTGGCACCCTCATCAAGTAGGCCGATAGCGGCGCTCACCTGAGATTCGTTGACCGATAGTTCTGTGGCAATTTGTTGAAAGATGGACTGCATCAAAGTTCTCTACTAAATAATTTAGCCGATTATAACGATCTGGCCAAAAATTACAGCCAAGATTTGCATAAATCCAAAGAAATAATTCTCGCTTAGTTATATACTCTGTAACAATTGGTTATTCAATTTACTTTGCAATTCAAACGCTTAATAGCAGAAAATAGGACCTAGATGGGTTTGTGGGAAAAACCCATATCTTTTAAGGGTATTAGGAGTACAAAAAATGAGCGAAGAAACCCCAAAAATATTAGTGGTTGATGATGACTTACGCCTTAGAAGTTTATTAGAACGATACTTCAAGGAGCAAGGATATATCGTAAAAACTGCCGCGGATTCAGAGCAAATGGATCGTTTTCTTGAGCGAGAGAATTACCATTTAATGGTGCTCGACCTAATGCTACCTGGTGAAGACGGTTTATCGATCTGTCGCCGATTACGAGGCAAGGACAATAACATTCCTATCATAATGTTGACGGCTAAAGGTGATGATGTCGATCGAATTATTGGGCTTGAGCTGGGTGCGGATGATTATTTAGCCAAACCCTTCAACCCTAGAGAATTATTGGCAAGAGTTAAGGCGGTAATGCGGCGTAATATTAATGAACTACCTGGTGCACCAAGTGGTGAAGAAAAAATCGTTGAGTTTGGTGAGTTTAGTCTTAATTTGGCGACCCGCGAAATGTCGCGCAAAGGTGAACCCATGACTTTAACCAGTGGAGAATTTGCGGTTCTTAAATCACTGGTGACTAATCCGCGACAACCTTTGTCCAGAGATAAATTGATGAACCTTGCGCGGGGAAGAGACTACAGTGCTCTAGAAAGAAGCATTGATGTGCAGGTATCTCGACTTCGACGAATGATAGAAGTTGATCCTGCGAAACCTCGTTATTTGCAAACCGTTTGGGGCATTGGATACGTGTTTGTACCCGACACGGAAACCACCGAATAAGACAATTCGAACTTTGCTCCCATTTTTGAACAGGGAAATGGGAGCATCAATCTAAAGACTGAGTCAAAGTTATGATTTGGAGTTAGCGCTCAGCGCCCCAATCAAACAGCCAGCTACCTAACAACAAGAACCCTCCAGTCATTCCGGTCAGAACATACAAATGGTATTGAATATCCGACAATGACGCTCCGTCGGTTAAAACAGCTCGCGCCGCCTGCAGCATGTGAGTTAAGGGCAAGAAATCTGCCGCTTGTTGCACCACAGGATGAGCTCCCTCTAGCGAAAACCATACGCCTGACAAGAACATCATGGGCCAAGAAAAAAAGTTAAGTAAGCCGCCTGTTAATTCTTCGCTGTGTGATCTGGATGCGATCAGCAAACTCAAAGCAATCATGCTGGTTGCGCCTAACAGAGCAATAATGAAAAGATTTAGAAAGGATCCCAATACATAAAAATCGAGCAATAAATAGCTACCAGCAAATAATATGCTGGTAATCGTCATTACGATGATCAAGCGAGATATAACCTGCGCGGATAAAAACTCCAAGGCTGTCAAAGGTGTTGCCTGAAACCGTTTTAGTACACCGTTCTTGCGATAACGGACGATCACATAACCAACCCCAAAAAGGCAACTAAACATCATGTTCATGCCAAGTATTCCTGGCATTACCCAGTCCAAATATCGAACCGCTCGCCCCTCTATTTGCGATGAACTGAAACTTGGGTGAGAGCTCAAAAGGAGCTTTTCTACGATATAACCATTCGCCGAGGTTTCATTAATCCAATAACGTCGCTGCTTAAAATCAACCAGTAGGTCAATTTTATGTTGCGCCACCTTGATTACGGCATTTTTCTCTTGCTCGTACTCTACCCAAGAAAAGTGTTTTAACTGTTTAAAGGCTGATTTTGGCGAGGAGATTTGTTCCGTCGCCGAATTCTGTTCCATCGAGGAGCCGGATAATCCTGATTTAACCGACGGCTCACTAGAAATCAATACACCCACCTTATAGAGAGGTTTGCCATCACCACTGAACATGAAAGCAAAACCAGCCAATAAGAAAATTGGTAGCATAAAGCTCCACGCTAATGCACTTCTGTCTCTGACAAATTCTGTGTTTCTGGCAACCAGTATTGCTAAGATACGTTTGAACATCGATTTATCCTCGTAATTTGTGGCCAGTAAGCTTGATAAAGAGATCTTCTAAATCTGGCGAGCGCACCTGCATACCGTCGAGGGACAACTGAGCCGATAGCAATTGACGTATGAGTTTATCAACCTCTAACGTCATAATGTCCAAACGATTGTTATTTTCACTAAATTGAATGTTGGTGGTTTCGAGCTTATCTTTAAGTGATAGTGGCAGACTCACAATCACACCATCAAAGTGTTTGCTCAATAGATTGCTTGGAGAGCCTTGTTCTATTATTTTCCCCTGGTCCATAATGGCTATTTCATCACAAAGTGATTCAGCCTCGTCCATATAATGGGTCGTCAAAATAACCGTTTTGTTTTGTTTTTTAATTCGGTTGACTAGTTGCCAAAAATTTCGACGAGCTTGAGGATCTAATCCTGTGGTCGGCTCATCCAGAAAAACAATTTTAGGATCGTTTAGAATCGCCAGCGCTAATAATAATCGTTGCCTCTGACCACCCGAGAGTTTGCGGGTGTCACGATTTAGAATAGATTCTAGCGCGCAGGTTTCAATTAGTTCCGCTATGGGTACGGTTTTA
>Ga0256847_1001761_pt1 | contig 10379 bp, 7 predicted proteins | sample TeddybearmetaG_FD_189099 | JGI IMG/M metagenome (GOLD analysis project Ga0256847, IMG submission 189099) | Hydrothermal vent microbial communities from East Pacific Rise, Pacific Ocean - Teddybear | ecosystem: Environmental > Aquatic > Marine > Hydrothermal vents | place: Pacific Ocean: East... | reverse complement strand
CGCTTCTCGAAATATCATTTCCCGCATTAAAGCTGCGGCCTAAACCTGAACTGGCGTTTCTAGTAGAACTGACGAACAAACTGATAGAGACGGACGGCGACGTCGATCTCTACGAGTTCTGTTTCTACAGAATCATGATGAGCAGCCTCGGCCAGGCGATCGACCCGACCGGTAAACGATCAGCGACACGCGCACGGCGCAGCGAATTACGCGGTGCCGCCGTCGAATTGCTCCGCATCATGGCGGACTTTGGTCACGATACCGACGAGGACCGGACCGCGGCATTCGCGTCCGGTGTCAAAGCGCTGGGTTCATGGGCACATGACGAGGTTTACCGTTCTGAACGGAGCTTCACTGTCGTGCAATTGAACCAGAGCCTCGACATTCTGCTAGGTCTGAACAATAAGGGTCAGGAGTCATTGCTGCGCGCGATTAGCCGTTGCGCTGCCCACGACGGTAAATTGTCGGTCGCCGAGGCAGAGCTCATCCGCGCCGTTTGTGCAACATTAAGCTACCCCTTGCCGCCCATTCTTGTGCATCGATAGTGCCACTCGTGCAAGGCTCGCGTATTATTGAACTCCAGAGCGAATCAGATATCCAAACGATAATGAATACAAAGACACTATTTACCGCCGCAACACTTGTGCTGCTGCTAGTAACGAGCCCGGCAGACGCCGCCAGCCGCGAAGAGAAGCGCGTCGGGGATGCTGCCGATGTTCTCGAGCAACTGACTCGAATACCCGAGAAATCTGTACCTCCGGCATTACTCTCAAGAGCATACGCCGTTGCGGTGATCCCCAATGTCGTGAAAGCGGCCTTCGGCTTCGGCGCACGCCGCGGCAAGGGCGTTCTTGTAATCCGCCAGGACGACAATTCCTGGAGCAACCCGGCATTCATCACGATCACGGGCGGCAGCTTCGGTTGGCAAGTCGGCGCACAGTCGACAGACATCGTTCTGGTCTTCAAGACACGCAAGGGCGTCGACGGTATCGAAAACGGTCGACTCACGCTCGGCGCGGATGCATCGGTCGCAGCGGGCCCGCTGGGCCGTCATACCGGGATAGCCACGGATATCGAATTTCAGGCGGAGGTGTATTCGTATTCTCGCAGCCGGGGGCTCTTCGCCGGCGTCGCACTGGAAGGAGCCGGCGTCACGATGGATCGCAAGGCGAACGCCGCATTTTATGGCTCGAGTGGTATGACACCGGAGAAGATTTTCGTCAGCTCACCCAACATCGCGCCTGACGTTGCCAATACCTTTGTTCAGATATTGACTGCACAAACCAGTCGATTGCCCAAGCAGCCCGGCATGGCGACTGGCGGGCCGACGCCCGCTGCAGAGGAAGAATCTGAAGTGAAAACCTTTGGTCTACCTGACGCGGACGAGTCTGAAGAGCCCTACGACCCGAATTACTAATGCAAAGAAACATCGGACAGTCTGACGATGACAGTGGATGAAATGATCGAGCGAATACAGCGGCTCGCGGAAATTATCGGCCCAAATTTGTACCTGCAGGCTGTGATAATCGCTTTCGCATTTATCATCATCGGCAAGGTCGCCGACATAGTCATCTCCGGCATCATTGGCCGCTTCGCCCGCAAGTCCACTAACAATTTTGACAACCAGATCGTCGACTTGGTCCACAAGCCGATATTTCTGTCGTTCGTATTGTTGGGACTGTCCCTGGCAACACGACGTTTAGATCTACCCGACGCACCAACCTTCATAACCATCGGCATCATCAAGACGATCGTTATCTCGGTTTGGTACAACACCGTCATGCGAGTGATGCAGTTGTCAGTCACGGCATTGTCCAGAACGCGCAATCGCGAGATTGTTCAGACGGGCATGCTCTCATTACTGCACAACGTGATGAAGATTGTCCTCGTCGCGCTCGCCATCTACTTCCTGTTTCTTGCCTGGAATATTGATGTCACGGCCTGGTTAGCGTCGGCCGGTATCGTTGGACTTGCGCTCAGTTTCGCTGCCAAAGACACGCTTTCGAATCTCTTTGCTGGTGTTTCTATCATTATGGATGCCCCGTACAAAGCCGGTGATTTTATTATTCTCGACTCGGGTGAACGCGGTTTAGTGACTGATATCGGACTTCGCAGCACTCGAATTCTGACACGAGACGATGTGGAGATTACTGTTCCGAATGGCATCATCGGCAACGGCAAGATTATTAACGAAGCGGGAGGCCCGCCTGCACAGCACCGAATTCGCGCCAGCGTCGGGGTGGCGTACGGCAGCGATCTGGATGAAGTTATTGAAGTCCTGTCAGGCGTCGCCACGGAGCACCCGGAAATTTTGAAGTCGCCGGAACCGAGAGTGCGTTTTCGCCAATTTGGGGATTCCAGTCTCAACTTTGAGTTGCTGGGTTGGATTTCAAAACCCGTTGACCGCGGTCGAGTGACACACGAACTAAACTGCGCTATTTACAAAGCGCTAGCTGAGAATAAGATAGAGATTCCTTTTCCGCAACGCGACCTACACGTGCGAACAATGCCGTCGAACAACGACTAGCTGCCGCCTTCTTCGCTACGCTTTTGTAACTCCTCACGTATCGCCGACAGATCAGTAGCGGCGTCATCTTCTGGTTCGACCGCGCTGACAGGCGCATTGCCACCATCGGTTGCCGGGACTGCATCTCCCGGTCCAGAGCTAATAGCGACGTTGTTTTTAGCCGGCGGAATCACGGCTAATGGCGAATTCCCGGTGTCCGTCTCGCGTTCCAGGGATTCGTTGCTACTCGTTGCTACCACGCCGAACTGCGCCAAATATTCAGCCTCTTCTCTAAGTCGTGCAGATTCTGCTGCTCGACGACGCGCTGCAGCAGCGGCCTCTTGTGTGCGACGCAACGCCTGACGCTTTAAGTCTGACCGCGCTTCATGTTCAGCGCGGCGAGCGGCCTCTTCTTTTGCCTCTATTTGGTCTACGGCCTGACGGGCGTTGATGCACTCCGCATCATAGCGGGTAGCCGACCGATCTTGGGAGCAACGCACCATGGCAGCCTCCAGCATGAGGGGGTTCTCCAGAAACTCCGTCGTCGAGCGCGGCACACTGTCCTGCCCGCAGCCGGTCAAAAGACCGACGCCGAGTATCATTACTAGTCGCTGTGTAGTTTTGTCACGCATGATTTCAGATTCTGTGTAATAGCTTGGATATCATAACAAACATGACATATTCCAAAATCGACGCGAGTTCGCAGTTTTGAACAGAAATCGCCGAAAATAACGCTATAGTGGCGCCTGACTGACCTACAGGGACAGAATTTTGTCAGAACCCAGCCAGTTCAAGCTATTACGCCAACGACGATTCGCGCCGTTCTTCGCTACCCAGTTCCTCGGCGCCCTCAACGATAATATTTTCCGTAATGGCCTGATCATTTTGATCACCTTTCAAGGCATTCAATTGTTCGGCATGGATTACACCATGCTCGCAAACGTCGCCGCCTTTCTATTTATTCTGCCGTTTTTCCTGTTTTCCGCCACAGCCGGACAGCTCGCCGACAAGTACGAGAAGTCCATGCTAATGCGACGCGTCAAACTGCTTGAAATCGGCCTGATGGCACTGGCGGCGGTCGCGCTACTGACACGCCAGTACCCCGTATTGCTGCTTGTGCTGTTCCTGATGGGCTGTCAGTCGACATTATTTGGCCCGGTAAAATACGCCTATCTGCCGCAAAAGCTGCGGTCCAATGAACTGGTCGGCGGCAATGCACTGGTCGAATCAGGTACCTACGTCGCGATCATCATTGGGCTGATTGTGGGCGTGGAAGTCGTGGACAAAGAGTCCGATCAACAAATGATATTGGCGTTGGCGCTAGTCGGCGTTGCCTGCATTGGTTACCTGGCAAGCCGCCAGGTGCCCAATACAGAAGCCGTCGACCCCGAATTGAAAATCGAGTGGAACGCGTGGAAGGAAACCTGGCGCATCGTCAATTTTGCCCGCGAAGAAAAGAGCGTTTTCTTGTCCATTCTCGGAATTTCCTGGTTCTGGTTCTTCGGCTCGGCATTGACCATTCAGATGCCCGCCTACACCGCCGACATTCTTCACGGTAACGAGTCGGTAGTCACGACACTGTTAGTCGCCTTCGCGCTCGGCGTCGGCATCGGGTCCTTACTTTGCGAACGAATGTCTGGACACCGCATCGAGCTGGGTCTGGTGCCGTTTGGTTCGATCGGAATGAGTGTGTTTGCGATCGACCTTTACTTCGCTCAACCTGAGGCCGCTGCAGCAGGTGTTGTATCTATCGGCACTTTTCTCAGCCATGGGGGCAACTGGAGGATACTCATTGACCTCGCGATGCTGGGCGCATTTGGCGGATTTTACAGCGTGCCCTTGTACGCCCTGATCCAACAGCGTTCGGAGCGTCGACAGCTATCGCGCATTATCGCTGCGAACAATATTATCAACTCACTGTTCATGGTCGGCGCCGCAATTATTAGTATTGCTGTTCTTAATTCCGGCTTCTCCATTCCCCAACTGTTCCTGATTGTCGCTGCTTTAAACGCCGTAGTCGCTATCTACATCTATTCATTGCTGCCGGAATTTCTGATGCGATTTCTGGCTTGGATCGTTATCAATGTCGTCTACCGCATTCGACCGACCGGGCTTGAAAATATTCCGCAAGATGGTCCGGCTGTTGTCGTCTGCAACCACGTTAGCTTCATGGACCCGATCATTCTCGGTGGTTCCGTGGCACGACCGATGCGTTTTGTCATGTACTACAAGATATTCAAAATGCCCTTCCTGAGCTTCATATTCCGCAATGCTAAGGCGATTCCAATCGCGTCGAAGACCGAAGACGAAGCGCTGATGACTGCCGCTTTTGATAAAGTGGACGAGGAATTGGCCGCCGGCAACATTGTCTGCATATTCCCCGAAGGCGGGCTAACGATGGATGGCGAGATACAAAACTTCAGGCCTGGCATCGAAAAAATAATTCAGCGCCGGCCTGTGCCGGTCATTCCCGTCGCGCTTGGGCGCTTATGGGGTAGCTGGTTCAGTCGTCGGCAAGCAGGTGGCTTGCGGAAGATACCGGGGCGCTTGTTTGCTCGGGTGCCGGTCATGATTGGTGAACCGGTGGCGCCAGCTGATGTCACTGCAGAGCGTCTGGAATTACTGGTCAGGACCCTTCGAGGGGATCTGCGCTGATCCGTCCGCGCCACTCTTCAAGGAGCTCCTGTCGACTGCCAAACAGGCCTAAGTCGCCCGCACCACCAAATCTCAATTCGATCAGCTCGACAATGCCATTTCCTGCCACCGGCAAGTACATCTTCTGTCTGGCCTCAGACTCGGCGGTGCCGTTGCCGTTAACGATGCCCGCACCATTCAGTGCGCGAGGCACCAGCAGTGCGCTTATCCACCGAAGGCCGAAAACCGATGAACTGGTCCGGTGCACCCAACGCGATGTCGTGAAATAGACGCGCGTACCGTTGGTGTCGAACGCTACGCCCTGCACTTCTGAGGGCAATTGCAACGAACCTTCTCCGATTCGCCCGTCTGTCAAAGAGAACTGACTGGCGAGATTATTTTGATCGACCAAAATCAAAACATCACCCTTGGGCGATGCTTGCAGCAAGCGAATGCTCAGAGGTCCCTGCCAAACCTGTTGAGTATTCCAGTGGCCGTCATCAAATCGGCTGAACAGTTGTAAGGATCCGTCCTCCGATCCAAGGTAGAGCTTATCCGCCGTCGCAAAAGCCAGCCCATTGTAAACCGAGCCGGAACTGTGGTTCGAAACAATGCTGCCGCTGCCCGCGTCGAAAATTGACACTTGGTTGTCGCTAATCGTCGCCACCCATTCGGCACCAGGCGAAAACGCCATTTTCGCCACTGGACGACCGGCTATATCGACGACGAACGGCAACGGTTCACCGGTTTCGGTGCTCCAAATGCGCATTTTGTTACCGTCCGCAACGCTGGCAACCCACTCACCGGTCGGCGAAATCGCGAGCAGACGGACCGCTCTGTTGTGCCCGACGAAACTCACGTCGTCGCTGATCTCAGCCAGCTCGGCGAGCGTCGTGTCGCTGGCCAGCATATGGACATGGCCCTCTGGATCACCGATAGCAAGCATCGCGCCGTCCGAAGAGGCCACCATCGTACGATCGGCGGCCGGACTCCAGATGGCGTGAGTGCGCGCTGTGTCGGCCACGTTTGTCGAGGTACTCGCGACCGGGACCCGCCAGAATCGGGCGCCGTTCACGACGCTGCCCGTCAACAAGACCTGTTCGTCCTGACTGAAGGCCAACAGGTCTTCGGCTAAACCCGTCGAGCGCATTCCCAGAGACGGCCCGATCAAGCGACCGCTGTGCGCATCATAAATTCGGAATCCGGTTTCGGGCCGGCCCGTGGCGACCCTATTGCCAGACGGCGAGAACGCGAACTGCCAGATTCCGCGCCCGATTTCCTGCAACAACGGACGCTGCGGTGTCGCCACATTCCACAACGACAGTCCGACGTTCGAATAGACCGCGGCCATTGTTGAACCGTCGGCGGACAAACCGATTGATCCGGGTTGCGCCGGCAGATCAAACTGCCCTAGTAATTGTGCGGTATCGAAATCCCAAACTCGCACAGCACGATCGAAATCCGCAATGGCGACACGATGGCCAGCCGCGTCGATAGCAACCAGCGCCGGAACGCCGGCAACCCCGATCTCGGCCGTCATCGTGGCGTCGTCCAGACTCCAAAGTTCGAGGTGACTGTCGATGTCACCGCGTCGCTCGACGAACAAATGCGTTCGATCTGCCGTCAATACGGCACGGCTGCTGGCAGCGCCAATCGGTAGCGTCGATATCTTGTCACCGCTAGCCGTATCCCATAAATTGACGCTGTCCTGGCTGGCTGTGACCAGACGACGCGCTGATGCGTCAAGACCGATGAGCACCTCGCTTTCTGGCAGTGCGATTGCCCGTACAGGCTCCGCAAAAGCGAGATCCCAGATTCGCGCACTGTCGCTTTGCAGCGCACGCGCCACAGCGTAACGACCTGATGGGTCAAACCAGATATTGTCGGTTTCGCGCTCGAGCGGGTCGGGAATATTCATGCCGCGCTGAAAATGCTCGACCGCTCCCTGCGAATTGAGTTTCAGATTCCAACCAACCAATTGTCCCGCAGCACCAAGACTTTCATCGCGTACGCTGATGCTCCACGTACCGCTCAGTGCCTCGCCCAGCAAGTCGCGCAACTGCGTATCCGGAATCCGTATGTCGTCGCTGCTGGATGCGCGATCTCGGCCCGTCTCAATCTCTATCGTTCGACCTGATGGAGCGATGATCTTGATCCGCAGATCGGAAAGGCGAGAATGACTGATGTTCAGTGTCAGCCCTATTCGACTAACGATCCCTTCTCTATCGACAATAACGCGCCTGACAAGCGGACTGACTTCCAGCGCCGTCACAGACCAAACATCGCGATGCTGCACGCCCTGCGGCGTATATGAATACTGAGATATTTGGGCGCCAACGACGCTTGTAAGGACCGTTCCGACCGGATCGAATACAGCCGATTCAGAGGCGATATCCGGCAAGCTACTCAATAGGTGAGGATAGTCGTCACCGACCAACGTCGCCGCGCGCTGGCGCCGGCCTGAAGTCGCCAGGACCAATGATTCGATACTGGCCAACAGCGCCGCATCACGATTTTCCTGGCGCAACGCGAGGCTGGTTTTTCGATCCCAAAAGCCGGCCTCGAATTCCTCTGCCAGATTCCCGGCACTCGGTAGCTCGGCGACGAGCGCAGCGAGCTGTTGTATTTCCGCCTCGTCATTCGACGCAATAGCGCGCCGTCCCAAAAACCGTCGGTACAGATTCTCCGCGGTATCTGCGTGACCTGGAAAAGACCGAAAATTCTCATAGGCCGATGTTGCCACCGCCAATTCCACGCTATCCGATGCCAATGTACGAACGTAGGGGTTCGGCAACCACTGCGTGTACCAAAATGGGATCATCGCGAACAACAGCAAAACACTGGCAACAATGGCTGGAACCTTCATGTCGACGGGCAAGTTTTCGTTCGCCCAGCGCGCTGTAAAAACGGCTTCATAGATTTTATTGCGGATTTTTACATTGCTTTCATCGTCAATAACCAGCAAGCCGACCGCCATCAACCGCCGCTGCAGCTCGGATCCCAGATCGGCTGGAACTTCGATTCCTTTGCGAATTTTTCCGTAGAGGTTTAGCAGTGATTCGCGACGCTTCTTGTCATTGACGATGGCGCGATGAATATGGCTCATGTGCGGCTCACTGTGCAAAGCCGCTCGCCCCGCCAGTTGCAACGTGACTAGCCGGTCAACCATTTTAGTAACGTCTTCGGGCGTCGGTTCCCGCGCCACAGCTCGAGCGAGTTTTTGACTCAGATAGGGCTGCCCATGAGTCCAATAATAAATTCGATCCAGCGCGGCTTCCGCCGCCGCTGCGCTTAAGTTTAGCTCGGTGCCGAACAGGCGCAGATCATCGCGAGAAAAATCATTCAGTAGCACCTGCTGTGTCACATTAAAAGGCGACAGCTCCGCCTCCTGCATCAAGCTAACCGGATCGCACTCTCCCAACAGAACGAATGTCAGTCTGGTGAAATCAGGGTCCGTTGCGCGAGCGTTGTGAGCGGCCCGAATACTGGTTAGAAGTTCATCAGCGTATGGCAGATTTTCGATGCACTGAATTTCATCGACGAAGACAACGATGGGTTCTTCGACATGCTGCAATATAACTTCTGAGTAGAACTCGCACAGCCGTTGGCGGTTACTCAGAAATGACTTGTCCTGCCACCAGGACTGCAAGTCATAGCGAATACGCAACTGTCGTAACAGCCGATACGCAACGCTGTAGTACCAGCGACCAGAATCAGTGCCACCGTCACGCTCGCCGATCTGGGCCAGGTCGAGAATCGCGACCTTGCAGCCATGGCTCTCCAAGCGCGCAATCGTCGCCGCGACGAGGCTGGATTTGCCGCTGCGATCCGGTGCGACCACGTGCGCGTATCGCCCGGAGAAAACCGTATCGAACAACAGCTTGTCTGCGCGTCGCTCCACATAGCCTGCACGCACGGCGTGCAGTGGCACACCAATGCTAAAAAACTCGCCCGTCGCGTCCACGTTTGCTCGGCGCTCGTCGCGTTCTTTGTCGGCAGAATTCTCGGCCACACTACATCCCACTAGAGAGGTTCAGGTATTCTCTTTACTTTTCCCGGTAACTGCCAGTACGGAGTCGCGTGAATTTTAAGAATTGCTTACTTAAGAAGGACCTGTTTGGCGAGGTTTGGAAAATCGTCGATGAGCGCGAAGCCGTGATTCTTCGGGATGCGCGGCCTGCACGCTGGTGGTTGGCGTGGATTGCGAGAGCATTGCTTCGCCGTGAAGCGAATATCTTGGCAGCGCTGGACACTGTCGACGGTGTTCCGCACCTTTTGCGCTGCGATCGCTCCACGTTGCGAAGGAGCTACGTGCCGGGCGTTCCAATGTATGAAGGCCGCCCTGATAGCCGCGAGTTTTATAAAAAAGCGTTTGACCTGCTGCGGAAAATGCACTGCGCTGGCGTCGTGCACAATGATCTTGCGAAAGAGCCGAACATCCTGGTGCGTGACGACGGCACGCCGGCCTTCATTGATTTCCAGCTCGCGGTACTGTCGAGGAAAAGAGGTCGCGTGTTCCGCGCGGCTGGCAGAGAAGACATTCGTCATCTATTGAAGCACAAGCGAACCTATCGTCCCGATCTCATCAGCGGACGCGAACAACGAATTCTGGACTCACCCTCGACGGCCTCTCGAGTCTGGATGTCTACGTTCAAGCCGGTCTACCTGTTTGTGACTCGACGCTTACTCAACTGGTCTGACCGTGAAGGTGCCGCAGATCGAGGCAAACTGGATTGAGGAAGTCCGGCCTGAATTGGGTATACTCGCGCAGCGAGAGAACTCCGAGCTGCGGAATCTAACAGGGTCAAACTTATGGAATACTGTCACCAACACAATCTGGTCGACCCCTCGCTTGCTGCTCGTGAGCGAGCCTACGGCATTAAAGTGAGTCTGCCGGAAAGCGACACACTGCGAAATATTCTGGGCGACGACTGGGAGCAACTTCACTGGTTCTCAAGTGAGGCTGAACGCGATGCCGCGTTCGTAAAAATGGCCGCAAGACATGGCTACTATCGTGACACGGATACGCCAACGCAGGTGCTGGAAAAAGTCGCCAAATAGCGGCCGCTGCCGTTACCGCGGTGGCGCGCCTATAAACAGATAGACGTTTTTATTGCCGCCTTCAGCGAACCCTGCCGCGAGGTAGACAGGACCGATGTACGTGTCCACACCGACGAATAGGCTGCCGTTGATGAGGGCCGAGTCGAAATCAATCTCATCTCTTGATTGCCAAACGTTG
>Ga0256847_1001760_pt1 | contig 10391 bp, 6 predicted proteins | sample TeddybearmetaG_FD_189099 | JGI IMG/M metagenome (GOLD analysis project Ga0256847, IMG submission 189099) | Hydrothermal vent microbial communities from East Pacific Rise, Pacific Ocean - Teddybear | ecosystem: Environmental > Aquatic > Marine > Hydrothermal vents | place: Pacific Ocean: East... | reverse complement strand
GAGAGTCTTACAAAATGAATGAGAAATTACTTTCTGAAGAGCAATTAAAAGGGACTAAAGTTGACCCTAAAACAGATGTGATTTCAAAAGATGGTAAAGGCATTGGAGTAATGATTAACGGTGAAGCTATGGTTGGTTTTCCAACGCCTTCTCGAAAAAATGAATATTATTCGCAAACAATGGTCGATTGGAAATGGCCAGAGTATGCAACACCAACATATATCAAAAGCCATATTCATAATGATGTATTAGATAAATCAAAAGGCGAATATGTATTGATACCAACCTTTAGATTACCAACATTAATTCACTCGCGTTCAGGAAATGCGAAATGGTTAGTTGAAATCTCTAATAGAAATCCAATTTGGATGCATCCAGATGATGCGGCTAAATGGGGATTCAAAACAGGAGATTTGGTAAAGATGAATACCGATATAGGTTATTTTATTGATAAAGTTTGGGTAACACAATCTATGAAACCTGGCACAGTAGCTTGTTCACACCATATTGGCAGATGGAGAAGACCTCAAGATAAAACAGGAAATCGTTGGGCAACAAATACTGTGAATATTGAAAGTGATGGAAAAGGTGGCTGGAAAATGAATACCATTTCAGGAATCAAACCCTTTGAATCTGATGATAGTGATTCTAAACGAATCTTCTGGAAAGATGGTGGTGTACATCAAAATATCACGCATGCCGTACATCCTGATCCGATAAGTGGAATGCATACTTGGCATCAACGTGTAAGAATTGAAAAGCCAGGGGCTGATGAAAAATACGGTGATATTTTTGTTGATACAAACAAATCACATGAAATATATAAAGAATGGCTGGCAATGACACGTCCGGCACCTGGACCAAATGGAGAGAGAAGACCACTTTGGTTTAATAGAGCCTTTACTCCAGATAAAACGGAAGGTGGTTGTTATTATGTTAATGATGATAAGGAATAAGTAACCGTTTTTAAGTTTTCTAACTCCTCCAGTATTTCAAACGCTGGAAGTTTTTTTAATTTTAATCTATAAAGCGTAAAAAAACAATTTTCTTAATCTTTATTTTTCTTTTTTTAAATTAAAACCGTGAAAATTCTCTGTTATATATAATATTTTCACGATTTTAAACTTAAAATCATTAAAAATACAATATATTTGAGCTATGGCAAAAGTATTGCAAGTATATAAACAGCTTAAAATATTACGAAATAGGTATTATAACGTTTCTAAAAACAAAGAGTCATTATTAAAACTTATAAGCGAAACCGAAGTTTCAGAACAGGTATATAACTCAAATGCTATAGAAAATAGTACCCTTTCTTTAGAAGACACCGAAAAAATATTACTACAAATAGATTTAGATCGTTTTATATCAGAAAGAGAGCTTTTTGAAACTAAAAATTTAGCCCGTGTTGTTTCTTACATTAAAACCAAAGCGAAAGAAAGAGAACTAGATTTTGAAATGATATTGCTGTTACATAAAATGTTATTATCAAATATTAGAGATGATATTGCTGGTAGATTTAGAAAATTAGGTGAATGGGTAAAGGTAGAAAATCATATTGCCATAGACCCAAAAAATATAAAAGAAGAGTTAGGTAATATGTTAATAGAATATCAAATTAATAACGATAAGAATATTATTAAAAGAATAGCAAAATTACATTTAACTTTTGAGCAAATTCATCCATTTGTAGATGGAAACGGAAGAATAGGAAGAATTTTAAATAATTATTTGTTGATAAGGGAAAATTATGTTCCAATTAACATTAAATTTATAGAACGACAATTATATTATAATGCCTTTAGAACCTTTAATGTAAATGGCAACACTAATATTATGGAAGAAATTGTTGGTAAAGCACTTACAAATAGTTATCATAAAAGATTAGCTTATTTAGAAGGGAAAAAGATAGTTACACTAAATGAATACTCCAAAATAAATAAAATTTCTCATTCTAATTTAATCAATAAAGCAAAACGACAAACTATTGAAGCATTTTTAGAAAAAGGAATTTGGAAAATAGGTTTGTAGTTTTAAATCTATTATCGACTATTATATTTTAGTAGTATAAAATTATATTTTTAATACCCAATGAAAAACTCAGAACTTGATTTAGCCTTAAACTTTGTCGAAAAAACAGATAGAAATATCTTTTTGACTGGAAAAGCAGGTACTGGTAAAACTACTTTATTACACAAAATAAAAGACGAATCGTTAAAGAGGTTGGTGGTAGTTGCACCTACAGGAGTTGCCGCTATCAATGCAAAAGGCGTGACAATACATTCGTTTTTTCAAATGCCCTTTGGCCCTATTATACCTGGAATTGAACAAAACAAATCAAATAGCTTTAAACATAAATTCAGTAAAACAAAAATCGACATTATCAGGTCATTGGATGTCTTGATTATTGATGAAATTAGTATGGTACGCTCTGATTTATTAGACGGAATAGATCAAGTACTAAGAAGATATAAGAACAGAAATAAGGTGTTTGGTGGTGTGCAAGTTTTAATGATTGGCGATTTACAACAACTATCACCTGTTGTAAAACCATACGAATGGGAATTATTAAAACCTCATTACGACACGCCCTATTTTTTCAGTAGCAAAGCTTTTCAAGCATCTAATGCCGTTAGTATTGAACTCAAACATATTTACAGACAGGATAATAAAGAATTTATTGCGATTCTAAACGAAATTAGAAATGATAAATTAAGTCTAGAGTCAGCATTAGTTTTAAATAGTAGATTTCAACCGGACTTTGTACCTAATAAAAAGGATGGTTATATAACGCTCACAACTCATAATAATAGAGCAAATACTATGAATGAGTTAGAATTAGGAAAGTTAAAAACAAATAGTCAATTCTATTCGGCTAATATTAGCGGTAAATTTAACGAATATGCATATCCTACACATGAAAAGTTAGAATTGAAAGTAGGTGCGCAAGTTATGTTTATTAAAAATGATAGTAGCTTTGAAAAAAGATATTTTAATGGGAAAATAGGAACCATTATGTATTTAGAAAATGATTCAGTAACCGTTCAATGCCCGGAAGATGATTTTGAAATCGAAACCGTTCCTGAAATTTGGGAGAATGTAAGTTATACCATCAATCAAGAAACAAAAGAAATAGCCGAAAATATTGTAGGCTCTTTTTCGCAAATTCCATTACGTTTGGCTTGGGCAATTACCATTCATAAAAGCCAAGGGTTGACTTTTGAAAAAGCCATAATTGATGCCGGAGCTTCGTTTGCCCATGGGCAAACCTATGTAGCATTGAGTAGGTGTAAATCATTGGAAGGAATTATTTTAAAAACACAAATTAAAGATAGTAGTATTATCAATGACAATCGTGTAGCTAGGTTTACCAAAGAAGTAGAAGAGAACTTGCCAAACGAAACAGATTTAAATAATTCGCAAAAAACATATCAATTAAATTTAATAGAAGATTTGTTTAGCTATCATTCGTTTTTATATCCAGTACAACGATTGATTAAAATCTATTACGAAAATAAAACAAGTTTTAAAGGAAATATCATTGAGCCTCTAAATCATATAAAGGATAAGGGAATTATTGCTCTAATGCAAGTTGCGACCTCTTTTAAAAATCAACTTGCAAAATTAAGCGAAACCAATATCAATCCAGAAGAAAATAAAGTGGCTCAAGAAAGAATCAATAAAGGAATTCGTTATTTTACTGAGAATACTATTAAAAACATTAAACAACCATTAGATACGATTACTTTTTCATCAGATAATCAATCCGTAAAAAAAGATTTTACAAAACAAATTGCTAATCTCGAAGAATTATTAGCAACCAAACTGACTTGTTTGTCTGGTCTGTCTGAAGGATTTTCCACTTCGAAATATTTAGAATTACAGGCAAAAGCAATATTGGAGAAAATAGAACCTTCGGCAAAAAAACCAAAGAAAAAGAGAGCAGAAGTTACATCAACAGAGCATCCTGTTTTATTTGAACAATTAAGAGCTTTGCGAAAAGAATTGTCAGATGCAGAAAGCGGAATTCCATACCATATCTTTACACAAGTTTCCTTATTTGAAATGTGTGCCTATTTCCCAATAACGTTAGAAGATTTAAAATCCATTAACGGAATGGGAAAAGTTCGTGTAGAAAAATACGGAACAAAAATAATAGCAATAATTAAGAAATATGTAAATGAAAATGAAGTGATTCCCAAAGAAGTTATATACGATGAGACCATTAAAAAGGATCCAAAACCTCTAAAAGTAAACACCAAAAAACACTCATTAGATCTTTTTAAAGAAGGGAAGACAATTGACGAAATTGCTGAGGAAAGGGGTTTAACAAAGAACACTATTGAAGGTCATTTGGCTTCTTTTATTGAAACAGGCGAAATTAAAATAACCGACTTAATATCATTAGATAAATTCAATGAATTAAAAAAAATAATAAAAAACACCCATTTTGAGGGGCTAACCGACCTTAAAAGTAAAATTGATGCTAAATTTACATATAGCGAAATACGAATGGTAAATATGAATCTAAACTTGAACAAAAAGATATAAAATGAATAGAATATTCCCTTTTCTAAATTGGTTACCACTAGCAAAAAAATCTGTGAAAGATGATTTAATTGCAGGAATTACAGGAACGATTATAGTAATTCCACAAGCAGTGGCTTTTGCTATGATTGCGGGAATGCCTCCTATTTATGGATTTTATACAGCGATGTTAACTCCTATTATTGCTGCAATTTTTGGTTCTTCATATCATTTGGTGTCTGGTCCAACAACAACTAGTTCTATTGTATTGTATTCAATTATTAGTAAATATGTTCATCCAGAAACAGATATTGAAGCCTTTGTATCACTGGCTATTTTATTATCTTTTATGGCGGGAGTTTTTAAATTAATAATGGGAATAGCCAGAATGGGTAAATTGGCAAGTTTTGTTTCTAATTCTGTCATCATTGGTTTTTCAGCAGGTGCCGGAGTGCTCATTGCTTTTAAGCAACTAAAACATATCTTTGGTATAAAAATACCGCAAGGCAGTTCTTTTTACCGTATTGTTGAGTATATAATCACTCATATATCCGAAACCAATTGGTATGCTTTTAGTGTGGCAATAGTAACATTGGTTATTGCATTGACAATTCTAAATGTAAAAAGAATATCTAGACTTTATATGTTGGTTGCCATGGTTCTAGGCAGTTTTTTTGCATTGTGGTTAAATAGCCGATATGCTATTGATGTTGAAACTGTAGGAAATATACCATCGAATTTACCACCATTTAAGATTCCTGATTTTGATTATTCTAATATGAAAATGTTAACTAGTGGAGCATTAATATTAGCGATATTAGGACTTATTGAAGCCGCTGCAATTTCGCGTTCGATAGCCTTACACACACATCAGAAACTTGATGCAAATCAGGAATTTGTTTCTCAAGGAATCTCTAATGTTGTGTCTAGTTTTTTTTCATGTTATACAAGTTCAGGTTCATTTACACGCTCAAGTATTAACTACCAAGCTGGAGCAAAAACACCCATGTCTGCAATAATTTCAGGTGTCGGATTGATGATTGTAGTATTGCTTTTCGCAAAATATGCAGCTTTTTTACCAAAACCTGCAATGGGAGGGATTATATTGTTAGTTGGATATAATTTGATAGATTTTAAACACATTAAACAAATTTTTAAGACGAGTAAAGGTGAATTGACCGTTTTTGGAGCTACATTTATAGGAACCCTCTTTTTAGATTTGGATCAGGCCTTAATTATCGGAGTTTTCTTGTCCTTTTTCTTTTATATGGAACGCACCTCAAAACCCAATATTGCTATACTGGCTGTTGATAAGAAAAGAAGACTTATTAATAAAATTAGAGATAAAAATGCACTAGAGTGCTCTAACATAAAAATACTCCGTATTGACGGCTCATTATATTTCGGATCCATCGAAAAAATATCAGATTTTCTTTCAAATTTGTATGAAGAAAATGATATCCAACATGTGTTGATTGCAGGTGATGGAATCAACTTTATTGATTTAGCGGCTGCAGAATGGTTGAGTAATGAAATATTTATATGGCAGCAAAATAGAGGAGGAATTTATATTGCTGGTTTAAAAAATATAAGTCAAGATGTGCTTAAAAAAGGAGGATTTATCGACAAAATGGGACAAAATATTTTCTTTAAAGATAAGAAAATGGCAATCACAGAAATTCATAAAAAAATAAATCAGCCTTGTAAAGTAAGAGCTTTTGAGGAATGTAATTAAATGATTTACGATTTTAGAATAACCATTTACGATTATTCTCTCATCATCACAGTTACTCAAATCAAGAATGTCACATTGAGCATTATTGAGAAATAAAATATATTTTATTTAGAAGATAGTAAACGTAGTTTATCGAAATGCTTAAAAACTAAAAATGTTAAGTAACTCAAATCACATAGCACAACATATTTACTTAGTACCTTTGTACAACTAAAATAATCAATACTTAATGAATTTAAAATCAATACTTCCAATATTAGATTGGTTGCCTAACTATAAAAAAGAATGGCTTAAAGGTGATATTGGTGCTGGTTTAACCGTAGGGGTGATGCTAATACCTCAAGGGATGGCATATGCTTCCATAGCAGGAATGCCAGCCGTTTATGGTTTGTACGCTTCCATTGTTCCTATTATTATTTATGCTTTGTTAGGTACCTCTAGACAACTAGCAGTTGGGCCCGTTGCTATGGTCTCCTTATTGACAGCAACAGCTATAGGCTCATTTGAAGGTTTGTCTGCTTCGGATTATATTTTATATGCCATCTTATTAGCATTTTTAGTGGGTGTAATTCAGTTTTTATTGGGATTATTTCGTTTAGGATTTTTGGTAAATTTTTTATCACATCCAGTAGTAAGTGGTTTTACTTCTGCAGCAGCGCTGATAATAGGACTGAGTCAATTAAAAAGCTTATTAGGAATTGATATTCCCCGAAGTCATCATATAAACGAAATACTGATGAATGCGTTTAATAAATTTGCTGAAATAAGTTGGACTTCTTTTGCTATCGGTGTTGCGGGTATTTTGATTATTATGGGTATAAAAAAGATTAATAAATCGTTACCAAGTCAGTTATTTGCTGTAATTTTTGGAATAGTCATAGTCTCAATATTTGGTTTAGGAGAAGGAGCATATTCGGTAAAAATAATTAAAGATATTCCCAGCACATTACCCAAATTTCAAATACCACTTTTCAATTTAGAGATTGTTCAGTTGTTAGTTCCTATGGCATTAACAATTGCTTTGGTAAGCTTTATGGAAAGTATAGCTGTGGCAAAAGCAATACAAACAAAACATAGAGATTATAAAGTGTTGCCTAATCAAGAATTAATATCATTAGGTTTGGCAAACGTATTTGGTTCATTTTTTCAATCATTTCCCACAACAGGAGGGTTTTCCCGAACGGCTGTTAACGATCAAGCAGGTGCCAAAACAGGTTTAGCAGCAATTATCAGTGCAGTATTAATTATTGTAACACTTTTATTTTTAACGCCTTTATTTTATAATCTTCCTAAAGCTATTTTAGCTTCGGTTATTATGGTTGCTGTTTTCGGATTAATAGACTACAAAGAAGCCATTTATTTATGGAAAAGTAATAGAACAGATTTTTTCTTATTGGTAATTACATTTATTGCAACATTAACTATTGGAATTGAAAAAGGAATTGGTTTAGGAGTCATTTTATCATTGGCAATGGTAATATTAAAAACGACAAGACCGCATGTAGCAGTATTGGCAAATATACATGGCACACATTTTTATAGAAATATTATTCGATTTGGTAAAGACGTAGTTCTTAAAGAAGATATGCTAATTGTTCGATTTGATGCACAATTATATTTTGCAAATACCACATTTTTTAAGGATAAGTTAGAAGAATTGGTTGCAGAAAAAGGAGATAAACTCAAACTAATCATCATTGATGGTGAGAGTATGAATAACCTTGATAGTTCTGGTGTCCATGCCTTATTAGATGTTATTGATTTATACAAATCAAAAGGAATAGAAATTGCTTTTTCAGGGATGAAAGGTCCTGTACGAGATGCTATGGAAAAAGGAGGGGTGATTGATAAAATAAGTTTTGATCATTGTTTTATGAGTATTCAAGAAGCAGTTGATTGTTATGAATCAATATGTAACGAAGAGCCATTAGAAAAGAAATTTCAGAAATATATTAAACAGTCAAATAAATAAAACCTTACAAATCAGCACAATGTAACATGAGTTACATAAAAATTTGTAATTTTAACTAACTTTGAAAGACTAAAATAAAAATTATAACTAAAATATAGACATATGAAAGTTGAACAATTATTTACAGGATGCCTTGCAGAGATGGCTTACTATATAGAGTCTAATGGAGAAGCGGCAATTATTGATCCGTTAAGAGAAACAGAACCATATTTAAGAATGGCTGAGGCTGATGGTGCTAAGATAAAATACATATTTTTAACACATTTTCATGCAGATTTTGTTTCAGGGCAATATGATTTGGCACAAAAAACAGGTGCAACAATTGTATTTGGACCAAATGCAAAAACAGAATATGAAATATATAATGGTACAGATGGTGAAGTTTTTAATATTGGTAATGGTACTTTAACGTTATTGCATACTCCTGGTCATACTATGGAATCTTCATCATATTTAGTTACTGATGAAAACGGAAAAACACCTTATGTATTAACAGGAGATTGTTTGTTTATTGGTGATGTTGGTCGTCCAGATTTGGCCACAAAGGATGGCTCAATAACTGAAGTCGATTTAGCAGGACATTTATTTGATTCGTTACGAAATAAAATTATGCCCTTACCGGATGATATTATTGTATACCCTAATCATGGTGCGGGATCTTCATGTGGTAAAAACATGAGTTCAGAGACCTTTGATACTTTGGGAAATCAAAAGAAAACGAACTATGCCTTGAGAGCAGATATGACCAAAGAAGAATTTATTGTAGAAGTAACTACAGGTTTAAAACCACCTCCACAATATTTCCCTAATAATGTAAGAATGAATAAATCAATCAATACAAGTATTGATGAAGTTTTACATAAAGGAACAACACCTATTGACCCTGCTACATTTAAAGAAATGAGCGAGCAAAAAGATGTGTTGGTAATTGATACTCGTACAAAAGAAACATATACTGAAGAAGGTACGGTACCAGGAGCTTGGTTTATTGGTGTTGATGGTAGTTTTGCTCCTTGGGTTGGTGCTTTAGTAACCAATATTCAACAAAAAATCATTTTTATTGGAGATGAAGCTCGTATCAATGAAATTGTAACCCGTTTTTCCAGAGTAGGGTATGACAATACCTTAGGATATTTAGAAGGAGGCATTTCAAATTGGAAAAGCCATGGTTTAGAAGTTGATAAAATAGGTTCAATGTCTGCAGCTAAATTTGCTGAAAAGTTAGCCGAAGGTTCTATGGAAAAACCAGTAGATGTTCGTAAAGAGTCTGAATATTTATCTGAGCATGTAAAAGGAGTAGAGAACTTTCCATTAGATAATATCAATGCTAATTTTGCTGAAATAGATGTAAACAAGGAATATTTCTTACACTGTGCAAGTGGATACCGTTCTTTAATTGCTGCTTCAATTTTTAAAGCAAATGGTGTAGGAAAGGTAACAGATGTGAGAGGTGGTTTTAAAGACCTTAAAGAAACAAATGCTCCTTTAACTGAGTATGTTTGTCCTACAACATTATTGTAATTTACACAATACAAAAATAAGTTTTATAAAGACCATTTGCTAAGAATGGTCTTTTTGTTTTAAAACATTAAATTAGCAAACTAATACTTATATATGAGAACTAAAAAAGGGACATTCATTTTTACACTTCTTATGCTGTTTACATTTTTGAATTGTCAAAAGAAAGAAGTTGTAAAACAGGAGAATCAACCAACTACAGAAAGTCAAGTTACTAAGCAAGTAGAAACTACAATTGAAAAAGTAAACCCTAAAGAATATTTAAAGAGAATGAACTCTATAAAAGTTCAATTGGTAGATATAAGAACCCATGAAGAATTTAAACAAGGACATATAGAAAATGCTGATAATATGAATGTTTTAGATAGTAGTTTTATTAAACAAATAACCAAATATCAAAAAGACATTCCTGTTTATGTATATTGTACGGCTGGTGGCAAAAGGAGTGAGGATGCGGCAAAAATATTAAAAGAGAATGGACACAACGTTGTGAATTTAGAAGGAGGTATTATTGAATGGACTAAAAGTGGGAATAAAGTGGTCAAATAGAATATTTTTGGTAAACTTTTTACATTTTATTCGACTATTATATGAATAAACTAATTTAATTGATTTTGTAATTTATATCACAAATGAAGA
>Ga0256847_1001759_pt1 | contig 10395 bp, 10 predicted proteins | sample TeddybearmetaG_FD_189099 | JGI IMG/M metagenome (GOLD analysis project Ga0256847, IMG submission 189099) | Hydrothermal vent microbial communities from East Pacific Rise, Pacific Ocean - Teddybear | ecosystem: Environmental > Aquatic > Marine > Hydrothermal vents | place: Pacific Ocean: East... | reverse complement strand
TTCCAGAATGTCTTCGTCCGAAAGGTGTTTGTGCAAGGCCGCGAACAAGTCATCAGACGCCCTGCCACCTTGCAAAACCAATGCATCCGCCCATGCTAAAGCGGCACGCTCCTTCGCATCGTAAACATCGCTTACTTGCCACTGTGGAATGGCCTTGATTTTTTCTTCGACAACGCCATTGCTACGCGCTGCTTTGCAGTGTTGTGAGAACACGAACTGGCTCGCTTGGGTATATCCAACACGCATAATCCCTAGCTCTCGAATAGCAGGGTCCAGTTCACTAACACTTTCGTCGGCAAACATGCCGAACATACCGAAGTGGCTGGTGGCGTGGTCAAACACGTAGGGTACGTTGGCAAAAACAGTCCACCAATTTCCTGGCGTACCTGTGGCCGTACCCGGTTGAGTGACCGGGTCTCGATCTCCAAACAAAGCTTGGTAGTACTTTCGAACGTTCGCAGTGGCTTGAGACTTCGATTTTTGTTTCAGCCTAGGCATCAGCAATTCCTCTCTTTCTTCTCAATTCACAAAGTCTTTTCAACCATAGCAAACTGGCGTGGGTCGTTATTCATGTGCAAACACTGGCAAATACCAAACTGGTGAAGTCCAAGCCCGCTCACGTATCCAGCGGTCAGCGCCAGGAAACTCATCACACCGTCCTGCCCGTTGACAGTGGTAGGCGCTCCAGCGTGGCGTTGGCACCTGAAGAACACGCGCATACCAAAAGGCAGGTTGCCGTGCATCAAAACTCAGGTCCTGCCATGTCGCGCACAAGTCTGACGCACCAGCTTTGTTGTGCCAGATTTGCACGACCTCTTCGTGTAGCTCATCGCTGTCATCGAGCCACCCTCTAATAATTTCGACTGAACTTAAAGGCACGTCATCGGCCTGCGCTTGGACACGAAAAAAGGCTCCACTTCCTTTTGTAACAGCTTCACCAAAGACACCACCCATCGCGACCGCATCTAGAGGATAGGCAGAAGTACAGTCCAATTTAGATTCAGTGGCTGCAAGACGTACTCTCATACGCGGTCCGCTCGTCGCGTATACCTCGCGGCGTTTCAACGCAGCAAAAACATTTTGACGTGTATTCTGCTCCGCCCAAACTGCTACTAACCCTCCCGGGTTCCAAGCGGAGCGAGACATTGTGCGTTGGAGATCACCGTTCCCGAACACCGTGCCCGTCCAAGTTCCTTCCTCTACGAAACCACCAGTTCCTGCATGATTGTCCGTCGAGCCAATAATGCCAAGCTGTAGCGGGTTTAGCTGCCCTTGCCCTGAACGTTGATAGCCGTATAGGCCACGCAACAACAAACGCCTCACGTATCCGCCACGCATTCGCTCCCAATCTTGCTCGCTGTATCCACTGGGTGGCGTTGGGCGTGAATTCTTGGTGAGTGAAATCTCAAAATTACAGTCTTCATCGGTTTGCCCAAATTGAGGCAAACACTCGCTATTGCCTTTTTCTTGATGAATCTCTATTAGCGTTTCGTACTTTGCCCGCAGAGCCAGCTGGTCTGGCGACTCTGTTTCTATATCAAAACTTTTGCCGTCGCCCATATTGGTATTGTGTGGAATTGCGATAACCTCACAACCATCTTCGGGACGACATTGTCGGTCAAGTTCCTGCCACAATAGTTGTGGTGTTGAGTAACGAAGGTAGTCTATTGCATCTGCCGTAACTCGATCGTCGGCAAATATTAAATTCCGATGGTTATGACTGAAATCGGGAGTCCCGGACCACTCAAAAGCAACGAAAGATGTGAACTTACACGGCCGGTTTGCCGCGTTAGCCTGGTCCTGCACCCGCTGCCACTGAGACAGGTGTGACTTCCGACAGAGCTCCGGCTGAGCCTTACATAAAGACGTGGGTTGCGGCTCCGCCAGCGTGATTGTGGGGACAACATATTCAGCAAAAACTTCAGAACCAGTCAAAGGTGAGTTTTTTTCAGTCAGAGTATTACAATAAGCTTGGTCGCCAAATAGTGGATCTGTACAGATGTACATTAAGTTGAACCATTCAGCGTGATCGGTCACTGCCATAAAATCTAATGGTCGAGACAAGCTAACTTCGCTACCATCGACAAATTGCATCGGTTCGCCCTGTGCAAACGCATAGGCTTCCGCCGGTGTTGCCGCTGTACCAAAACCCCACGCATCCAACGAATATCCTGAGTGCACGTGTAAATCACCCCAGAAAACCTGTTTTTCATCTTCCATAGAACCAGGACAAGTTTCCGCCGCTACGCTCAATGGCACGACAATCACGGTGAGCAACAAGTACAGACTGACACTTAGTCGATGTTTCAATATTCTAGCTCCAATATTTCTTCTAAACTGGACCGTTGGCAGGCAAGCCGACCAGAAGTCGGCCATAGATTTCAGTACTTACATCAAGATCGAAAACGGTATGGCAAGATGCGGTGTTGATGTCGCGCAATACGCGCTGCAATGGGTTGTCTAAGAAATGGGCACTAGCACCGCAAGCCTCAACCACATCACGCACAACATTTCGTGTACGACGAACAAGGTGACCCAGGTCTACGCGTAGGCGTGCGCGGTCTAATTCAGGGCAGGGGTAGCCTTGCTCGCCCCAATTTTCGACCTCTCTCGTCACTGCCATCAGCTGATTCTCGATCGAATTCACTTCAGCCCTAGCGTGAGCCAAACGCGATTGGGCGAGAGCCCGTTCAGATTGTTTACTGGCCGTACCATATACCGTGCGTTCTTGCATCCGCTCTTCAAACAAGCGCACAGCATTTTTTGCCGCACCGACAAGTGGTGCAGTCGCGGTTAACCCAAGTACCGGCAACATCGGCATTTTGTAAATCGGCGAATCATGTAACTTTGATCCGGGACTGGTCCCATCTCGCACCTCGGCCAAATCGACGAGGCGGTGTCCTGGTACGAATACATCATCAACAGCTATGTCATTACTACCAGTGCCTACCATGCCCTCTACATGCCAGGTATCGATCACCTGCACCTCTTCTAGCGGCAAAATGAACATGGCCATCATTGGTGCTTCACGTCCTTCAACAGGTGTAAGCACACCCACCATGGCCCAGTTCGCATGCATGACACCGGTGCCCCACTGCCAGCGTCCGGTAATGCGATAACCACCTTCAACTGGTGTGGCGCGTCCGTTAGGTGCCAAACTGCCGGGCGCAATAATATAGGGTTGATTGCCAAAGAGGTCGTCTTGGGCTGCTTTGTCGTACAGCGACAAGAGCCAATTATGCTCCATACAAAAAGTGGTCACCCAAGCATGTGAAGTGCACCCTTCGCCCAAAGCCATGCCTACTTCCATGAACCCCGCCAATGAGTATTCAAAGCCACCATACTGTTTTGGCACAAACCAACGATAGGCACCTGTAGCCTCAATAGCTTGCATAACTACATCTACAGGCTTGCGCTCTCGTTCCGCCGCAAGCGCATGTTCTCGAAGCATAGGCGTTAAAGCCTTCAGCGAGTCAATCAATTCTCTTTCACCTTGCGATGGCAATTTGCGCTCTCCCCAACTCGTTAAATAACTAGATTGGTGACGTAAAAGAAGTCACCTACATGGACGTCTGCGCTGTTCATTCTACTTGCTTAACCTTGAATTTCAATATACTTTGAATACTAAGTATTATTTAAGAGAATTGAATGCCAAATTGGGAACAACAGTTTGTATCTTGCTCATCTGCAACCAGTGCGCGAAACGGCGCAGGATTCAACCCATGCCAAGGGCTCTATTTCACCCCAAAAAACAGCAAACCAAAAACTGCCCTAATCGCTACGCACTACAACGTGGATTTCAGTGAACACTATTTAGGCCCATACATGGCCGAAAGAGGTGTTGGTATGTTGGGCTGGAATACACGGTTTCGAGGCAATGAGGCATATTTCCTACTTGAACACGCTCTCATAGATATCGGCGCAGGCGTACGCTGGCTACGCGAAACAGCTGGCGTTGAACAAGTCGTTATTCTTGGCAATTCTGGCGGCGGATCGCTAATGGGGGCGTACCAGTCCCAAGCACTCGGCGTCACTATGACCCCCACGCCTGGCTTGAAACTACCTGACGCACTCGATGACTTAATTCCAGCTGATCTCTACGTTTCACTGTGTGCGCACTTAGGTCGCCCCGAAGTACTAACAGATTGGTTTGACCCATCTGTTACAGACGAATCCGATCCGACCAGCATTGATGAATCCCTTAACATGTACAATCCGGACAACGGTCCGGCCTATGACAAGGAGTTTATTACTCGTTATCGAGCAGCCCAACTGGCACGCAATCATCGCCTCACAGATTGGTGCCACGCTGAACTTGATCGTCTACAAAAATTGAACATGTCTGACCGCGCTTTTAACATGTACCGAACTTGGGCAGACTTACGCCTAATGGACGGCACGATCGATCCGTCTGAACGCGAAGTTGGGCGTTGTTACGCAGGCGATCCAAAAACCGCCAATTTTTCACCACGCGGAATAGGTTTAAACAATACGTTGCGCTCTTGGTTATCCATGTGGTCTTTGCGCGACTCACACTGTAGTGGTGCGGAACATTTTGCCCGCATCACTCAACCTACTCTGGTCATTCAAAGCACTGGCGATACGGGCGTGTTTCCCAGTGACGCAAAAAAGATCTACAGTGCGCTCGCCAGCAAAGACAAACATCTAGAAATGATCGCCGGAGATCACTACTTGGAGAGCCCTGTAGACGCACGCGATCACGTGGCGGATATGATTGTTGACTGGCTTAATTCAAAAGGAGCGTAGTCATGAAACAGGGTTCCAAGCGTCCAACCTCAGATGCTTATCTCGAGCCCATGCACAGTATGGGGTACTTGACCCGTGTGAATTTCCGCCTGATATCTAAAGCGTTGGAACAGTTAACCTTGCCGCATGGTGTCAGCGCAGGCCAGTGGCGTTTGTTACGCGTACTTTGGGAAGAAGACAACATCACCCAGCGCGAGCTAAGCCGGCGTGCCGGGTTCACCGAACCAACCACGGTGCATGCCGTACGTAGTTTAGACAATGCTGGATTAGCGATGCGCAAACGCAGTACCGAAGACAAGCGCAAGATATTTATTACCCTGACACCACGGGCTCGCAGGTTGCGCCCAAAATTGATACCCATGGTAATTGAAGTTAACGAAATTGCGCTAGCTGGCATTGACCCCAAAGAGGTTGCAATTACACGCAAAGTGCTGGCTCAAAGCTATATAAATATGTGCGACTATCTTGGAGAAACTGATGTTTGACTACCCACTTCTACCAACCTCTCTGGTTGGCAGCTATGCGCAACCAGATTGGCTTATCGACAAGACTCGCCTAGGCCAACGCCTACCTCCCCGTGTAATCCTTCATGAGCTTTGGAAGCCAAAAGCTGCGGATCTCTTAGAGGCACAGAATGATGCCACGCTCATTGCACTAAATGACCAACACAGAGCAGGTGTTGATATTGTGACCGACGGCGAAATGCGTCGAGAAAGTTATTCCAACAGATTTGCAAACGCCCTGACGGGTGTCGATATTGACAACCCTGGAGAGGCCATTGACCGAACCGGCAAAGCCGTACCCGTACCCCGTGTCACAGGTGAAATTAGTCGCCGCGAAAGTGTTGAAGCACCGTTTATAAAATTTCTTAAGCAACATACAAACAAGCCGATAAAAATCACCCTGCCAGGACCATTCACCTTGGCACAGCAGGCACAGAACGACTATTATCGTAACGATGAAGACCTAGCCCTAGCTTACGCAGATGCAGTTAACGAAGAACTCAAAGATCTCTTTGCTGCAGGTGTAGACATCGTGCAGCTAGATGAACCATACGTACAAGCCCGCCCTGAGGCTGCACGCGAATATGCAGTCGCGGCCATTGACCGAGCTCTTAGTGGCGCCGCTGGGGCAACGGTCTTACATGTCTGTTTTGGATACGGTAAACATGTGGATAATAAGCCCGAAGGCTATGCCTTTTTAGAAGAACTCGACCGCTGCTCCGCCAACGAAATATCTATCGAATGTGCGCAGCCTCGGCTAAAAATGGACTTGCTTACGCAACTTCCCAACAAAAAAGTGCACGTGGGGGTTTTGGATCTCCGCGATACTATGCCTGAATCACCAGAACTGGTTGCAGAACGGATAAGAGCCGCCCTTGAAGTCATACCAGCACGACAGATTGTAGTCGCTCCAGATTGCGGCATGAAATATCTTTCGAGAGACGTGGCTTTCGAAAAACTCAAAAACATGGTGCTTGGGCGGAATATTGTGCGAGCCGAAATCGCATGAGCCACGAACCAGAGTTAAAAGAGCAAGATGCGCAAGGCCACCACTTTGTCATTGTCACTTTCAAAACCAACGAAGACAACCAGCAGCGAGCGATACTTGAAATCGGCGACTATGTCGCAGAATTTTTAAGCCAACAACCAGGCTTCATCAGAAGCAGTTTGTTCGCAAGCAATGATGGCAAAAGCCTGGTACATCAAGCTGAATGGACCAACGAAACCGCCTTCCTAGCTGCTGGCACCTTGGCTCGTAAACACCCAGATCTGCCTAAGCTGATGGCTTTCGAACCCAAAGGTATTGGCTACCAACTTAGTCGAACCTTTCAAGGTTAGGCCAAGCCGTACTCTCTAAACTCGCTCCAGTACAGCTTCAGCCGCGAAGATTGGAGATTCACCCCAATCCGCATCCAACGCGCGGCGTAAGGCCCGTAGACTTTTGACACCAATCTTGCGACTAAGCTCTGCCTCAAGACTACAGAGCCCACGCTTGGCAACTGTTTGCAAATCACGACCGTAGTGAGTTAAAACAATTTGCTTCTGTCGACCATTTTGCGGGTCAGGCCTCATCTCAATTATACCTTTGACATGCAACTCTTTTAGTACTTGCTGCGCAGCCTGTTTAGAGACCGCCAGCTTCGCTGCAAGGTCCGAAGGTCTATCAACCCCTTCGGTTAGATAAATCATCGCCATAGACTGTGCACGTGGTAAGGAAATATCTGTGTGTCTTGCCATGTAGGCCTGCAGGCCATCATCGAGCCAATAGGTCGCATGCACCAGGGTACGTAACAGGCCATGTTCGTCAGTGGCTCCTACTAATAGTCGCTTATTCTGGGCGTTAAACTGCTCGGCGTTTGTCATGTGTTAAACCGCCAAACCCGTTATCGGCTGACCATCGGCTTTGATCCCTTGTGCATTCACTGGCGAATCGACATTCGGCAAGCCCTGCTGAAGCGTTGCGCAGAATTCCAGCATGATCCCATCTGGATCAAAAAAGTAGAAAGACTGTAGCCAAGTCTTTTCTGAAGCGGCATCGGCTGTACGAGAAGCTTCGCCGGTGACAACATCGTTGTGGTTAACAATGTCAGTGCAATCTACACCTTTTGCAACCAGCTTCTCGCGGTAACCTGCAATTTTATCTTTATCTACATTAAAGGCTAGGTGGTTCATTGAGCCATGCGCCGAGCTGATAGTCGCACCTGGACGACCAACGATATTCCCCGCAGACGCAATCCCTGGCTGAGCAGAAGCGGCATCCTTAAACCAGAAAAATGCCAATTCACTGCCATTACCCATATCAAAGAAAAAATGTTGGCCAAACCCTTCAAGATCGAAGCCCTTGGTTAAGCGCATATCTAAAACGTTGGTATAAAAGTCGACCGTGCGCTCCATGTCTTGGCAGACTAGGGCTAGATGATGCACACCGTTAATTTCGAAATCACTCATTACTAAAATCTCCTCACGAGAACCCATCAATTAAATGATCAAGGTCATGGACTATCAATATTGTTGACTATCGAATTGTATGTCAATAGCATTAACGAGAAGTTAGGGGAATATATGCACACTTTGGTTTTATCTACACCTACCGCAACGTACCGCTGGTACGTTATTTTTGTGCTCCTGTTAGCACAAACGTTCTCGTTTTTAGACCGCATGATCATGGGGTTGTTAGTAGGCCCCATCCGCGAAGCTTTTGCGATCAGTGACACACAATACAGCCTCCTAGCAGGCTTGGCGTTTTCCTTGTTTTACGCCGTGATGGGATTACCTCTGGCGCGTTTAGCTGACAATCGCAATCGCCGAAACTTGATCACATTTGGCATCATTATTTGGAGTTTCATGACAGCCGCTTGCGGCTTAGCTAAAAATTTCTGGATGCTGTTCACCGCAAGAGTTGGTGTCGGTGTTGGTGAAGCTGCGCTTGGACCCGCGGCTTATTCGATGATTGCGGACTATTTCCCTAAGTCAATTTTGGCCCGCGCCTTATCTGTCTATATGCTTGGTGTCACCCTTGGCTCTGGGTTCGCCTACATGTTGGGCGGCTCCGTTGTCGCCTACGTGCAAACCCTAGAAACTATTTCACTCCCTCTATTGGGCGAACTACAAGGTTGGCAGATGACTTTCTTCATTGTCGGTATACCTGGGTTGTTGGTCGCTCTATTGTTGCGCAGCACCGTTGCTGAACCAGCCAGGGGAGAGACTGATGCATCTGCGAGCATTCCAATCCCAGAAGTACTGAGCTACGTATGGCAGCGCCGCCGAGCGTACGGGTGTCACATTTTCGGTATCTCCATCTTCATCATGGTGGTGTACGCACTAAATCTATGGGGGCCTACCTATTTCATACGAACCTTCCAATTCAGTATCGCTGAAGCTGGCTGGACCTTCGGCATTCTCATGCTCAGTGCAGGCAGCGCGGGCTTAATATTCGCTGGTGTAGTGGCCGATAAGTGGATGCAAAGTGGTGTGGCTGATGCCTACGTGAAACTCATAATGATCAGCATGTTGTGTATGCTGCCCTGCACAATTGCCTTGGGCTTTGTAGCTACCTCCACCGGCGCGGTCGTTGCCATGTCGCTCGCTGTATTTTTCTCTGCATTCCAAGGCGGTATTTCAGGAGGTACACTTCAGCTCATGACCCCAAATCGTATGCGCGGACAAGTCATGGCGATGTTCTTGCTTGTCGCGAACTTGATCGGCTTAGGCTTAGGCCCCACAGTATTGGCAGCAACAACCGATTATGTTTTTGGTGCAGATGACGCGATTGGTCAAGCAATTGCTTTGTGTGGGGCAGTTTTATGCCCTCTGGGGGCATTCATACTTTGGTACGGCATGCGGGATATCCGAGCGGAAATAGAAGCCCGACTGTAGCGAGCTTCGGCTTACCTACATCTAGCCCCGCTAAAATAAGGCGTATCCGTGGGGACCATAAAGAGCTATGCGAATACGCGCGTGTCTCGGGTAGAGATAACGGTCTTGTTGGTTATCATTTGCAACCAACCATTGGGAGCTTCACGGCTCTGCAATTGCGCCAAGGCTGTTTTAGAAATCCGATAATCTCCACAGGCCGAGCAGTGAATTGACTCAATTTCGCCACTCTGGCTCGTTCCCGCACTGTCGTCGTGAAATGGACACTTGCTCATACATCACTCCCCATTCAAGTTACGATGCAGTATGCCCTGCCCACAAATTCAAAACGTATGGATTCGTAAGCATATATTCGCAGGTTGTGAGTCTTTGTGTCGCATCTACCGACATCTGTTACCCGGATTCTAAGCGAGTTACCATGACATTCTAGTCGTGGTGTTACTCAAAAACATAGGGATCTAGCGTTTCTTGAGCGCGGACCCGATACTTGTGCCAGTTTCCACCACCATAATAGGCAAGACTACCTGGCTCTGCCTCGCCATGACCGTTGTAGTAAGTGATACAATCACGCAATGGGCGTGTAAGCTCATCAGCTTGACGACAGTGTTCCGCATATTCTTCTTCAGGCTCCGACTTTATATCTACGATGTCGACACCTTGATCACGCATTGTCTTAAGCATCCAAACTACATAGTCACCATGTTCCTCAATGGCGTTGGTGAAGTTAAAACTTCCGCCACCACCCTGAGGACCTGACACAATGAATAGATTCGGAAATCCTTGGCTATGCAAACCCAAGAATGTTTTGGTTCCCTGTTCTGCCCATTTATCTCTTAACGAGAGCCCACCTCTCCCTACGATCATGTTGAATGTTGAGGTTGCCATCCATTCGAAGCCAGTTGCGTAAATCAACACATCAAGGGGGTATTCACGTCCTTCGTGAACAATGCCGCGCTCGTTTATCTCACTCACCCCGCGCGGGGCGGTATCCACCAACGTGACATGAGGCATATTGAAGGTTGGTAAATACTCATCATGAAAGGTCGGTCGCTTGCACCCATACGGGTAGTACGGCTTTAATGCCTCTGCGGTTTCTGGATCTTCAACAATGGCATCAACCCGAGCTCGCAATTGTTCCATGATGCGAAAATTTGAGTTGAGCTGCTTTTCGACACGTTCTTCTGGGCTCAATTCACCAGAATGCTGTTTGCGTTCTCTGAAATCTTTGACTCGACCTGCGAGGTATTCATCA
>Ga0256847_1001758_pt1 | contig 10395 bp, 9 predicted proteins | sample TeddybearmetaG_FD_189099 | JGI IMG/M metagenome (GOLD analysis project Ga0256847, IMG submission 189099) | Hydrothermal vent microbial communities from East Pacific Rise, Pacific Ocean - Teddybear | ecosystem: Environmental > Aquatic > Marine > Hydrothermal vents | place: Pacific Ocean: East... | reverse complement strand
AGAGAGAGAGAGAAGCCTGAATGTTTAATCGATTTTATTTGAGTGTTGTGAAACGTGCTTGCCCATGGGCAATGGCGTTCTTTGTCTTCTTTTCGGCATTTGAAGCGCAAGCCCTGACCGTGGACTTTACGTTGGATGATATCTTGACTTCGACAAGGTCAGGTAACCCGATCACTGGTACCTTTACATGGACTTACGATGAAGGCACTTTCGAAGATGGCGACGGGGTGTTCACCGAATTATCCATTCCGGGAACCTCGCGTTCTATTGATGAATTCCAGATCAGCTTTGATGTTAAGAAAAATATCGAGATCTCACTTCTGGCCAATTTAAGCAATGTTGATATAGAAATTGTCATTGCCTTTTTTGGACCTCTCTCGCTTACACAACCGGTATTGGTTGACGTTGACAACAGTTCATTCCTGGTTTTTGACAATGGCCGGACTGGTGGCCTAATTAGTGGCGGAAGTATATCACCTGTTCTCTCAGTCTCTGCTGTCCCTGTGCCAGCCGCCCTGCCACTGTTCGGCACCGGCCTTGCTGTAATGGGTTTCATTGGCTGGCGCCGCAAGAGGCGGGCAGAAATCTTCCATTTGGGGCATTCCAAATAAAAACATGCATTTGAAGCATTCAAATTGACATTGATCAAATCTGCCTTGGTTGATTATTGCCATAATCGCGACCATGGAAGATCATTTGCTTAAATACGCACGCATGGCAGTGCCGCGTTACACCAGTTATCCAACAGCATTGCAGTTTGGCGATGGTATCGGGCCTGAGGAATATCAAGGCTGGCTCAGGGAAATCAAGCCGGACCAGCCGATTTCTCTTTATGTGCACATACCCTTTTGTCAATCTCTTTGCTGGTATTGCGGGTGCAACACCACAGTGCCCAACACCTATGATCGGGTGGAAAATTATCTCCAGGCTTTGAAATCCGAGATACTTCTGACTGCTGAAAATATAAGTACCGATGTAAGTGTCAGTCATCTTCATTTTGGCGGAGGCACACCGTCATATTTATCTCCGGTTCACTTCGAACAGCTCACTGCCCTGATCACCAATGTTTTTAACTTTACCGATGATGCCGAACTTGCTGTTGAGGCGGACCCGCGTGCTTTGCCCACAGAGATTGTGACGGCTTTTGCAAAAAGCGGCATTACGCGTGTGAGCCTGGGCGTGCAGGATTTTAATCCAGACGTTCAAAAATTGATCAATCGCATTCAATCGGAAGAGCTTGTCTCCCGGTGTGTATCCGAACTCAAAGCCAATGATATTAAAGCCATAAACTTTGACCTGATGTATGGTTTGCCCGGCCAGAGCGTTGAGACGGTTCAACAATCTGCAATTATTGCTACCCGGATGCAACCGGATCGGATCGCGGTTTTTGGTTATGCTCATGTGCCCTGGTTCAAAAAACATCAGCAGGTCATTCAAGCCGATATGCTGCCGGGTATCGAACAGCGAATTGAGCAGGCTGATGTTATTGCCGATACCTTGCAGGAACATGGATATATCCGCATCGGCCTGGATCATTTCGCCAAACCTACCGACGATCTTGCCATCGCCCTGACAAACGGTACGCTGCGTCGAAATTTTCAAGGTTACACAACAGATCGCGCAACGACACTTATTGGATTTGGAGCATCCTCAATCAGTACACTTCCACATGGGTATTGTCAGAACGATCCTCACACCGGTCGTTATATCTCCAAACTTGATGCAATGGGCTTTGCCACAGTGCGCGGTCTTGTCCTGAGTGATGAAGACAAGCTCAGGCGTGCGGCCATTAATGCGCTTATGTGTGACTTCACGCTTGATATGGAAGAGATTTGTGCGTTGAATCAGCAGCCACCGGATGCACTGGATGACAGTCTGCCGGCACTCTTGTTGCAGGAGAAAGATGGCCTTATTCAACTGAAGGGTCGTTTGGTTGTGGTGACACCAAAGGGCCGCCGTTTTATCCGTAATATTGCTGCCGGTTTTGATCGGTATTTACAGAATAACGAGCAAAAGCACAGTCTGGCAGTATGATGCATATCTAAATCGCCATTTTTTGTTTATGGTCTGCCGGTGCTAAACAGCTAGGGTCAGGACCAATTAATGAGATTTTGCTATGGGTAAGAAAATCATCGTCGTCGGCGCTGGCATTATTGGCGCATCCATCGCTTATCATCTGGCAAAGAACGGTGCGGATGTCATTGTCATTGAAAAAGCACATCCGGCCAGTGGTGCCACGAGTAAGTCTTTTGCCTGGATCAATACCTCATCAGCCGAGACACATGAATATTTCAATTTAAGAACCGCAAGTATTGCAGCCTACCATGATCTGGAAAAAGAACTTGATGATGAGGGCTTTCAAGTGCGCTGGGGTGGCAGTTTGGAATGGGAACTGGATGAAACGGGCCTTGAGCAAAGGGCGGAAACACTGAGCGGATATGGATGTGAATTACGCGCACTGGACAGTGTTGAGTTTGAAACTCTTGAGCCTCATGTAAATCCAACCGGAACCAGATACATTCACGCTGAAACAGAAGGTGCCATCAACGCCATCAGCGCTACGCATGCCTTATTGCGCGCAGCAGCACAGCACGGGGCCAGACTTATTTATGGTTGCGAAGTAAACGGGTTTAAAACAACTGATACCCACGTTACGGGTATTTCAACTTCGCTGGGCGAGTATCTGGCCGATGATATTGTGATTGCAGCGGGTGTTGATGCCCAATCTCTGCTGAGCAAAGTAGATGTGCATTTGCCCATGGACAATAACTATGGATTGAATGTGCGCACCAAACCGGTTGCAGCGGTAACGTCGCGGGTTATTCTGTCGCCAACCGGTCATTTTCGCCAGGATCTGGATGGAACGATCATTATTGGCGATACTTTTAGCGGTGGGACTGTAGAAGAAAATCCAGTTGTCATTGCTCAGCGCTTAATAGAGCAATTGAAAATTGAGCTACCAGATGTGTCGGGTATCGAACTCGACCATATAACATTGGGTAACCGGCCCATGCCTGCTGATGGTTTTCCAGCGGTTGGTTATGTGGGTGGGGTTGAACAGCTATATTTGGCATCCATGCACAGCGGCATCACCCTTGCTCCTATCATAGGGAAACTGGTTACCGAGGAGATGTTGACCGGCTCGCGCGCGGAACTACTCAGCCCTTATCGACCAACAAGGTTCTAGTAGTTACATCACCAGACGCGGTAAATCAGTAATGCCCACGTCATACCCCGCCTGATTCAATAAAGTACTCAACTGTCCCCGGTGATGGGTTTGATGATTGAACATATGTGAGGTCAAAAGCCATCTTGGCTGTGTGCGCACGGAACCATCGAGCATCGTTGTCCAGGTCATATCAGCCAGCAACCATTCTTCACTTAATTCTGCTGTCCATTGGCAAATGTCGACATCCAGGGAAATTCGAACTTCAGCCATTCCTTCAAAATCATCAAACAGATCGCTGCCGATCGCTGCGAGTTTATAATTTTTATCTGCCAGGCGGTTCATCCACGCTCTGTCACCAAAGATAATATGATCAAGCGTGCTGTGAATGGATTTGAAAAAAGCGCCTCGATCCTGCTTCCTTTCAGTATCTGAAATGCCCGCGCAGATTTCGAAAATACGTTGATTCATTATCTGGTTATATTGCGCAAAAGACTGGTACAGAGCAGGATGGGTCATGTATTTAAATCGCCAGGTAATCATGCCGGAGTTGTTCATTGTCCAGCACTTCTTGAGCGGTGCCGCGAAAGACAATTTCGCCGGTATCAAGAATGATTGCCTTATCGGCAAGCTTGAGAGCTGCGACCGCATTTTGCTCGACCAGAATTGTGGTAATTCCCAATTTCTTGATGTTTTGCAGTATTTTTTCAATCTCCTGCACAATAACCGGGGCGAGACCTTCATAGGGCTCATCCAGCAATAACAGCTTGATATCACGCGCCAAAGCGCGGGCAACGGCCAGCATCTGCTGTTCACCACCGGAAAGAGTAGTGCCTTCCTGCTCGCGGCGTTCAGCCAGGCGAGGAAAATGATCGTAGATTTTTTCCAAAGACCAACCGATGGGCTCAGCAATCTGTGCCAATTTGAGGTTTTCTTCGACTGTCAACCCGCCAATAATACAACGATCCTCCTGAACCAGAGCGACACCGAGACGAGAGGCTTCAAATGATTTTTTTTCATGCAAGGCATGACCGCCCATCCAGATTTCACCTTTCTCCAGTGAAGGGTCTGCCATGCGTGCAATGGTGCGCAAAGTCGAGGTTTTGCCTGCGCCATTGCGGCCCAGCATAGCAAGAATTTCACCTTCAGCTATATCAAAGCTGATGCCCTGGACAATATAGCTTTCACCATAATATGCGTGCATTTCGCGTACGGAAAAAAACGGCTTATCGTTCATACTTCAGTCCCACCCAGATACGCTTCCTGTACGACGGGATCACCCTTGATGTCATTAGGCTTGCCACCGGCAATAATGGTGCCACGCGCCAGCACTGAAATGGTGGTCGCAAGTGAAAAAACCACATGCATATCATGTTCAATAATAATCTTGGTAATTCCGCGTTCCCCGATTTTCTTGAGCAGATCAATTGTATTATTGGTATCTGCCCGAGACATGCCTGCTGTTGGTTCATCCAGCAATAATAACTTTGGATGCTGTATGAGGCACATAGCCATTTCCAGACGGCGTTTATCGCCACGCGACAGGCTTGAGCAGATAATATTTCTCTGGTCCACCAATCCAACTTCTTCAAGGATGTTTTCAGCTTCGTCACGCACTTCCGTTCTGGACCTGACGGGTTGCCACAGGTTCATTTTGAAAGAGCCATCTGCTTTGGCGAATGCCGGTATCATGACATTGTCAATTAATGTCAGGTCGTCAAATATTTCCGGGGTTTGAAATACCCGTGACACACCGGTCTGATTGATCTCATGAGGGGCAAGCCCCAGCAGAGATTTCCCATTAAATATAACAGTACCGGAATCCGGTGTTAAACGCCCGACAAAGCAGTTGAGCAGTGTTGATTTGCCCGCACCATTGGGACCGATGATCGCGTGCACTGAACCTTCTTCAACCTGCAGGTTGAGCGAATGTAGAGCGCGCAAGCCTCCAAAATTCTTATTAACGTCGGTTACTTCCAAAACTGCCATGCTCAGGCCTCTGTCTCACCCGGCGCAGCCGGAGTGTCGGGTTTTTTACGTGTAAACAGTTTAGTGATACGATTAATACCTTCCATCACCCCACCGGGCAGGAATATCACGATGATCATGAACAACAGCCCCAGTGTTAGCGGCCAGCCCTCACCCACAAACAGGCCGACGACAGCAACGACAGCCCCCTGAAGGCCTTCGGGTAGAAAGGAAAATGTTGCATGCAGAATATTCTCATTGATTGATGAGAATATATTCTCGGCATACTTGATGATACCTGCACCCAGAACGGGACCAAGCAACGTGCCCGCACCGCCCAAAATGGTCATCAGAACGATCTCGCCTGATGCAGTCCACTGCATGCGTTCTGCACCCGCCAGCGGATCTGTTACCGCCAGCAGGGAGCCCGCAAGGCCCGCGTACATGCCTGAAATAACGAACGCCGTCAGCAAATAGGGTTTGGTATTCACGCCGGTATAACGCAAACGGTTCTGGTTGGTTTTAATCGCTTTCAACATCATGCCGAAGTTGGAACGAGATATGCGCATGGCTATGTAAAAGCTTATAATCAGGATCACGCCACAGAAATAAAATCCAGGATATCCGCTCATCTTCATGCCAAACAGGTTGGTAATGGGGATACCGTTTTCAGTGATGCCAAAGAACTGATCAATCAGTCTGAGATCTTCATCACGAAGCTTCAAAATATAATCCGGCGCACGATCCAGCGGCGCTAATTTACGCACCTGCAATCCGGTCTCCCCATTGGTGATCGGGGTAAAAACCGAATAGGCCAGATTATACGACATTTGCGCGAATGCCAGCGTTAGAATGGAGAAGTAAATTCCCGACCTCCGCAGGCTGACAAAACCGATAATCAAGGCAAACAGGCCCGCAACGATCACGGAGAAAAACACAGCGGGAATGACGTTCATTGTGAACAGTTTGAACATCCAGACAGAGGCGTATGAACCAATCCCCAGGAAAGCTGCATGGCCAAAGGACAGGTATCCTGTGAGACCAAACAGGATGTTGAAGCCGATGGCAAAAATACCATAGATAGCGAATTTCTGAAGCAAATCAGGATAGGCCGCACCAATGGGTTCAAACAGTAGTGGCGCAGAAAGAACCACCACTGCAAACCCGAATATCAGCAACCAGTCGCTGCGCGTTGAGCCGGCAAACATCGTTGTCAATCCTCCATCACGCCCCGGCGACCCAGAAGGCCACGAGGCAATGCCAGCAGAATAACAACTGCAACAAGATAAATTATGATCTGGTCAATCCCTGGAATAATGCTTTTAATTTCATTCATTGAGGAGAATGACTGCAGAATGCCGAGCAGAAAGCCTGCGGCAACAGCGCCGCCTAATGACCCCATGCCGCCCACAACCACAACCACAAAAGACAGCACAAGAAATTGCATTCCAATGTTATAATCAGGCGGCAGGATGGGGGTGTACATGGCACCGGCAACACCGGCAACTACAGCCGCCAGTCCAAAGACAACGGTAAAGCGTCTTTCAATATCAATACCAAGAAGGCCAACTGTGTCACGATCGCGCATACCCGCACGCACAACCATACCGTAGGTCGTCAATTGCAGAAACGCAAAGACACCGGCAATTACAAGGGCCGAAAAGGCGAAATAGACCAGCCGCCACCACGGATATACAACACTTTCGCCCAAACCAATCCACAGGCCGATGTTGGCACTACCTGCGACAATGCTCGGAGCCGACTGAGGTATGGGATTTGCACCGAAATAATGTTTTATGATTTCTTCCAAAACGATTGCCAGACCGAAAGTTACAAGAATTTGATCCGCATGGTCGCGTTTATAGAAATGTTTGATTAAGCCGCGTTCCATCACGACGCCAACAAGCAGCATAACCGGGATTGTCAGGAGAACGGATAGGGGCACAGAATAGTCGATCAGAACATTACCAAAATCACCAAACCAGGTTTCGATATATGGTGTCCTGATTTCCAGAGGCGTTCCCCAGGCTGTCTTCTTGGTGGGATCAAGGACTATTTGCTGCAGATTAAGGATTTTATTGAGGGTAACTGCACAAAAAGCACCAAGCATAAACAAGGCGCCATGGGCAAAATTGACAATACCCAACGTGCCAAAAGCCAGTGTTAAACCAAGGGCGATAAGCGCATAAGCTCCGCCTTTATCTAACCCGTTTAGAATTTGTAGGAAAATGGCGTCCATGAATACAAGCATCCCCTGCCCGATGATTGTCGTAATATACGACAGATTACCGGTCACTCTAAACCATAAGTCAAGAGTGACCGGTAAACTTATTGTTGATACTTAGCAGGCTTTAGCATTAACCGGTCCAAGATCTCCACCAAAGATTGATGCATCATACTCAACTTGTGCACGTGGTGTAATTTCCACAACTTCAAGCAAGTCAAACTGTGATGTTGGGTTTTGGTTGCCGCGCACCACAAGAACGTCTTTGAAGCACTGATGATCAGCAGCGCGATACTCGGTAGCGCCGTTGCCCATGCCGTCAAACTTGAAACCTTCCAGAGATTTGACAACACCTTCAGGAGAGAAAGTACCCGCTGTTTCACAAGCATTTGCCCAAAGCAGTGTCTGGCAATAACAGGTATGTGCTGCCATTGACGGTGGATTACCATACTCAGCACCAAAGCTTTTAACAAAAGCCTGTGATGCAGCGTCTTTCAAAGACCAGTTCCAGTTTGTGGAACCAAGAATGCCTTTAATCGCATCACCAGCACCCTGAGCCATCAGACGTGAGAACAGAGGCACAACGATTTCAAAGTTTTTACCGTTAACCTGCTTGTCACGAAGACCAAACTGCACAGCTTGTGTCAAGGAATTGATCATGTCCTTGCCATAATGGTTGAGGATCAATACATCCGCACCGGAGTTCAAAACAGGTGTGATATACTGGGAGAAATCGCCAGCACCCACAGGAGTTTTAACTGTTTTGGTAGTTTTCCAGCCAAGTGCTTCGGTGGTGTTTTTCATGGACTCTTCTTGTGTCCAACCCCAGGTATAATCAGCTGTCAGATGATAGGCTTGGCGTTCCTTGCCGTATTCTTTATCAAGCACAGGACCCAGAGCTGCTCCGGACATATAGGCGTTGAAGAAGTGACGGAAACCGTTACGACGTTTGTCTTTACCGGTTGTGTCATTGGAATGAGTCAGACCAGCCATGAAAATTACGCCGGCTTCCTGGCACAGGCCCTGAACAGCAATGGCAACACCGGAGGATGAACCACCTGTAATCATCATTGCGCCGTCTTTTTCAATCATACGTTTGGCAGATGCCCGTGCGGCATCAGATTTTGTCTGTGTATCGCCGGTTACAAAAGCAACCTTTTTGCCAAGAATACCATTACCCTTCAAATTGGAAGGTTTGAAGGTATTCAACATGCCGCCATCACCTTCACCATTCAGATGCTTGACAGCCAGTTTATAAGCACGAAGTTCATCCGCACCCTCATCGGCATAAGCACCGGTCTGTGGCACATTGAAACCCAATGTGACAGTGCCGCCGGTTGGCATATTGCAATATTCCGCAGCATGCGCGCCACGGGTAAAAAACATTGGTGTTGCAGCAACAAATGCTGATGCTGCACCGGCTCTCAAGATCGTCCGGCGTGTAAAGTTATTAAATTTATCAGACATATTTTCTATTTCCTCCCGGTCTCAATTCCCACAATATGAAGGAATGTGAGCCCAAATCATAATCCATGTCAGGTAGACAAAAAGTCGCACCAGACAATAATCAGCCAGTATCCAGCTTGCCTGCGTGACAATTTGAGTCTTTTCAACACAATTCTGCCAACAGGATACACACGGATATCCGAAAAGACTTTAATATCTGTTGGGAAATCTGACCATTGGACAATGGGTGATTAGACTAAAGTATACACTTACAAAATACGATTACTAACGCACAGTTTTTTAAGCTACACGTGCCTGTTTTTTGCGCTCATGTTCTTTGAGGAATCTTTTACGAATTCTGATTGTCTTTGGTGTGACTTCCACGAGCTCATCGTCATTGATGAATTCCAGCGCGTACTCCAATGTTAAGGGAATAGGCTTTACCAGAACAACAGCTTCATCAGTACCCGCAGCGCGGATATTGGTCAGCTGCTTGCCTTTAAGCGGGTTCACCATCAGGTCGTTGTTGCGAGCATTAATACCGATAACCATGCCTTCATAGACACCCGCATTATGGCCGATGAACATGGCTCCGCGTTCCTGCAGATTGAACAGGGCAAAGGCCACTGCCTTGCCATTGGCCATGGAAACCAGTGTACCGTTTGAGCGGTTACCAAGGGTTCCGGCTATCTTATCGCCATAATGGTCAAAGGAGTGATACATCAGGCCAGAACCTGAGGTGGTAGTTAAAAATTCCGAGCGAAGACCAATGAGGCCACGCGTGGGAATGAGGTAATCCAGTCGAACCCGGCCTTTGCCATCAGACACCATGTCTTTAAGATTACCTTTGCGGCTGCCGAGTTTTTCCATGACAGAACCCTGATGGATTTCTTCAACGTCCACAGTCAGGTTTTCCCAGGGCTCTTTCATCACGCCATCAATCTCTTTGAGAATGACCTGGGGCCGGGAAATTGCCAGTTCATAGCCTTCGCGCCGCATGGTCTCAATTAGAACAGACAGATGCAACTCACCACGGCCTGATACCTTGAATTTATCAGGATTTTCTGTGTCTTCGACCTTAAGCGCCACATTATGAATGAGCTCCTGGGCAAGACGATCACGCAGATTGCGGGAAGTAACAAACTTGCCTTCCTGACCCCCAAAGGGTGAATCATTGACCTGGAATGTCATGGAAATGGTTGGTTCATCTATCGAGAGTGCTGGCAGCAGCTCAATATGTTCGGGATGACAGATTGTATCTGATATTTTCAAACCATCGATGCCGGTAAAGCAGATGATATCTCCCGCTGAGGCTTGCTCTCTTTCAATTTTTTCCAGCCCGAGAAAACCTAGGATCTGTACAATTTTGCCGCGTCTTTCTTTTTTACCTTCGGCGGCGACAATCACTTGCATATTGCGTTTCATGGATCCGCGCTTGATCCGGCCAATGCCAATAACACCGGTGTAGCTGGAGTAATCAAGGGAAGAAATCTGAATTTGCAAAGGGCCTTCGAGATCAACATCAGGGGCCGACACATGTTCCACAATGGTTTCAAACACCACATCCATATTATCTGTGGGCTTGCTGATA
>Ga0256847_1001757_pt1 | contig 10410 bp, 10 predicted proteins | sample TeddybearmetaG_FD_189099 | JGI IMG/M metagenome (GOLD analysis project Ga0256847, IMG submission 189099) | Hydrothermal vent microbial communities from East Pacific Rise, Pacific Ocean - Teddybear | ecosystem: Environmental > Aquatic > Marine > Hydrothermal vents | place: Pacific Ocean: East... | reverse complement strand
GCTTTAAATGAGAACGATATATACTTAGTTGATAATGAATTGGATATTGTACACGATTTAAAATTGGCTGATTATGAATTTGATGTGAATGGAGAAGGTAATTTCCCTGATAGATTTACATTGCAATTCACCAATTCAGTATTAGATATTGATGATTTCGAGCTAGATACTGACTTCGTTGTAATAAATGAGGATAATTCATTTCGATTAAGAGCTAATACTGTAATCAAACAAGTAAAAGTATATGACATGATGGGTAGATTGTTAATTGATACAAAACCAAATGATAGTGAGTTTAGTATCAATACCTATGCTATTAGAAAAGGGACAGTTTTAATAATAAATGCAACCTTTGAAAATGGAGCTGAAGTAAGTAAAAAAGCAATCAAATACTAATAAGAAATATAATTTGGTTATTAGAATAAATAAAAAATGCCTCGAATTTTCGAGGCATTTTTTTATGATATAATTTTTGTTTTTAGAACATTTCACGTTCTGAAAAATGGAATGCACCTTCAATAGCAGCATTTTCATCACTATCAGAACCATGAACGGCGTTTTCTCCAATAGAAGCAGCATATAATTTCCGAATAGTTCCTTCTGCAGCTTCTTCAGGATTTGTAGCACCAATTAAAGCTCTAAAATCTTCAACTGCATTTTCTTTCTCGAGAATTGCAGCAACTACAGGTCCGCGTGTCATATACTCAACCAATTCACCATAAAAGGGTCTTTCACTATGAACGGCATAGAATGCCTCAGCATCTCTTTGAGTCATATGCGTTAGTTTCATTGCTACCAATCTAAAACCAGCAGCATTAATTTTTTCTAAAATCGCTCCTATATTTCCTTTTTCAACAGAATCAGGTTTGAGCATTGTAAATGTTCTATTTGTTATCATGCTATAATTTTCTTAAATCAGCTGCAAAAATAACAGTTTTTATGACAAGTCAAAGTTATACCGTCATTAATATTTTTGACTAATACTATCCAAAAGAGTATTATGTAAACCTCTTAATTCCATAGTTACACTAGTAGACTTCAAATCAAAATTTAATATACCAAAACTTTTTACACCTATTACAGTAGACATTCTATATTCATTGGGTTCAAATGTATAATTCTCATAAGAATGTGTTAATCCACTTGAAGTGAAATCATATAATGGGTATTTCAATCCTTCCAGATTCTTAACCGAAATTTCAGATAAATGCCTGTCACCAGATAAAATTAAGACCCCTTCTGCTTTAGAATTAACAATAAGTTGTTGTAATTTTTCAACTTCATGTGGCATATTCCCCCAGCTTTCCCAACCATGTTCATGCGATAAAAACTGAATACTACTCATAATAATATTAAAATCAGAATTTGAGTTTTTTAATTCATTTTCAAGCCATTGCCATTGCGTCGTTCCCAATATGGTTCCATTGCTATCTGTGTTAGGAATGTATCTTTTTTTTCCAGATGGATCTTCCGTCAAGGCTGTTCTAAAATACCGTGTATCTAATAGAATGACTTTTATACTTTTTTTACCAATTTTAAATAGTTGCGAATGATATACACCTTTTTGATTCCTTCGAGCATCATTCATTGGTACATCAAAAAAATCTAATAATAATTGTTGAGCACTATCTTTTTGAATATATTCAGTACCACCATCATTTATGCCAAAATCATGATCATCCCAAATACCGAGTATGTCAACATTATTCTTAAAATTTACATAATTGCTATCATTTTTAACTTGATTGTAATAGGATTGCATTAATTTCATGTTTTCAGTATCAGCATAAATAATATCACCTCCCCAAATCCAAAGGTCAGGTTTATTCTTTAAGACAGCATTCCAAAGATTGTTAGGCGCGTTTTGATGATTACAAGACCCAAACGCAATTGTAAAATTAGTTTTGTCATTAGCACTATTATTTTGATGCTGATTTGTTGCATTCTTTATACAAGAAACTAGAATTACTATAGTTATAAGAGAAAAAAGTGTTTTCATTTTTAAATGATGATTTAGAAGCTCTAAATTAGTTATTTAAGTCATACCAAATGCTAATTTATTGTATATTCGCACTCAATGAAAACGAAAGATATTGAACATATAAAAGAACTTCTATCTGTTCCAAAAAAAATTGCTATTGTATCACATAGAAACCCTGATGGAGATGCGTATGGTTCAAGTTTGGGCTTATACCATTTTTTATTGAAATTAAATCATGATGTTAGCGTAGTATCGCCTAATGATTGTCCTGATTTTTTAAAATGGTTACCTTCTCAAGATGCAATTGTAGTATTTGAAAATAACCCATCAAAAGGGACTCAATTACTCAATGAGGCTGAGATTATTTTTACATTAGATTTTAATGCGTTGCATAGAGTTGGTAAAGTTATGCAGAAGGTACTGGAAAATGTTTCTGCAACATATATTATGATTGATCATCATAAACAACCAGACGATTATGCAGAGTACATGTATTCAGATGCTTCTATCTCTTCTACCAGTCAAATGATATATCATTTTTTTGAAAAAATGGGTACTGTAAATGATATTGACAAGAATATTGCCATGTGTTTATATACAGGTATAATGACAGATACGGGATCATTTAAATATGCATCAACGACTAGTGTTACGCATACAATAATTGCCGATTTAATAGATAAAGGGATTGATCATACAAAAATTCATAACCGCTTGTATGATACAAATTCATTGAATCGATTACAATTATTGGGTACAGCATTGAGAAATTTAAAGGTTGTAAGCGAATATAAAACAGCCTATATTTCATTATCACAACGAGAAATGAACTCAGTGAATTTTAAAAAGGGTGATACAGAAGGGTTTGTTAATTATGGTTTGTCTTTAAAAGGAATTGTTTTCGCAGTCATTTTTATTGAAGATCAAAAGCAAGGAATTATTAAAATGTCTTTTAGGTCAAAAGGAATCTTTTCGGTGAATGAATTTGCTCGAAATCATTTTGATGGAGGAGGGCATGAAAATGCTGCAGGAGGTAGAAGTGAATTGACATTAAAAGATACCATTGATAAATTTCTAAAAATAGTACCAACTTATACGAATGAATTGCATAATTCTTATGAAGAATAAAATAGTATTATTAATAGTCATAGTTCTTGTATTTTCGTGTGCAAACCCAATACCTCGAAAACCAATAACTAGAAATTCATCTACTTTTTTAAATGAATCTATTCAACGTAATAAAAAAGTGAATAAGCTTGAAGAAGTTGCTTTTTTAGAAATCATAAAAAAAGATTCTATACACGATTATATGAGTTCTGCTAACGGATTTTGGTATACATATCTTGTTAAAGATTCAGTTGCTACTAAATTACCAGCAAGGGGTGATGAATTAACTTATAGCTATACCATCAAAGATATTAATGGACAAGTCTTATATACGGAAGAAGATTTAGGTGAAAGAAATTATATAGTTGATAAGCAGGAATTAATAACTGGTTTACAAGATGGGTTAAAACTAATGAAAGAAGATGAGGTGGTTGTATTTCTATTTCCATCACATAAAGCGTATGGATATTCTGGTTATCAAAAAATTGAATCAAATCAACCATTAATTTATATTGTTAAACTAAAAAAAATAATAAGTAAATAACAAAAAATGAAGATTTATACTCATGTAAAAGTTCTTGTTTTATTAGTTGCAATAGTGTTTGTATCATGTAAATCTACAAATTACCCTAGTTTAAAAGATGGTTTGTATGCTGATATAGAAACAGATAAAGGAAATATTATAGTTCAATTGGAATACGAATATTCACCAATTACAGTAGCAAATTTTGTGTCATTGGCAGAAGGGAACAACATGTATGTAACTGAAAAATACAAAGGAAAACCTTTCTATAACGGATTAAAATTTCATAGAGTACTTAAAGACTTTATGATTCAAGGTGGTGATCCTATGGGTACTGGATTGGGAAGTCCAGGATATAAATTCGAAGACGAAAAACCAATTCTTAAAGATAGTGCCAATGCTTATGTTTTTGATAAGCCAGGTGTTATGGCAATGGCTAATGGTGGTCCTGATACCAATGGGAGTCAATTTTTTATTACGCATGTAAAATATCCTAGTTTAAATGGTAGTTATATAGTTTTTGGGCACGTAGTAACAGGACAACAAGTAGTTGATAGTATTGTTAAAGATGATGTGATGAATACCATTAAAATAATAAGAGTAGGAAAACAAGCTAAAAAGTTCAAGGCTCAAAAGATATTTGGAGATTATTTTAAACAGTTAGAAGAGGCAACAAAAATAAAACTTGAAAAAATAAAAAAAAATAAGGAAGAATTTTTAAAAATGGCAGAAGAGAATAAAATAAAAGGCAAGGAATTTCCTTCTGGTTTGAAGATGTTTATTACCGAAGAGGGTAGTGGTATAAAACCTAAAAGAGGTGTTCAAGTTAGAATTAATTATGCAGTCTTTTTTACAGAAGGAAGTATGATTGCCACAAGCTACAAAAAAAAGGCTGAACAATTTGGTAAATACGACCAGCGTGTTGAAGATACGGGAGCCTATAATCCATTTTCTATGGTGTGTAGTGAGGAAGCTACACTAGTACCTGGATTTAAAGAAGCAATGCTCAATATGAATTATGGAGATAAAGCGATGTTATTTATCCCAGCGCATTTGGCATATGGTTCACAAGGAAACAGAGGTATTCCTCCTAATACAGATTTGATTTTTGAAATGGAGATTGTAGATGAGAGTAATGATTTATAAATAATTTGAACAGCAAGAATTTAATTCTCACTTTTTTTATGGTATACTAAATTGGAATTATTTAGGTAATTTAGTATAAATAGTCAATACTTTTTTAGCAGCCTCAAAAGGACTGAGTTTGTGGGCTTGGACTTGCTGTAATACTTTTGGTAATATCTTTTTTATTTCAGAATGATTGTAAAAGTTATTCTTTAATTGTTCATTGATAGTTTCTAGTACCCAAAATTTATTCTGCTCATTTCGTTGTTCTTCAAAATAGGATGTAGATTTTGTCAATTCAATATAAGTTTCAATAATTTTCCAAACAGAATCAATTCCAGTACCATCAATGGCGCTACAAGTAGTTACTTTAGGTTGCCATGTGCTTTTTTTAAGTGGATATAAATGCAAGGCTCTTGAAAATTCTGTTTTAGCAAATTCAGCTTGCTTGGTATTTGCGCCATCTGCTTTATTAATGACAATAGCATCTGCCATTTCAATAATGCCACGTTTTATACCTTGTAGTTCGTCGCCAGCTCCAGCTAATTTTAATAACAAAAAGAAATCTACCATAGAATGTACCGCAATTTCTGATTGACCCACACCAACAGTTTCAATAATAATAGTATCAAAACCAGCAGCTTCACATAAAATAATAGTTTCACGTGTTTTTTGTGCTACACCACCCAATGATTTTCCTGAGGGAGAAGGGCGTATAAATGCACTTTCATCTTTAACCAACTCTGACATTCGGGTTTTATCACCTAAAATACTTCCACGATTTATAGAACTACTTGGGTCAATAGCCAATACTGCAATCTTTTTGTCTAAAGCAGTCAAAGTTTTTCCAAAAACTTCTATAAAAGTACTTTTCCCAACGCCCGGTACACCAGTTATTCCTATTCGAATAGAATTATTTGCATGAGGTAGACAGGCAGTTACTATTTCCGAAGCTTTTTGTTTGTGTTTACTATTGGTACTCTCAATTAAAGTAATGGCACGACTTAAATAGGTTCTATCACCTTTTAATATATGTTTAACAAATTCAACAGTACTAGGTAGTTTGTTTCTTGTTAAATTTATTTTTTGAATTGAAGCTTCATTCGTAGATGCTGGTTGGTTAATTCCATCAACTTCATGCAAAGCATTCGTATGTTTCTTTTTTTTGTCCATATATACCTAATCCCGCCTACGGTAGTCAGGAAAGCAATAATTAGCGTAAATTTAGAATAATTATTTTTAGAAAAGTGCAACACTACATTTATTTCGTCGTATTTAAAATAGAACTAACAAAATAGAATGAGTCAAACCAAATTTTTGCAATCTCGATTGATAGCTGAATGCAAGAAGAATAATCAAAAAGCTCAATTGCAATTGTATGATATGTATTGCAAAGCAATGTACAACACAGCATTTAATTTTGTAAAGAATGAAGCTGTAGCTGAAGATATGATGCAAGAAAGTTTTATTAAGGCATTTCAAAAAATAACTTCTTTTAATCAAGAAGTTGCTTTCGGAGCTTGGCTTAAAAGAATTGTAATAAATCAATGTCTAGATTGGTTAAAAAAAAGAAAATTGAATATAGTTTCAATTGATACACAAGACATTCAAATAGCTAGCGAAGAAAACTGGGAAGTAGATGATTGCATAACCATAGAATGTATCAATGAATCTATCCATAAGTTACCTGACAAATACAAAGTGGTGTTAAAACTATTTTTACTAGAAGGTTATGATCATCAAGAAATTGCCCAAATATTAAATATTTCAGAGGTTTCATCAAGATCTCAGCTATTTAGAGGGAAAAATAAATTAAAAGAATTGCTAAAACAATACAATTATGCCTAAAGATATAAGAGATATTTTAAAGGAAGCTCAAGTAAATTCAAAAACACTAAAAGAGAATCACAGGCAACGGTTTGAACAACGTTTAAATCAATTGCATACACCTAAGAAACAAGGTTATTTCTTTTTAAAAGTTGCAGCATCTATTATAGTATTATTGGGTGTTGGTTATTATACTTTATTTACCAATGTAGCCGATATAGAAGATTTTCCAGAAGATGCTAAAATCACCAATTTGAGTAGTATATCTCCTGAAATGAAACAGATTGAAAATTACTATTTAACAGCTATTAATTATGAAATGGCGAGTATAGAACAGACACCAGAAAATAAAATTATTTTGGATAGCTATTTAGAAAAAATTGCTGAATTAACAAATCAGTACAAACAATTAAATATTGATTTGACCGAAAAAGAAATAAACGAGAAAACAATTAATGCTTTAATAACAAATCTACAATTAAGATTGCAATTATTACTAGAGTTAAAAGATACAATACAAGAAATAAAAACGCCTAAAACGAATAAAGATGAAAGCACTATCGTATAAGATTATCCTAATTACCATATTAATTTTTACTACACTTTTAAATGCGCAGACATTTGATAAGGAATACAAGCAAGAATTTAAGGTCAATTCAGATGTTGTAGTTAATGTTAATACACGATATACTGATGTTGAAATTGAAACCTGGAACAAAAATGAAGTTATTATTGAAGCAACTATTATAATAGAAGGCGCTTCAAAAGAAAAAGCAGATGAAATTATAAAGAATTGGAAATTTAAAGCACTTGGCAATCAAGATGAAATTGAAATTACTTCAAAGACGATAAGTTTTCTTACGCATAATATAACTCATGGAGATAATAACATATTTGTTTTGAGTGATTTTGATTTCGATTTTCCCGAAGTTTCAGTAGGTAATTTATCCATTCTAGATTCACTGCATGTAGTGATGCCAGATGTATTAAATTTTTCAGCACCTGTTTTTACCGCTGTTCTTGAAGATTTTCATTTTGCGTTTGATACACCAGAATTTGATTATGAGAAATATAAAAATGATGAAAATTATTTAAAAGAATGGCAAGAACAAATGAAAAAAGGATTGGAAAAAATGCAAATTAAAATGAAAAAGAATTCAGCGAAGTTAAAAGGAGAATTAAAGGTTGCTCAGGAGGGAAGAAAAATAGCATTAAAAAAATATGCAGAACACCGTAAAGAAGCTATGAAATTAAGAGAAGAAAAACTAAAAGAAAGAGCAAAGCAACGTAAGGAGCTTATAAAAGTAAAAAGAGAGGTACAAGAAAAACGAAGGGAAGAATTAACCAAAAAACGTGTTGAAATCAAAAATATTTTAATTGATAGAGATAAGATTAAGATTAAAAGAATTATAAAAATTAAAGCCCCTAAAAATGCCAAATTCAATATGAATGTTAAGTATGGTTCTATGAGCTTTCCTAATTAAACTAAACTTTGTACTTTAATAGTTAGCTGTTCAATTTTAATATAAAAAATTCCTCGATGCTCTGCATCGAGGTTTCCTGTTTACCTCTCCTTTGGAGAGGTTGTAATCGCTAAATGTGATTAAGGGTGAGGTAAAATATAGAATTTCGATTTTTAATCCAAAGGTCAAAATAAAATTAATGTAATACGGCTATGACTCTGTCTCAAGGATAGTCCGTTTTAAGAAATGCTTTAATTATTTAAAGATTGAGTAGTTTCTTTCTTACCTGAGTTCGACCTAAGATTTAATTTACAGAATTCAAAGAAAGGGTAAGATTAGATGGATAAAATATTTTCGAATGTCTGGATATTTAAAAAATTTTATACAAAAAAGATTGCTTTTTGTTTTAATTCCCTTTGGGTTTGATGAATTTTACCATATTCTTGTCAAATTTTCTTAAACTAACCAGTTAGTCCTTCTAAAATTTACCTTCGAATATGAAAAAATTCATTTAAACTGTAAAAAAATATTAGGTTGAACTCAGGTTTATAAATAGTTATTACCTTTATCGCTTCAAAATAATGAAAAATATATGGAGCTTTACAAACAGCAACAACTTAAAATTTACAATACACTTAGTGGCAAAAAAGAAATTTTTAAATCCATAACAGATGGATTCGTAGGGATGTATGTTTGTGGACCGACCGTATATAGTAATGTGCATTTAGGTAATGTGAGAACTTTTATGAGTTTTGATATGATATACCGTTATTTCTTGCATTTGAGTTATAAAGTAAGATATGTGCGTAATATTACAGATGCGGGTCATTTAACAGATGACGCTGCTGAAGATAAAATTTCAACCAAAGCACGTTTGGAAAAATTAGAACCCATGGAAATCGTTCAAAAATATACAGTCGATTTTCATGAAGTTTTAAAAGAATATAACTTTTTACCACCCAGCATAGAACCTACTGCAACAGGTCATATTTTGGAACAAATTGAAGCTATTCAAACCATAGTTAAGAACGGATTGGGTTATGTTGTAAATGGTTCAGTATATTTTGATGTATTGAAATATAATGAAAAGGAAAATTATGGAATTCTATCAAAGCGAGTAATTGAAGATGCTATTGAAAACACACGTGAATTAGATGGGCAATCTGATAAGAAAAATCCACAAGATTTTGCTTTGTGGAAAAAAGCAGAGCCAGAACATATTCAACGATGGAATTCACCATGGTCTGAGGGTTTTCCAGGTTGGCATTTAGAATGTACTGTAATGAGTACAAAATATTTGGGAGAACATTTTGATATACATGGAGGTGGAATGGATTTGAAATTTCCACATCATGAATGTGAAATAGCACAAGCACAAGCATGTTATCATAAGTCACCGGTAAATTATTGGATGCATACCAATATGTTGAATCTTAATGGAAAAAAAATGTCAAAGTCAACAGGTAATTCAATTTTACCTAGTGAGATTTATAATGGAAATAATGACATATTATCCAAAGCATTTAGTCCAAGTATTACACGTTTTTTTATAATGCAAGCCCATTATAGAAGTGTATTAGATTTGTCTAATGATGCCCTAGTAGCCTCAGAGAAAGGGTATACTAGATTGATGAATGCAGTAGATCAAATAAGTAGTATTGTTCCTAGTAGTACATCAAGTTTAGATATTATGACATGGAAACAAAGTTGCTATGATGCAATGAATGATGATTTTAATACTCCAATTTTAATAGCACAATTATTTGAAGGAGTTAGGTATGTTAATTTACTAAAAGAAAATAAAGAAAAAGTAACCAAAGAAGATTTAGGAGTGTTTAAAACAACTTTGAGAGTGTTTGTTTTTGATATATTAGGATTGGAAAACGCTACTACTAATGATAGTAGCAATAAGCTTTCAGGGGTAGTAGCTATGCTAATTGAAATGCGTAATGAAGCCAGAGCAAATAAAGACTGGGCATTATCAGATAAAATTAGAGATGAATTATTCGAAAGAGGGATTCAATTAAAGGACGGAAAAGAGGGCACTACTTTTTCTGTAAATTAATACTGTCATTCTCCCTGAACATAGTTTGAGTTTCTGCAAACAAATAAATAAATAAACAATTAAACAAATTCTCACATATCCATTAATTTTACTGGTTCGTTTTTACCAAGTAGCAATATCACCATATACACCATCAAGTTGTAGGTATACGCCAACATGCTCTCATTATACCATTGAGGCCTTGCAAAAACATGGTTTATTTAAAGGAGGTTGGTTAGCGTTAAAGAGAATAGGTAGTTGTCAACCATGGGGAGGTAAAGGTTATGATCCTGTTCCAGAAGTAAATCAGAAAGAAAATAAAAGTTAAGTATCATTCTGT
>Ga0256847_1001756_pt1 | contig 10412 bp, 3 predicted proteins | sample TeddybearmetaG_FD_189099 | JGI IMG/M metagenome (GOLD analysis project Ga0256847, IMG submission 189099) | Hydrothermal vent microbial communities from East Pacific Rise, Pacific Ocean - Teddybear | ecosystem: Environmental > Aquatic > Marine > Hydrothermal vents | place: Pacific Ocean: East... | reverse complement strand
AACGGTGCATCGCCCAATTCCGCCTGAATGACCCCTAAAGCATCTAGAATATCAGCTGGGTTATAGGTTTCTGCGGCACTTGCACCCACCGGCGCTAAGCCAGCTTCACGTGGCTTACCGAGTATTTCAGCCGTGCGGCGATTCAAATTCATTATGCTACGCGCCGCAGAATAAGCGGGGCTAACAGTATCGGTTGGTTCTACAAACGGATTTTCCGCTATGCGCCCAGCGCCGACATTGTCCGCCGCCATAGCAACTTCACGCATGGTTTGATCCATGTCTTGATAGTCTTGCGGCGTGACAGTGACGCCCGCTCTATTTCGCATGGTGTACTTGGGTTGTAATGCCTCACGCAGCTCTTCGAGCGCCGGTAGTTCACCACTATCACTCAGCAGCTTACCCAATGCTTCATAAAGGTTACTTAGCAGTAGGTGTAATTGCGCCTCAAAAATGGCGTATATTTCTTTGCGCAAATCTTCCCGAAAAGAAAACTCTTTTTGCGCATCGTCGAAAGTCCACCAAAAGGATGCCGGGCCCACGGGCACAACATCTTTATGGCTCCAGGGTTTCGCGATCAACCCAAATTGCGCGCGCATATCGAGTAACGGGTCTCGAAAACGATTCTCGGTTTTGGATATTTCTTCCGCAACCAACAACCATTGCTCGAACTGTTCAGTATCTACTAATTCTAAGGTTGGGCTTTTACGCGGGTTATTACCCGACTCCCTTTTGCGCCGGCGCTCCAGCACGGCCTCCAGGTCTGACACTTTATCTAACTGCCCTATCATACCTGTGACAAATTTTTCGCTGAACACCTCGGTGGAATTCTCAACGGCGTCCAAGGCTTCAAGATAGCGCGTTTGTACTGCATTGGTACCCGCGTCTCGAGCCTTAACCAACATGTCTTCCGCCAAGGTTTTGCAAAACCCGGCAGCAAGCTTCGCGCTCGCTCGCTTAGTTATGGCCTTAATTCTAGTCGTTAACTTGTCTGCGGCATCCGCAGATAGGCGCGCGTCGCGCAATGGTCCATCTGAACTGGGCTGAACAGTTGCCGACGCTTGGTCGTGAGCTTTGGCGCCTGGTGCTTGCCGGCCACTTAGAGGTTCGACGTTGGGTAACTCGTCAACACTTGGGGTTTCCATAACAGGTGCTGCGGTACCGGCCGCAACTGCAAAATCAACCAAATTCTTAAACGCGCGCGCTTCCAAGCCATTTTCGAAACAAACGCCTAAACCGTTACCGCCATCTAAAACTCTGGCAATTTTAACTTGAGTACGGAAGTGTTCCTGGCCCGTAGGGGTGGCTACTGAGAAGTGTAACGCCACGTTATCGCCTGCTTTGCTCGCAGCACCTGTGGCGTCCAATGCACGTGAACCGATACCGCCGGTCAACATCATGCCCTCTTCACAAAAATCGCGTATAGAGCAAAGCCAGGAGCGACCCTGTTGCGGGTGAACCAAGGCAGAAAGAGCTATGGGCTGTCGTGCGAATTTTCGGCGATTCATTTTTGGCGGTTCAAAGTTGTATCATCCATATACATCATCTTCGCAAGGGCGAAGTACTGCTACCAAGATAACCGATATACTTAACCAGCGAAACACACATAGACGAGATCTAGGTCTACGTCTTCACGTATCTAACCTCATCATTGTGATACAGCGCACACAATCTACTCTTCAATCTTGCCGAACTAGTCTAGCAAGGTGCAACAGGCACTGTAAGAACCGCTTAGCAACCCGTATTTTTGTCTAGGTCGTTGAAAGTGCTTGCTCTGTCGCTCGGCGGTAACCTGCCAGCAACTTTTGCCGGCGCTGTGCGGGTAAATTGGGCGTAAAATCCCGATCTGTTTGCCAAGTAACTGCTGCTGCATTCAAATCTGGGAATAGCCCGTAGCCGACACCAGCGAGCATGGCCGCACCGAGAGCGGTGGTTTCAACATTTTTAGGCCTTTGTACGGGTATATCAAGAATATCGGCTAAAAATTGACATAACGCATCATTGACGACCATACCACCATCAACCCGCAAACAATCGACCACTGCTCCATCATGAGCCATGGCACTTAACAACGCTTGAGTCTGAAATACTACACTCTGTAGAAAGGCCGTCAGCAGATGGTCGCGGTTTGTATCAAGGGTCAAACCAGTAATGAGCCCGCGAGCAGCAGGCTGCCAATAAGGTGCACCTAAGCCGGTGAATGCGGGCACAACAAATACACCAGCTGAATCACCCCCTGTTCGTTCAAATGCCACTTGAGTTTCCGCAACATCAGTGATTAGACCGAGATTGTCACGCAGCCACTTCATCGCCACGCCAGCAACAAAAATACTGCCTTCTAGGGCATACGTAGTTTGCCCTGCGACCCGGTAAGCCACCGTTGTTAGTAATTTGGCATCCGAGCGAACGGCTTTATCACCAGTGTTCACTATGACAAAACAACCCGTACCATATGTACTCTTGGTCATACCCTCACGGAGGCAGGCCTGCCCAACTAAGGCAGCCTGCTGGTCCCCAGCGACACCAGTGATGGGTATTTCAGCACCAAACCACTGCGCATCGGTCAAGCCATACTGCCCAGCGCTGTCTAACACCTGCGGCATTACTACGGCAGGAATAGAAAAATAATCGAGTAAATCCTCACACCACTTTTGCTTATGGATATCGAATAATTGAGTGCGACTTGCGTTGGTTGCATCGGTTGCATGCACAGCACCACTTGTGAGCCGCCAAATTAGAAACGCATCTACCGTACCAAAGCAAAGCTCACCAGCTGCTGCACGGGTAGCGACACCATCGACGTTAGCCAATAGCCACGCAAGCTTCGTTGAGGAAAAATAGGGATCAATGAGCAAGCCAGTACGCTGGATAATAATTTCTTCAAGCGGCAGTTCGGCCAGTTCATCCTTACGGATCTGGTCACAATGATCAGCCGTCCTGCGATCTTGCCAGACAATACCGTTATATACCGGCTTGCCGGTTTGGCGATCCCAAAGAAGTGTTGTTTCGCGCTGGTTGGTGATGCCAATACAGTCGATTAGAGAGGATTCAATGTTTGCACCGGCAATCGCATCACGTCCCGCTCGAAGCGTTGTTTGCCACAAATCTTCTGGATTCTGTTCTACCCAACCATCTTCAGGAAAAGTCATCTCAAAAGTGTGTTGGGCACTGCCGACCACATCGCCAGTTAGCGTATAGATAATGGCACGGCTACTTGAGGTACCTTGGTCAAGAGACATGATATAGGTCACGAAATTTTCCTTTGTTATCCAAGTACCTACCCTAATGCATAAAATAGCCCCTGAGAAAGCCTCTTTTTGGAGGCGTGTAAGGTCCAATGGAACTCATACCGAACTACCCACAGGTTATCCACAGACAAAACCTTGCATCCACGCCCAGATCCCATTATCTTGTGCATTCTCACGAAAAAAACCCTATATGTAGGGTTTTGAAACATTGACTGAGTCAAATTTTATTCAGTGTACTGAACTAATTCGACCCTCTTTTTGCCAAATTAAGCGACGATGTTTCGCCAAGTTAGGCGACGATGTAAAGAAGAAAGTGAGAAGGGGGGGCCGATAAGGGTCAAGGGTCTAGATAGCAGTAGTTTTAGTGCCCGATATCGCTGATCGATCGACTATTTAGACACTAAGTAGAGATGTAGATCGGTAGGCGAAATTTTTAGCGATACAATTTTGTGATGCAAGGACTTAACAGCGAGCCACATACCGAGAGCTTGTGCGCATTCGTCTCTGTTACTCCTAGAAGTATAAATTTTGAAAAGGACCCTTGAAGGGCCTCTTTCGAAGGAGTAAACAGGGAAAGCCATTTAGGAACATGTATCAGCGTCGCACGCGCAAGAATGTGCAGTAATTAAACACAAATAAAAACAATATTATGTACGACAGTTGCCTTTGCTTAGGCAGCCCTGGTACTAAAGGAGCAATAATTTAGTCATGCAAATAGACAGGCAGGCAGAAACCGCCACTGCACCACAATCACCCATAGCGGAAGACCTACAAAATACTTCGCCATTGTCGCCGTCAATTACGGCTACAGCACCTGGCCAACTCAAAATTATTAAACGCAATGGTACAGTTGTTGCTTATACCGACGACAAAATAGTTATTGCGTTGACCAAGGCCTTTCTGGCCGTAGAAGGTGGCACAGCAGCGGCCTCCCCACGCATCCGCGAGCTTGTAGCGGCACTAACGAAACAAGTCAGCAATACATTTATGCGTCGCCTCCCATCTGGCGGCACCTTGCATATTGAAGATATACAAGATCAGGTAGAACTCGCACTAATGCGCTCTGGCGAGCATAAGGTTGCACGATCATATGTTCTCTATCGAGCAGATAGAGCAAGAGCACGCGCGGAAAAGTCCGAAGAAATCGTCGTGCCCAGGTCTACACCAACGATCAATGTCATGCATAAAGATGGCACTACTGCACCATTAGATATGGCCAGACTGCAGACTGTTATCACTGAAGCCTGTGAAGCATTAGAAGATGTTGATGCTCAGCGAATCATCGAAGAATCGATGCATAACATGTACGACGGCATCTCAGTAGGTGACGTTGCTACCTCTATCCTCATTACCGCTCGCACCTTGGTAGAGGAAGAACCTAACTACACGTATGTTTCTGCTCGCTTATTACTCGACGAATTGAGAACAGAAGCACTGACGTTCATGGATGTAGCGAATACAGGTACCGAACAACGTGCAACTCAATCTCAAATGACTGAGCTTTACCCTCTAGCACTATGTCGATTTGTCGGCATGGGTGTCGACTTAGAGCTATTGTCACCAAATCTTTTATCGTACGATTTCGATCTATTAGGCGCGGCGATCAAGCCAGAACGAGATTTACAATTCACCTACCTTGGCCTGCAAACACTATATGACCGCTATTTCATTCACAGCAACGAAGTACGCATAGAGTTGCCGCAAGTATTTTTTATGCGCGTTGCCATGGGTCTAGCCGCTGAAGAAGACAATCCTAACGCTCGAGCCATTGAATTTTACAATTTGTTGTCTTCTTTTGATTATATGAGCTCGACACCAACATTGTTCAATGCCGGCACCTTGCGGCCACAACTGTCCTCATGTTTTCTAACCACAGTGCCTGATGACCTCGATGGTATTTATGGTGCAATTCATGACAACGCCATGTTGTCTAAATGGGCCGGTGGCCTTGGCAATGACTGGACGCCCGTAAGAGCGCTAGGCTCATACATCAAAGGCACAAACGGTAAGTCGCAGGGTGTTGTGCCTTTCTTAAAAGTTGTCAATGACACAGCCGTTGCTGTGAACCAAGGTGGCAAACGCAAGGGAGCCGTGTGTGCCTACTTAGAAACTTGGCATTTAGACATCGAAGAATTTTTAGAGCTGCGTAAAAACACAGGTGATGATCGCCGTCGTACCCATGACATGAACACTGCCAATTGGATACCTGACTTATTTATGAAGCGGGTTACCGAAGATGGTGAGTGGACCTTATTCTCTCCTTGCGATGCACCAGACTTGCATGACCTCTATGGGCGTGCGTTTGAAAAGCGTTATGAAGAATACGAAGCACAAACTCGAAGTGGTGACTTCAAACTTTTCCGCCGCGTCAAGGCCGGTGAACTGTGGCGCAAGATGGTCTCTATGCTCTTTGAAACTGGCCACCCGTGGATAACCTTCAAGGACGCTTGCAACATACGTTCACCACAACAACATGTTGGTGTTGTGCATTCTTCAAACCTCTGTACTGAGATTACGCTCAACACATCCGCCGATGAGGTGGCAGTGTGCAACTTAGGTTCCGTCAATCTAGTGCAACATGTTGAAGACGGTGTGCTCAACATGAAGAAGTTGAAGAAGACCATTCGTACGGCTGTACGTATGCTCGACAATGTCATCGACATTAATTACTACTCGGTGCCACAGGCACGCAATTCTAATATGCGTCATCGTCCTGTTGGTTTAGGCATTATGGGTTTCCAAGATACGCTGTATAAACTTGGCTTTCCTTACGCATCGGCTCAGGCCGTTGAATTTGCTGACCGCTCCATGGAAGCTATCAGCTACTATGCCATTGAGTCATCTTGCAAACTTGCCAAAGAACGAGGCTCATACGCAAGCTTTTCCGGATCTCTGTGGAGTCGCGGAATACTACCAATCGACTCACTGAAAATGTTGGGAGACGAACGTGGTGCAGAATACCTAGATGTCAACACAGACAGCACGCTAGATTGGGCCAAGTTACGCAAGAAAGTACAGTCTAATGGCATGCGCAACTCAAATGTCATGGCTATAGCACCTACGGCTACAATTGCCAACATTACCGGAGTTTCTCAATCTATAGAGCCGACCTACCAAAACCTTTACGTTAAGTCGAATCTTTCTGGAGAGTTCACCGTCGTAAACCCCTACATGGTTCGTGACCTCAAAGAACAAGGGCTGTGGGACAAAGTGATGGTCAATGACCTGAAATACTATGACGGCAGCATGCAAGCCATAGAACGGGTGCCAGCAGAAATTAAACAGCGTTACGCCACAGCATTTGAAATTGAACCCCGCTGGCTTGTGGACGCAGCAAGCCGACGTCAGAAATGGTTAGACCAGGCTCAATCACTAAACCTTTATATCGCAGGTGCTTCAGGCAAGAAGCTCGATATCACCTATCGTATGGCTTGGTTACGTGGACTAAAAACGACCTACTACCTACGCGCCCTAAGTGCCACCAGCACCGAAAAATCGACCTTAGATCGCAGCACCTTAAATGCAGTGTCAGCGCAAGCAACCGAGACACTTGAAGCTGCAACAAATAGCAGTGTAGCTGCGCCTCAAATAGATACTTCTGACATGGAACTTGGTACGGCCGCAGCTGTACCAATGGCATGTTCCATTGATGAACCAGATTGTGAGGCCTGCCAGTAGTCCTGGTGGCCTGAGAAGGAGTAATAATTATGTTGAATTGGGATGAATATAGCGAAGATGAAGCGCCTCTCGGGCTCCAATCTTTACCCGCAATAAATGTAGCAGAGCCACAAATTGAAATTCCTGAACCTGTAGCGGTTCGGGAAATAACTCTAGAGCCGGCAATTGTGGTAGCACCTATTGCACCAGCCGCACCAGCCGCACCAGCCGCACCAGCTGCATCACTTGTAAGTGTTGATGCGCCATCCAGCGAATCAACTTTCGTACCGGGGGCTCACCTAGAACCCGCAACAACTGAGCGTGTCACTGTTGATCAAAAAGCTATGATCAACTGCCGTGCAGACCTTAATCAGCTGGTGCCGTTTAAATACGAATGGGCATGGCAGAAGTACCTTGATGGCTGCGCCAATCATTGGATGCCACAAGAAGTTAACATGACGGCAGACATTGCCTTATGGAAATCAGAAGATGGTCTGACGGCCGATGAACGCACAATTATCAAACGCAACTTAGGTTTCTTTTCTACTGCAGACTCTCTGGTAGCTAATAACCTTGTGTTGGCTTTGTACCGTTTGATCACTAATCCTGAGTGTCGTCAATACCTCTTGCGCCAGGCATTTGAAGAAGCCATACACACCCACGCTTACCAGTACTGTATTGAGTCTATGGGTTTGGATGAAGGCGAAATTTTCAATATGTACCATGAAGTCCCTAGCGTTGCTAACAAAGCATCCTGGGCGTTGCAGTACACTAAGGAGATTTCTGACCCTACTTTCAACACAGGTACGCACGAAACTGACAAGACCCTCCTGAAGAATCTAATTGCCTATTACTGTGTTCTAGAAGGAATTTTCTTCTACTGCGGCTTTACGCAAATATTGTCTATGGGCCGGCGTAACAAAATGACGGGCACATCGGAGCAATTCCAATACATCTTGCGAGATGAGTCCATGCACGTTAATTTTGGCATTGATGTCATTAACCAAATTAAGCTAGAAAATCCTCAATTGTGGGATGAGTCTATGCAAACTTTGGCGCGAAACATGATCATAGAAGGCACCAACCTAGAAGTCGCCTACGCACGTGACACTATGCCAGTTGGTGTTTTAGGTATGAACGCCAATATGATGGAAGAGTACTTACAGTTCATCGCCAATCGTAGGCTGGCACAAATCGGCCTCGCCGAACAATATCCTGGCGTTAAAAACCCATTCCCATGGATGTCAGAAATCATGGACTTAAAGAAAGAGAAAAATTTCTTCGAGACCCGTGTCACTGATTACCAAACTGGTGGTGCATTGAGTTGGGACTGATTGTCATCTAGCATCCAAAGCCCTCACCACCTATTGCGTTGAGGGCTTTTTTTTGCCCCGTAACTATTACCGAGTGCCTAAATGAATAAATCAATTTTTCTCAAATCTTACAAACAGGCCTTGGCAGTCGTCCTTTCAATAGTTATTGGAAGTACACAAACTACTGCCAGTCAATTAGATAAAGACGCAACCTACACTGTGAAGGGTCTGAGTGCCAAAGCTGAAATCATTGTCGACAAATATGGCGTGCCACATATTTACGCCCAAGATCACTACGATGTTTTCTTCGTACAGGGTTTCAATGCCGCCCGCGACCGGCTCTGGCAAATTGATCTTTGGCGCAAACGCGGGTTGGGCGAGTTGGCAGAATCGTTTGGAGAAGCTTACGCAGAACAAGATGCGGCTGCGCGTTTGTTCCTATACCGCGGCGATATGTACGCAGAGTGGCTAGCGTATGGCAATGATGCCAAACGTATCGCGCAAGCGTTTAGTGCCGGAATAAACGCCTTTATAGAGCTCACTAGAAAAATACCCGACCTCATGCCGCCTGAATTTTCGCTGCTAGGCTATGAACCCCAGTTATGGCAGGCCAAAGATATTGTGCGCATACGCAGCAATGGCCTATGGCGCAATGTGGATACTGAAGTGTGGCGAGCCAAGCTCGCTTGCGACAATAAGTTAAAACTCGCCGGACAATGGAAACAACTTGAACCCCCGTGGCAAACTGAAATACCTGAGGGATTAGACCCTTGCATCATTCCAAGCGATGTATTGCACAAATATCATCTCGCTAAGGCTCCAGTTAATTTTGCCAAACCTGGTGAACTCGCGCTGGCCTTACAGGATGAAGGCGACCATAGCCTCGGCAGTAATAACTGGGTTGTGTCACCAAAGCGGACAAACACCGGTCGACCCATTCTCGCAGATGACCCACATAGAGGACACGCGACACCTTCTCTACGCTACATCGCACACCTGGTGGGTCCTGGAATCAATGTGATTGGCGCTGGCGAACCTGGCTTACCCGGCATTAGTATCGGACACAATGAACGCATAGCGTTCGGCCTAACAATATTCCCCATTGACCAAGAGGATCTCTACGTCTACGAGAAAGGTACTAAGGGTTATCTTTACAAAGGTGTAGACACAGCGTTCATTGAGCACCATGAAACTGTTGCTGTGGCTGATGCGGAAGCTCAGGAAATCAATCTACGCTTCACGCAACACGGACCTGTAGTCGCAGAAACACAAACGCACGCATTCGCTATTCGTGCGGCATGGTTAGAAGAAGGTATGTCGCCATATTTTGGCAGCATCGAATACATGCGCGCGCAAAATTTTCGTGAATTTGTTGGGGCGCTAAATCGATGGGGTGCGCCTTCCGAAAACCAAGTGTATGCAGACATCGATGGAAATATTGGCTACAAGCCTGCTGGGCGCTTTCCTATCCGAAAAAATTGGGACGGACTTCTACCCGTTCCTGGCGATGGTCGTTATGAATGGCAGGGGTTTTTTGACATGGACACGCTGCCGGAAGAGTACAATCCTGCGCGCGGATTCACGGGCACAGCCAATTCTATGAATCTACCGTCCAACTATCCTATTGACGATTACCGCATCGGCTTTGAATGGTCGAGCCCTTGGCGGTACAAGCGTCTGTGGGAAGTACTCGGGCAGCAATCCTCGCACACCCTACAGGACTCCATCGATCTACAAAGAGACTATCACTCGATTCTCGCGCGACGCGTACTGGCATCACTACCCAAAATAGAACAGCATCCGGGTGGTCGTATGCTTAAAGCCTGGCCTGCCGAAATAGACGCGCAATCAGCGCCCGCTGCACTTTGGAATGTATGGTATACGCGTCATCTCGTGCCAGCGCTAAGTACACAACTGGCCGGTGGACAACTCGACACAACGATGCCGCTAGATCCTCTCACTGTCCTCAAACTACTAGAAGACACAGCAAACCATGACATAGCCTACCAATCATTGGCAGATGCCTGGTCCGAAACCTCTGCGTTGTTGGGTAAAGATGCTGAGAACTGGCAGTGGGGTGACCTGCACCGGATTAAATTTGCACACCCATTACTCGCGCGCGCCAATGGCGATCTTCGCGCTGCCATGACCATGCCAGACTATCCCCGTGGTGGCAGTGGTAATACCACTAACAACA
>Ga0256847_1001755_pt1 | contig 10415 bp, 16 predicted proteins | sample TeddybearmetaG_FD_189099 | JGI IMG/M metagenome (GOLD analysis project Ga0256847, IMG submission 189099) | Hydrothermal vent microbial communities from East Pacific Rise, Pacific Ocean - Teddybear | ecosystem: Environmental > Aquatic > Marine > Hydrothermal vents | place: Pacific Ocean: East... | reverse complement strand
TTAATAATCCCCGGGGTTTTTTCGGTTCTGGCTTTCGTTTATTATTGGGATATCCTGTAAAACACAAGGCCTCTCTAAAACGTTGTTGTTGGGGTGTAAACCATCGTATTATACGTATTTTGAAAGTTAGTTTTGCTTTAGATTTGGTGATTCCTTTTTTCATTTTTTGGGTTTATTGGGTTTATTGGCCGCTTACCGGCTCTAGGTTTGTTAATTTTTGATGTAGTTTGTTTTTGATAATTTCGGCCTGGTTACATTTAAAAGGATCTGAAGTGTTGCCAAGGAAAAAAATAAGAGCGTCCAGAAATATAATTGCCTGGTGTATTTCTAGTTCAATGGTGTACTTTTTAGGGCGTATTAGGCGTTGGTTTTTTTCATAAATCAATTTGTATAGACCAAATAAAATGCTTGTATGTATTTTTCTATTCTTTTGATCTAAATCGTCTCTTCTTTTTGGTAAGTGGGTGATATGATCTACAGAGATTGCTAAAACATCTTGGAGGGTTTGCATTTTATTTTCTGGTATATTTAGTTTTATCGGCATCATGATTTTATTTTTTTATCGAAAGTCCACCTATTAACACCTTGGTTTCGTTGTCATAAAATTCTAATTTATTGGTGAATTTCATTAGTATATCACCTTCAAAACGTCGCACCATACCCCTGATAATGTTCTCTTCGCCTTGGTTATTGTTTTTCATATAGTTGTACCAATACGGATTTGCTAGTTTGCCATTTGTGCCGGTCTTTTTAAAAGTATCGGCGCCATGCTCCAGCATAATTCCCATTTTAACTCGGGAGTGTGCCGGGCACGTTCCGTTGGTATTTCGCAAAGAGCAATCACATTTTAATTGATATTTTGGCATTAAAAGATTGTGTTTATATCGTTGTGACTCTTAGCTAATGACTTTAGGAGTTTTCGTACCAACAGCACTAGAGCGAGTATGATAAAAATTGCTATTAAAATTTTTGCCAACAGAAACATAGATTTAGATTTTAGTGAATGATTTTAGTTTAAGAGTTTCAAAACGGGCTGGGAATTTTTCAATTTGTTCCTGGGGAAGGGTGGCCACATATTCTTGAAGGCTTGAAAAAGTAATTTCCGATCGCAAATAGGCCCAAATTCTACGGGTTAGTTTTTGATCAAATTTTGAACGGTCTTTTAGTTTTATTTTCTGGTCCGTTAATTTGGAGGCTAGGCGTTTTTTGTTATCTGCAATCTCTTGGCGGCGGTCCTGTTCCTTTGTCCACCATCGGGCGGTAAACTGCCATCCTACTTGGCGGGAGTCTTTTAAAACGGGATTAAAATATACATTGGCATACCTGGGGGACCAATCGGGACGTTTTTCAAAGCATCCCAAGACGCGGCGTAATCGATATTTAAAGGAAATTAGTTTGCTTATAATATCAATTTTAGATCCTGCAGTTCCTTTGAAATTTCGGCATCCAAAATCCGAATCAATAAATTGAATGGCTAGATTCCAACTACCTGGGCCGGCCTGGTCTTTTTTGTTAATCGCTCCAGCACATTTTATAAAATCGTGAAGGACTAATTCTCTAAAATCTTCATTGGTAATATTCGGGGAGTTAATTTCTTTATTAAGCTCCTTAATAGCTAGGGGCACATAATTGTTATATACTCCATGGGATAGTTTTGCGGCCAGCTCTCGGCGGCTGCCCATATTATCAACTTCTTTTTCTACTAGAGTTTGGGTTTTGGGTGGTGGTATATCGCTTGTAATCTGTATACCTGCTATAATTTCGCCGCTGGTTTGCATTTTTTTTAATTTTTCGCCGCTGGTTTGCGTTTTTTTACTTGCCGTTGGTTTATTTTTTTTGCAGTCTTGCCCTTCGGTGTTCAAGTAAAAAACAATGTTATCCTCTAGGCCCGAAGGGGCGTTCCTTATATCGGAATGGGACTTGTTCACATTCCCTATTATTTCTGGATTATTTTCAGATGTTCTAGTAAAACTACTTTGATTATCCTGCAAATCTTTCCTCTTTTTTTGGATAAGCGCCTGTTTTCTAGTGTTTTGAGTTTCGGCACAAAATGACTCTGAAACAACCAAAATGGACGGGTTGAAAAAGTAATTAACACATACATTGGAGCCGTGAAATTCCCGTTCTACCAATACACCAGCGTGTTCAAATTTTCTTTTGTGAGTTCTTACACTTCTTTTGCATATCTCCAAGTTTGGGATCCCGTTTCGTTGCTGGGTAACAATCTCCTGGGGATTAATTGGAGCCTTTGGCAGGGGTTGTAGGTGTTTTTGATAAGTACTTCTCCTAATGTTGGTAGTCCTTCTCAGATGTACACTATATGCGTGTAGCATTGCTTCAAAGGTTAGCAATAGATTGGCCCGAATAGGCATAAGGCGTCTTAGGGTTCGGTGGTGGCCGTGGAGCTCGTTAAAAGATCTAGCCGCGGCGTTGAAGTCGATATCGGAAGTAGCGGACCACTTTTTATCAAATAGCCCTATAAGAGTTTGTTTTGAGGTAGTAGGCGGGTTGTTTATCCGGTTGTTCTCAACTTCTTTATTGTAACTGACAATAGAGATATTAAAGGCCTCTACCTCGTTTTTAAGGGCTTTTATGTAAGCCCGGTAATTGTCCATTGTGGCCTTGTGGTCAGCCTTAGTGATAATGGGGTGAATGTATTTTTGAAATAAAAGCGGGGATGCCTGGGGGGTCGCTTGTGGCCCCTTGGCATTTAAGCAATCTAGCAATGTCGGGGGAAAGTGACTTGTAAATTGGGTTAAAACTCTCATGGAATAATTTTATGCTGTTATGATTGTGTATTCGGTTACCGCGATCTCATTAATGGTTCTGGCTTTAAGATTAGCCAGCCTTATTTTCCATTTTGCCAATTCTAAACGATAAGCCTTGGTTAGTGTAATAATGGCTTCAGGCGCCCAATCGTTAGGTTTTTGGAGCGCCTTTAATTGACTTTCGACGCTCGATATTTGTATTTCAATTGCCTGTTCGGCCAGTTCAGCTACTTTTTTAGAGTCTGTTTGGTATGGCTTTACCGCGGTGGTATGTTTTGATATGTGTGTCATGTTTCTGTTTTAATTAAAAAACCCGCACAGGCCGAATATCTCAATAAACGGCCCGTTAACGAGTAGTTAGAGGCATTTGCCCCTCGGTACGATTAAGCCCATTGTTTTAATTAAATAGGCCCGGAAAACCTGGGGAGTTCGGTGTTCCGGCAGTAATTGTGGGGAATATTTAGTTTTCGGGGGGGTCTTAGGAGGTTGCAGTAAATTACAGTGCTGTTCTATTTCCTTGATCTCTTGTGGCGAAGCCGCTTCTAAGGTGTCCAAAATTAACTGTGGAATAGCCATTGTTGTTTTTTGTTACCTTTGCAATTGGAGCGGGTGTGGTAACTCGCTTTAGCTGCAAAGTCTATTGATTTTGTGGTAATTTTTTCTTTAACTATAATCCTGCGGTTGCAGCCGCAGGGTTTTTTATTTGTTCAAACCTGGAGTCTCTTTTTGTCGACAAAAAAAGCCGGCCATGATAATTTCTTACCATGAGCGACCGATCTTAAAAAAATTAACCTAATAAAAATAAAAAATCTAATTAATGGACTCTTTTTGGGGGTTCTTACAAAGTGTTTTCCCGCATCTAAAACGTCCCGAGTGATCTCTGGAGCTTTTGGGCAAACCAATATATTTTCATTGGTGTTGAAAAGACGATAAATGTATTGTTCTTGTTTTTTCTTTAAATCTTTATGCCAAAAATTATATAGTTCTTGAACAGTATTAAAGTTTCCGTCAACCTCCAGCGTTCTATGAATAAGAAGCCCATGAGATTTTAGTACACCAATAAATTTTACATACGTTTCATGAGAACAAATCGCTACTGGTTTACTACGAGGCAAGGATCTTGAACGATACGTTTTGTATACTTCAGCGAGCCAACTCTCTACATATACAACAGCTCTTGTTTTCGGGTTGAATATGATCGCTCCAGTAGTTAATGAGTCTATAATATATTGTTTGGTAACCATAATTAGAGTTTTAAGATTTAATAAAAATGTTATCCTTATTCATCCCCTATCATTCTGAAAATTGGAGTTGGGTTTCTTTCTCAGTAAATTCAAATTGCAGCTTCAATCCTACAATAGAGTTTTCAAAGTTCTCTACAACTAGATTGTGTTTTTCGAGATATATAGGGAGGGCCAACTTTAAAGCATTAACCACGCCTATTATTGTGGAAAGTTTAGGGGCCTTTTTTCTGTTTAGGATGTCTCTGAAATAAGCATCGGATTTATTGAAAACCTCCCAAGCTTCGTGTTTTAGTGCGTCTGGCGCAGTGGCGTAGACCTCTTTCAATTTTTCACGAAGCCCCTCAATGTCAGTTGGAATAGGAATTTCGTCGTTATTTGAAATGTTAGCTTCCGTTTTCATATATTTGTTTTCGTTGTGTGCAACAGGGCAAATATAGTAAAGTTTTCTGAACTAGTACAGAAAGCTGTAATATTTTAACATTTTTTCTTAATGAAGGAAGACATCCCCGAGATAAATAGACGATTTATGGCAGTAATTAACCACAAGGGTTATACTGGATATAGATTAGCTAAGGAAGTGCCAGAAATTTCAACGTCAACTATCAGCAATATTAAGAAAGGGTTATACCGGCCAGGACAGGATGCAATCACGGCTCTATTGATGAAGTTCACGGATGTTAGCGCCAGATGGTTGTTGTCGGGCTTAGGGGAAATGTTTGGGAAAGAAGATGGAATAAATGTTACAGAATTAGACAAAGAAGCCGTTATAGCAACGGAAAGACACTCTTTTTTAATGGAAAATAAAATGTATCGTGATTGGTTCGAGGCTATTGTTTATAATGCGGCAACAGCAATGATCAATGAGGCTAACGAAAAGAAAGGAAAGAGCTAAGATCCACCGTGTTCACTGTATTGTCAAACTCGCTCTGGGCAATATTCTTTTTAATTTCTACCTCTCTTTTAAGTTTTTCAAAATCTGAAGCAATGGCATCGTTAACATCTTCTGGCAAATACTTGCCGATGCTTTTACCTAAATCATCAATATTCTTGCCCTTCTTTTTTGTCATTTCATTCCGTCCTTTAATGCTTTCCGATATCCTTTTACATACTCAGTTTCATTTTCCTTGCCAGGTTTAATGTACTCCTTAGCATCAATAACCATAAACCGAGAAATCGATGCAATTATTTTAAGTAATCGAACTTCTTGAGTCTTATACAAGCGTATTGTAAGCCAAATCATTAAAGCAGAAACAACAGCTATCCCTGAGAGCAAACTATAATATCCAGCATTTGAAAAATCACGAATTGAAATGAAAGTATAGGCAAAATAGAAGGAGCCAATTGCTATTAGAGATATTGCCGTAAATTTTATAACGAGCTTTGGAACCTTTTCCAAAATCATCATTGAGACGAAGAAAAACCCTAGTCCAAGGAAAAAAGGCAGCATTGCCCAGCCTAAAGAATCAAAAAAGGAGATCTCCCATGCCCAATGCAAAGGACCCTCCTTTCCTGAATCTGCAAATAAATGCAAAAACGGGCCAAATAGACCTATTAAAATAAAGATGATTCCGCTATTCCTCGTTATCCGGAACACCGTTGCAGTTGGTGTCGTTTGGTGGACAGTTTTGGTTTTTGTCTGTGAGTTGTTCATCTAGGTTTATTTGCTTCTCTGGCGTGCATGATACAACCATCGGGGCCGAAAATGCAATAAATAATAAAATTAGAACTAGTTTTTTCATTGGTATAAATTTTTATGGTTTATACCAATTAAGATACTTTAACAGTGTGCTATAAATTTATGCACTTGTTATTATTATACACAATTTTTCAACAGATTACTAGGTAGTTAGCCTATAACGGGGAGGGTTACAATTTAGGTATTATTTTTTTTATCCAACTACGGCTTAACCGTAGTTTTGTTCATTACCACTTTCAACCTGCCTAACTTTACGTGCATTTTATCAGATTCCAAATAGGTTTTTATGCGTATTTATTTTCCCTAATTTAATGTAATTTTAAGTCAAATTAATCAAGACAATTAATATGACTCAAGGAAAGCGACTACAAATACTTATTAAGCAATCTCTATATACTCAAAAGGCGTTAGCAGAAAAAATTAATGTCGATCCAAACTATATAAGCATATTGGTCAATAGCTCTAAGCCAATTCCAGATTCTTTCAAATATAAACTCAAAAACGAGATGCCAAATGCTAATTTAAAATGGATTACAGATGGTAAGGGGCAAATGTTCTTACCGAGCTATGAAAATGAAAACATTCTCTTAACTGAATTAGTGAATTTGATTACAAACAACCATACTTCCCTTTTAAAAATTGAAAAATACAAAATATGGTTCACTATGGAGGCTGACAAATATTTTCAAAACAAAAAAGTTTAAGGTGATTATATGGCATCTATATACAAAGCACCACAAGCCTCAGCTAAATTTTAATATAATATTGAATTATGTGTTATTAGCATAGGAATGTATATTGAGGCTTCTTACAAAACCTATATAAATGGAAACGAACAACTACTTGACACAAGAAAAGAAACTGGACTATATGGTAGATTTTAACCATCTACTTACTATTGATAGCCATACAAGAACCGATGCAATACTTGATCCAGAAATACGAGAGATTCTAATTGAAATTAATAATAATGAATTGATACACACTTTGTCTTCTGCATTTATGGGCAATTCTAATAAAAGCATTATTTGTTTTGCATATCACTTGCGTATTGAACAGGAATTGAAAAATAATATCATACCAAATATTATAAAATGTGTTGAAACAATAGCAGGCCGTAGATCTATATACATAGGGAAATGTTCTCGTAATTATTTCCTTCCATCAGGCAATTTAAAATGCGACCCTCGAAACCCAAAATATGGGATTAGATATTTTGACGATAAAGACTATTATAGAATTAACCATATTTCCATTTTCTTTGGAGCCAATAGGAATGAACAAGAAGCAAATAGGATATTTTGGAATTGTGTTCGTAAGGGATTTTCAATGTTGACGGAATCTTAAGTTCCTACGTATATTTTAACCTTACTCTGCTCTTTTGTTCTTTCTATTAATACTTCATTAATTTAATAGAAATCAAACTTAGGAAGTATATACAAAAATACGCCAGCTTTCGCTATATTTGAGTTCTCCCCACCATTAATAACAAAACATCACGACCGAAAGATACGTCTGTGTAAAAGGCGTACTTTTCATATACATACCGTTAGCCACAAATTAAAAAATGAAAATATCCACTATAAACAAATATTTTAATAAGATTTATATTGATAAATATTCCCCAGGTGGTCTTTCCGAAAAACGAATCTATGATTATGAACTTTATGGTTCATATTATTTGCAAAACGACCAAATAGGTTTGAATATTTTAAAAAATTATAGGAAGAAAGTAATCTACTCAAATATATTAGGCATTATTGTAATTATAATCTCTCTTTTCTATATTGTTTTAATTGGTTTATATCCAATATTCTATTCGTTTTTTGATGAAATCCCATTTTTTCATTCAATTAAATTTTTATCTTTTGGGTTGATAGATTTTATGCATAATTTGAAATGGTATTGGATTTTAGGAATTCATTTCATCGCAATTTTTGTTATAGGAGGTGGTTCAGCAGAAATTGATAATTTAATTGATTCTTATGAATCCAAAAAAAAACTTAGAAAGTATTTATTGATGCTTTTAGAGAAGAATTTAATTAATAAGAAAAGTGTTAAAAAAAAGGTAGTGAGAAAAGTAGTAACCGAAATGAAAAACAAAATAAACAAGTCTACAAAAAATATTTTTATTGTCCACGGACACGATAATTTACCAATCGAAAGGACAGCTAGATTTATTGAAAAAATAGGGTTAAATCCAATAATTTTACACGAACAAACAAGTGAAGGAAAAACAATAATAGAAAAATTTGAAAAACACTCTGATGTTGCTTTTGCTGTTGTTCTGCTTACACCTGATGATGAGATTTATAACAGACCAGATCAACCATCTAAATATAGAGCAAGGCAAAATGTTGTTTTTGAATTCGGATATTTAATGGCAAAATTAGGAAGGAATAGAGTTTGTGCATTAGTTAAAGATAGTGTTGAATTGCCAAGTGATATTAATGGTATTGTATATATTCCACTAGATAAGAATGGAGCTTGGAAAATGAAAATATCAAAAGAAATGAAAGCTGCGAAAATAGAAGCAAATTATTCCGCAATATTATAGTTTATTTAGAATTGACATTAGAGATTATCTGGAATTGATGCTTCTGATAACCATGATAGAAAACTAATGATATCCGGGTCAATTTTACCGGATAAACGCGATAAAGTAGAACTTATAACAAGTTAGGCATAATTAAAAAAAATAAAAAATGATAGAAACTACAGATGAAGAATTTAATGAATCACTCTTCGAAAATAGTGAAGACATAGGTACAGAAAACGAAGAAGATATAATACAAGATATATCAACTTTCAGTCAAGCTGTAATATGGGGAACAGATTGGACGGCTGAAACCATTAACTCTCAATTATTAAAAAATAATATTGATTTGTTCCCTAAATTCCAGAGAAGAGATGCATGGTCAAATAAAGCGAAAAGTAAGTTTATAGAATCTTTGATTTTGGGATTACCCATTCCCCAAATTATTTTAGCTGAAAAATCGAATTCACGAGGTAAATATATCGTCATAGACGGTAAACAAAGATTATTGACTATTCGAAGGTTTTTCACTTTAAATAAGGACGATAAATTTGTTCCATTGAGACTTTCTGGTTTAGATATTTTAACGCATCTAAACGGTAAGACATACAAAAATTTAAGAGATGACTCTCAATTTTCTGAAGAATTAATACAAATTGAAAACCAAAGTATTAGAACAGTAGTTTTGAAAAATTGGCCAAATGAAGAGTTTCTCTTTACTGTCTTTCTTCGATTAAATACTGGGAGTATCAAATTAAGTCCTCAAGAATTGAGACAAGCACTTCATCCAGGTCCTTTTATTGATTTTACTGATGAATTTTCAATAAAGAGTGAGCAAATAAAATTAATGCTCAACCTTAAAAAACCTGATTATAGAATGAGGGATGTCGAGATTGTTATACGATATTTTGCTAACAAATATTATTTGTCATTTTATGACGGAAATCTAAAAAAATCCTTTGATAACACTGTTAAACAATTAAATAATTTATGGACTAAAAAAGAGGATGTTATACGAAAAGATGCTCAATTATTAAATGATGCAATTGATTTTGTAATAACTATGTATGGCGATTCAAAAAAAGCATTTAGCAAATGGAATGGAGATACCTTTCAAGGTAATTTTAATAGAGCCGTATTCGATATAATGGTTTACTATTTTAGTAATGAAGACATACTGAATGAAGCTGAAGGTAAAAGTGAAGAGATTTTGACTTCATTTAAAAACTTATGTAATAATGATTCTGATTTCTTAGAATCATTTGAGCATACAACTAAAAGTATGGAAAACACTTTTAAAAGGCTTTCTACATGGGGTGTTAGTTTGGCCGATATTTTAGATGTTACAGTTGATGTTCCATTTAATGAAAATGGTTTGTTTGTGATAAAAGAAATGTAGATGGCAAATTCTAGAAGATATAATCGTTTGATATCTAGGGTAAATTCTCTCGAAAAAAATTTGTTGCCGGATGTCAAGATTTTAGGTAACTATACTAAGAAAGAATCTGATTTAATAAGGAGTTATGTTCTTTTGGTGCACGCCGAAATTGAGTCATATTTTGAGGATGTTGCGTTACATAAAATTGAAAAAGCATTTGATAATTGGATAGTTGAAAGAAAGAAGAGTAACTGTCTTTTGGCTGTAATGTCTTTTTACACCAGCGAAATTAACTGGGACCGCATTCAGAGAGTAGATAAGTTAAAATTTGACTTTCGAGTAAACAAAGTAGTGAGACATTTCATTAATAAACTAGGGTCAAATCACGGAATAAAATCCGATCACTTATATAAAATGTTACTTCCGGTAGGAGTTGAAGAAAGTGATTTAGATAATGCTTGGTTGAGCACTATGGATAGTTTTGGAGCTCAGCGTGGCTCAATAGCTCATTCAACAATAAGTACTCAAAATCAAATTGATTTAGTTACACAAAGGAATAACATAAACCTTAACATACTGCCACCAATCTGTGATTTAGATTTATTGATTAAACGATTAAAATAACTATGCCTAACAAAGAACTGAGCTAAAAAGTAATACTTAAATTATAGTTTATTTAGAATTGACATTAGAAATTATCTGGAATTGATGCTTCTGATAACCATGATAGAAAACTAATGATATCCCGGTCAATTTTACCGGATAAACGCGATAAAGTAGAACATATAACAAG
>Ga0256847_1001754_pt1 | contig 10418 bp, 8 predicted proteins | sample TeddybearmetaG_FD_189099 | JGI IMG/M metagenome (GOLD analysis project Ga0256847, IMG submission 189099) | Hydrothermal vent microbial communities from East Pacific Rise, Pacific Ocean - Teddybear | ecosystem: Environmental > Aquatic > Marine > Hydrothermal vents | place: Pacific Ocean: East... | reverse complement strand
ACTGGGGTGTCTGGGATCGCTTGAAACCGGGGAAGGTGAAAAAGAAGACGGTCACGGATTCGAGGGCAAGCTGAGCATGGACCAGCTTTTAACCGACCCGGTTCAGGCAGTCGATTTTGTCAGGCAGACCCGGGTTGACGCATTGGCGATCGCCATGGGTACCTCGCACGGAGCCTATAAGTTCAGCCGCAAGCCGGATGGCGATATCCTGGCGATGAACGTGGTCAGGGAAATCAATGCAAAGTTGCCCGGAGTACACCTGGTAATGCACGGTTCATCATCGGTGCCACAGGAATTACAGGACATCTTCAACCAGTTTGGCGGCGAGATGCCGCAAACCTACGGAGTCCCGGTTGAGGAAATCGAGCGTGGTATAAAGTATGGCGTACGCAAGGTCAACATCGATACCGATTGTCGTCTGGCCATGACCGCGGAATTCCGCAGAATCGCCCAGCAGGATACCAGCCAGTTTGACCCACGGAAATTTCTCACCCCGGCGCTGGACGCTATGCGCGAACTTTGCAAGTCGCGATTCGAGCAGTTTGGAACAGCCGGCAAGGCGTCAAAAATAACTCCGATCAGCGTGGCTGACATGGCCCGTCGTTACGCCAGTGGCGAGCTTGATCCGGTCATAGCAGATACTCAAAGCGCCGCTTAACCAGGGCTTGGAATTAAGGTGACAGTTAACTTAATTCAGGTGGTGCTGTACCAAAAAATCGAGTGTTTATCGAATTAAGTTAACTGTCACCTTAATTCACCTCTCTCGATAAGAGCGAAAATCCCGTAGTCATGGTGGTAATAAACTCTATTGCTTTAGGGTTATTTCAATGCCGACAGGGGTTTGTTAAGTTAGAACGATATGGGTGATACTGACCAAGTTAAACTTGTACTATTTGATCTGGACGGCACCCTGGTTGACAGTGTTGGCGATCTGGCCTGGTGCGGCAACGAAATGTTGCGTCGCCTCGATTTACCGGCGCGTGATATCGAATCAGCCCGGACCTGGGTAGGTAATGGTGTCGAGCGGTTCGTAAAACGCGTGCTGACCGATGATATGCATACAGAACCTGACGCGGCCCTGTTCGCATCGGGATTTGAAATATTTTCCGAACTTTACGCGATACACAATAGTGCCCGCAGCCAGGTTTACCCCGGTGCATTGGAGTGTTTACAACGTTTGCGTGAGCTGGACCTGCACCTGGCCTGTGTGACCAACAAGGCGGAGCGATTTACCTTGAGTTTGATTGAGGCCATGGGATTTTCGCCATATTTCGAGCTGGTGGTATGCGGAGACACCACGGCGAGGAGTAAACCGGATCCCATGCCATTGCATTACGCTGCGGATTATTTCGCACTCGAGTACCCACAGTGCCTGATGGTAGGTGATTCGAGTAATGATGTGAAAGCCGCAAGGGCCGCGGGCTTTGGAGTTTTCTGCGTGCCTTACGGATACAATCATGGAAACGACATAAGCGATTCGGAACCCGACAGGGTCGTGAATAATTTGACCGAGATAGCCGATTTATTCGGATGAAGAGGAGCCTGAAATGAACCTGAGCAAAAGAGAATTTCTACGATTGATGGGCCTTGCCGGTGCCGCGGGTATGTTTCCCGGTTCAGTATTTTCAGCAAGCAGTGACGGTTCGAAGCTTTATGACATGCCCGCTTTTGGCAACGCCAGAATATTGCATTTCACCGATTGTCATGCGCAGTTAAACCCGATCTATTTCCGTGAACCCAGTGTCAACCTGGGTTTCGGTAATGCTCTTGGCAAAGCGCCCCACCTGGTTGGTCGTGGTCTGCTAAACCAGTTTGGTTTCCCCGAGGGTGGGGTCGAAGAGTATGCCTATACCTACCTGGATTTTGAAAATGCGGCGCAAACCTTCGGCAAGGTAGGTGGATTTTCGCACCTGGCGACGCTGATTAAAAAAATGCGTGCAGAATATGCACAGGGTAAATCACTGCTGATCGACGGCGGCGATACCTGGCAGGGATCGGGCACCGCCTACTGGACACGTGGCCGTGACATGGTGGCAGCGAGTAATCTTCTCGGTGTCGATTTGATGACCGGCCACTGGGAATTTACCTATTTAGCCGCCGAGATTCTCGACAACGCCGCGGCCTTTAATGGCGAATTTATCAGTCAGAACTGCAAGGTCAGGGACGATGCCATATTCGACTATGAACTCGCCGATATCGGTGATTTCAATGAAGACACCGGGCATGTTTTCAAACCCTATGTGATAAGAGAAATGGGTGATCTGCGTATCGCGGTAGTCGGGCAGTCTTTCCCTTATACACCCATAGCCAATCCGCAGCGCTTTATTCCCGACTGGACCTTTGGCATCAACGAAGACGATATGCAGGAAATCGTCAACCAGGCGCGTGACGAGGAAAAACCGGACGCGCTAATTCTACTATCGCACAATGGCATGGACGTGGATCTGAAAATGGCGTCGCGGGTGAGCGGCATCGATGCCATCTTCGGAGGTCATACCCATGATGGCGTACCAGGGGCGATTCCGGTGTCTAACCCGGGCGGTAAAACCCTGGTTACAAATGCCGGTTCCAACGGGAAATTTCTTGGCGTAATGGACATGGATATCAAAGGCGGCAAGCTACGTGATTTTCGCTATCGCCTGTTACCTGTTTTTTCAAACCTGCTCGAGGCCGATGCTGAAATGCAGGCGCATATCGACAACATGCGTAAGCCATACCTGCCCAAACTGGAGGAAAAGTTATCGGTTGCCGAGGATTTGTTGTATCGACGCGGGAATTTCAACGGTACCTTCGACCAGGTCATCTGTGACGCGCTCCGTATCCAGGGAGACGCCCAAATCTCGCTTTCACCCGGATTTCGCTGGGGTACCACTGTACTGGGGGGACAGACTATCACCATGGAGCATGTCATGGACCAGACCTGTATTACCTATCCCGAAACCTATGTGCGCGAAATGTCCGGCGAAGATATCAAGTTAATTCTCGAAGATGTTGCGGATAACCTGTTCAATGCGGATCCGTATTACCAGCAGGGCGGTGACATGGTTCGCCTGGGTGGGCTCGATTACGTGATGGACCCGCTGGCAGCTGCCGGGCAGCGCATTACCGGGATGCAGCTGGATGACGGCAGCAAGATTGACGCGTCAAAAAGCTACAAGATAGCTGGTTGGGCAACCGTGGGATCGCAATCTCCCGGGGCGCCTATCTGGGATGTGGTTGCAGATCATTTGCGTGACAGCGAAACCACGAGCATCAAAAAGCTGAATACGCCCAAACTGAAAAATGTATCAGGCAACCCCGGTATTGCCTGATCGAATTTAGTCAACCACCGGCTCGGAAGCGCGGTGGTTATGTTCGATATACATCACCGCTGCCTCGACGCGCGAATGAACCTCCAGCTTTCGTAACACTGCCTTGACGTGTAACTTGACCGTACCATCGGAAATACCGAGGTTTCGGGCGATCAGTTTATTACCCTGGCCTTCGGCCATGAGTTCCAGGATCTCGCTTTCGCGTGGAGTCAGTTCGCTGAAGGGCCCCTTGTTTTGTGATACCGTCATGTCACCCCTGACGAACCGAACCAGTACCGATGTCAACGGTGGGGCGACAACTGTTTTACCCAGGTTGATTTCGCGTAACGCGGATACCAGGCCATCGGGTTCCATATCTTTCAACAGGTATCCATTGGCACCGGCTTTCAATGCGTCCAGCAGGTCCTGTTCGTTTGAACTCGTGGTTAACATGACGATGGGCATTTTAAGTTCAATTTTTTTCAGGTGCTTTAAAACACTGATGCCGTCGATTATCGGCATGCGTTTATCGAGTAAGATGATGTCCGGGCTTAATTCCTGAGCCAGTTTTATACCTTCGTTGCCATCTCCTACCGCGGCGAGGACCTCGATATTGCGCCGCTGTAACAGGCTAATGAGGCCTTCGCGAAAAAGCATGTGGTCATCGATTAGTAGTACCGTCAAACTCATGGCAGTGCTCGCTGGTTGGTTTATACTTCTTCAAATTGAAACTGGGTCATCGGTATTTCCAGTTTTTCGACAAATTGTTCTATCTGCTCTCGCATTGCGTTACCCGAGCAAAGGTAATAGTCGAACCCCGCCGGTTTGGTCTGCTTGAGATTGTCCATTATATGCTGCTCGATTCGCTCCGCGGCCTTCGCATCCAGGGCGATAAATTCAAAATTATCCAGTGCGTCATTCCAGGAACGGCATAAATTAGCAAGATAGAGGCTACTGTCACTTTCAGCAATCCAGAAGAGGAAAATCTTTTCCGCTATATCCAGAGCCATGGCATGTTCGATCAACCCCTTGACCGATGCAAATCCACTGCCCTGGGCTATAAAAACAAGCGGGTTTGACGAGTTTTCATTGAGCACAAAGTCGCCTACCGGACCCTTGAGTGTGATCAGGTCGTTTGTTTTGGCGGACTCGGTCAGGTACCTCGCGATCGGGTCTTGCGCGTCATTGGCGATATGAAACTGTAAATTCATGTCATCACAAGGACAACTTGCGATCGGGTAAAAGCCGCTGCCGACATGATCGATGGAAAGAGTAGCGCGTTGGCCCGCGAGAAAACGCAAACGACGCGTACGTGGCGTCTTAGCGCTAAGTATGAGCATTTCATCGTTGGCGTGGTCGATTTTTTTAATTCTGATGGGGATGCTCTGCCTGGGAATGTCAGTTACACCCCGGGCCTCCTCAGCTTCGAGGACCACATCTGACACCGCGGTATTGCAGCAACTCAGAATATAACCAAGGCCTTTTTCGGTTTCAGTGAGAACGTAATCGTGGTGCTTGGTCTTTTCAACCTCACCCGATACCACGCGGGTTTTGCAGAGCCCACAATTACCATTGCTACAGCCATAATTAAGTGCGAGGCCGCCACGCAGACCAGCCTCGAGTATCGATTCGACACCCTCGACGAAAAACTCGTGGCCGCTGGGAATTATGGTAGCCTGCGCTGTCATTACACGTAAGAAAACTTCATTGGCGAATGGTTGCGCTATTGTATCATCGTCTTTGACTATCATATCGCTGGAATTCTCTATCCAGCGCCCCAGTTCCAGCATTGTTTCAGAGTCTGAATCTGCAAGCGTTTGCATTTTCGCGACCAGGTCGCGGATAAATTGATGGAAGCGGTCGGTTAGCCGTTTTTCGCGCGCGAGTTCTTTGCTTAATGACATGATTCTTGCTGCGAGCGCGACATTATCGGGTTTTTGGCTGCTGCTCTCGGCATTGATAAACGTTGCCTGTTCTATAATCTGTTCAACCCGATCGAGCATACTTGAATCTTCGATCTGTGCATCGGGGTAAGCCTGTAATAAATCCGTTAGCACGATTTCGCCTTCAAAGGTGCTCAGCTCTCCGGCCCTTATTTTTTGTTGCAAGGTGCCCCGTTTTACACCGACCAGCCGCGCAGCTCGCGAGAGTGATATTCGCTTGCTCATAATTCTATCCGGCCAGGCCTTGAGCAGTATCTTCTGGAAGCTCGAATTCGAGGTGAATTCGTGTTCCGTCTCCTGGCTCGCTCTCGATATCGATGCTGCCATTGATCTGCCGCGCGCGGTCGCGAAGTATGTTCAAACCCAGTTGACGACCACTCTCGGGCCTGATTTCCGATTCTTCGAAGCCGATACCGTCATCTTCGATCAACACCACGTTATTGGCGGCCCGGGTTGTCAATAAAACCCGCACAACGTTTGCCTGGCTGTGTTTTCTGACGTTCGCAAGGCACTCCTGAACGATGCGTAACACATTGATTTCTACTTCTGCGGGAAAGTCCCGTGGCGGCCATTCATTCTGGAAATAAATCGGAATCCCGGCTTCCTCCTTGGTTCGATTAATAACTTCTTCGATCGATGGTATCAATCCCTGCTCGTTCATCGGTACGCGAAAATGGGCGATAAGCTCGCGTAACTGGTTGTTGGCCTCGTCGACGGTGTATTCGATACGCTCCATTTGATGCCATATGGCCTTCTCGTCGTCGGTATGAAAGGTTTCGTCGATGACCCGGATTTGAATACGCAGGCTGGCGATGGTTTGCGCCAGGGAGTCATGTAGTTCATGCGACAGCCGGGTACGCTCCTGAATAATTAACAATTCATTTTCCTCTGCGATGAGGCGAAACTTTTCCGCGGCACTACCCAGGTGTTGGCCGATACTAAGCAACAGGTCGTTGTATTCGTCCAGGTCGAGGGTGATCTGATCGGGAAAGAAAAGATGAATAACCCCCAGTATGCCCTCGCGGTATGGCATCAATACCGACAAAACCAGTAGCTTGTCCTGGCTATAGACGACATCCGGGGAAAAAACAGTCGCGTTCTTCAACGTGTCGATGCGGTAGATACTGGTTTTCTGCCGGTTAATGTCGAGGTTTTCCAGGGGCAGAAAATGATCGGTACTGGTGAGGAAGGTATGGTTCAGGTTTCCCAGTGAAGCAACGACTTCCTGCCGGTTCCTGTTCTTGAACTGACGGATGATCCCGGCGCTGGCGTTTAGATTGTTGCATAACGAGACCAGTGTTTTTTCGAAAAGTTCATGCAGATCGTTGGAGATATTTATACTGGAGGCAACCTCGTAAAGTGTCGCCAGCGACCTTGATTCGCGTGAAATATAGTCGGTATGTTTTTCCAGCTGGATTTCGGTTTTACGGGAAAGCTGGTTGATCATCTTTCCCAGCATATTGATATCATTGGCCAGTTCGGTGAAATCACTTCCATTTCTTAAATGGACCTGTGCATCGAGGTTTACCCCGCGCATTAATTCGGCCCAGTTACATAAACGCAATAGCGGATCGAGTAGCTCTCGCCATATGCTTGCAATCAGGAGGAACAGTACCAGCAGGGCAATAGCGTTCACCCAGAAACCAGACGCCTGCAACCACGATCCCAGAGGACCCTGCACATCAAATGTGGCAACAAGGTTCAGTGAGAGCAGGGTAAAAAGCGAAAATGACAGTAGCAGTATGCGAAATCTACCACTTATATAAGGGCCACGACTGTTCTCGTCGAGGCTCAGGAACCAGGCGTTCAACGGGTTTACCTTCAACGGCGGAGTTTGAATATCGTCTGACATGGCGTCGTATTTGCTAATTAATCAGAGGCTCCCTGGTACTTTATCGCTCGCAAAACGCCCCCAGTATACCTTTTTAACAGGCTGGCGAAGCAAATGTTGTCGGTTGTTACTGGTTTGGTGGAACGTAGGCGGGGTCGTTCGGGTTGAGGAAAATAAATTCTGATTTTCCGGGTTCGAGTTCGACGAAGTCGATTGTCATCCCGTCAACCAGGGTTTTGCTGGTTTCGGAAACGACCATGCTGACCTCGTCGACTACGACGAAATTATCACCGGGCAGGCGTTGCTCATCGAATCCCATCGCATAGTGAAAGCTGCCATCATCCAGTTGTTTTATGGCGATACGCAGGGGAATCGTTTGCGTTCCGCCCTGTTCGGCTGAATGCTTGATTTGTTCGAGGGCCTGGTCAGTCAGTTTAATCATGGAGATAGCTATAGTATGTTGGCAATGTCAGCTCGTGATTCAGATTTTTTAACTTTCACGAATTGTAAAAAACGTTTGACCCAGGGCATCGAGGCTGTATTTCTCAGGTGCGTATAGGATGCCAGCAGGTTATTACGTATGAAGCCATCGCGCTGCTGTTGTATACCTTGACCCCTGAGAACCTGGTAGGCGAATTCACTCGAAGCTGGTAAACCATCAAGCGAAGAATAATGAAACTCGTGCGCATAAATAGTATCAGCGCTCAATGCTGAAAATGGCCAGGGGTGCTGCTGACCGGTCTCGCTTAGCTTGACATAACCACGCCCACGCGGTTTGTCGTGCATGGTGGTTCGCGCCGGAATAGCACCGACCATGTCATAGCAAACGCCTTGCCACTGTAGTTGCTCGGACAGGTACATGAGTCCACCACATTCAGCATAAGTCGGTAACCCGCAGTCGATGGCTTGCCTGATTGAATTGCGCAGCAGGCCATTGGCCTGCAGTGCCTCCGCGTGACGCTCCGGGAACCCGCCTCCAATGAAGAGACCGTCTATCCGGGGAAGCATGCGGTCTTTGAGCGTGTCGATGTAAATTATTTCAGCCCCGGCCTGTTTCATCGCCTCGATGTCGCCGGGATAATAAAAACCAAAGGCACGATCCCGCGCGATGCCGATTTTCAGCCCCCTGAATTCGGCTTTATGTATCAACGGGGATGTCGCGGCTGTTACGGGTTGAGATTCTGCCGCCAGGCCGATTAGTTTGTCCAGGTCAATATTGTCTCCGATGGCGCTGGCGATCGTACTGATTTTACTTTTCGCCGCGCTATCTTCGTAACCCGGGATCAAACCCAGGTGACGTTCGCTCAGTTCCAGGGTTGGATTATTTTCAACCGCGCCGAGGAAGGGGATATCGGTGTAGTGTTCGACCGCGGCACGCAACTTGGATTCGTGTCGTTTGCCACCGGTCATGTTGGCGATTACGCCCGCGATGCGTACCTCGGGATCAAATACCTGGTAACCGATCAGCAATGGCGCAATTCCGCGCATGGTACCGCGTGCATCGACGACCATGATCACCGGGCTACCCAGTGCCTTGGCCATGGCGGCATTGCTGTTACTGCCGTCGAGATCGAGTCCGTCGTGTAGGCCTTTGTTTCCCTCAATGATCGATATATCCGCCGATTGGCTACGATGGCAGTAGTCATCGATGGTTTCCTGCCGGCCGGCAACATAGAAATCGAGGTTGAAACAAGGGTTGCTGGCCGCCAGCCCCAGCCAGATCGGGTCGATATAGTCCGGGCCTTTTTTAAAGGGTTGTACGCGCAGGCCCCGTTGTGCCAGTGCTGCACAAATACCGATCGTGAGCGTGGTCTTACCCGAGGATTTGTGTGCTGCCGAAAGGTAGAGCGAGGCCATGATCTAATTCGGCTCTGCTGCCAGTATTTCAGGCAGAATCGGTAAAACCCGTATGCCGAGCAATGCGATCAGCAGCGAGGTTGCGACGCCGCCAAGGCCGAGTAAAATTTCCCAGATACTGGGGCTGTAGAGGTTGATGACGCCGTCGTAAAAGCTGCTTTCTACCAGGTAACCGGGGAAAATATCGAGCGGGAAGGCCTGTCCGCCAATAATGATTACGTAGAGCTGCGCAAGCGCACCGATGATGACCAGCAGGCAGGCGCTGATCAGGGCGTTGCGTGATTGCGTGAATTTTGGCGAAAATAGTAAAAACAGGGGTAACAGGTTACCCAGTCCGATCTGGAATACCCAGAACAGGGTTGTATAAACGTTACCCTCGAGCAGAATAAAGCGCTCGAATTCATGATTCTGGCTGGCGTATAGCTTGGTGAGGTGAAATATAACCACGAAGTAAAAAACGCCCAGGGTAAATATACCCAGTAGTTTACGCAGTCGTAGCAGGTGGCTGGTGTCGAGCACGCGTCCATCGGCAGCAAAGCTGTAGATCAATAGCAGGATTAGGATCGCCAGTCCGAAGGCAAAGGACATGGCGATAAACATCGGCGCCAGCAGCGCGGTATCATAGGCCTCACGGGCAACCAGGAAGCCAAATATAGATCCGGTACCGGTGGTCAGGATCAGTCGCCAAACGAACGCCAGCGTTCCCGCGGCCCTGGTCCAGCGATGCATGCGTCGCTCCATCATCAACCACAGGTAAGCTGCGACTATAACGATGAAGCCGATATAGAGGATGATATTCCACGCAAATATGGATTTGAAGTTGTAGTAGGTCATGGCCACGATGATGCGGTCCGGTCGCCCCAGGTCGAGTAACAGAACCGCCAGTCCGCCGACAAGCAAGGCGATCGAAACAACCGCGGAAAACCGGGCCAGGGGTTTATAAGCCTGTTTGTCAAACACGGACGCCATCGAGGCGAGATTCAGGGCCCCGGAGGCCGCGACGATGAGGAAAATAGCGAACACATGCGGCAGGCCCCATACAATCTGGTTAGTCATGCCACTGACATGGTGCCCTTCGACATCCATATGATGGGCAGCGGCAAAACCGATCGCGGCGATGACCATCAGCCCGATTAACAGGCCCCAGTAGCGGCTCGAGCTGGTCTCGATTTCAGCATATCTCAGGTATGTATCGACGCTCACAGGCCCTGATACCTCAATCCCGGGTTGAGCCCCATATCGGCCCGTAGCCTGGTGCCGCCGAGTTCGCGCAGGCGTTGTGAGATTTCGCTGTCGGGATTGTTAAGATCGCCGAACAAGATGGGTTTATGCTCACCCCGATTGACCGCTTCGGCACAGGCAGGAACCGCATTTTCTCCGTCACGATCGATACGATGTACGCACAGGGTGCAGGATTCAACCGTGCCTTTGCCCCGGGGCGCTACCGCGAGCTGGTCCTTCAGGTTTTCGTGAATAAAGGAACGTGCCTTGTAGGGG
>Ga0256847_1001753_pt1 | contig 10423 bp, 12 predicted proteins | sample TeddybearmetaG_FD_189099 | JGI IMG/M metagenome (GOLD analysis project Ga0256847, IMG submission 189099) | Hydrothermal vent microbial communities from East Pacific Rise, Pacific Ocean - Teddybear | ecosystem: Environmental > Aquatic > Marine > Hydrothermal vents | place: Pacific Ocean: East... | reverse complement strand
ATCGTCGTCATCATCAGCCTCTTCTAGCTTCACACGAAAAGCCTGACTGGCTGCCGTCTGATTTGCACCAAGCCTTCCTCTACGACCAGATGGACGAACCTTTAATTTAGCATTTGCTGAAAGCGAACCCGGTGCAATAGTAATGGTTATCGACGGATTATCTGCATCATCAGTAAATGTTCCACCTATGGCAGCATTTACATATACAGAAATTCGTCCCCCACTCTTATGACTTGCATTTGCTTGCAAACTGAACGTGCTTAAAATAAACAGCACAAGGACGACCCGGTAACTAATGCTCTTGCATTTTGATTTGGTTTGTAACATTTTATATCCTCCGCAATTTCATCAAGGCATCTTATAGTGATGCTGAGTGCACCTTATCCGGTACAAACTACTCCGTCAGTGACGCAGTCACTCAAAGTTTTTAAATTTACTTTGTGACTCAGTCACACAAGCATGGAATAAATAAAGTCGCTTTATGTTATTCCCGTGTAAACTAATTGATATGAATAAACCGGATACCCAAAATATAGATTTGTGGAACGAACATTTTCCACAACTAATGCAAACAGACGATCCCGCCATAAAGCGCATGGTTGAAAAATCTCGCATTCTTGAAATTCCGTCTGACTTTCAAGTCAGCATGCCCGGGGTCGAATGCAACGATTATGTTTTAGTTGTCGGTGGTAGCATCCGCGTTCAAATCGTTACAGAAAAAGGAAGAGAGGTTGTGCTCTATCACGTCCGCGCTGGTGAAGGGTGTATTTTGACAACATCATGCCTGCTCAGTGGCACCACCTTTCCTGCCGAAGGATATACCGAGGAAAACACAGCAGTACTTGCCTTACCCTCCGCTGAATTTAATCAAGTTATTGGCGCATCATCTCACTTTAGAAGTTTTGTTTTCGCAAATTTTGCACATCGACTAGCCAGCCTGCTCACAAGAATCGAACAGTTTTGCTCACCTTCAATCGATCGTAGCCTGGCAACAACATTATTGAACCTTGCTACAGACAGTAATCAGCCTATATTCGCAACCCATCAGGAACTAGCTAACGAGATTGGTACCGCACGTGAAGTGGTGTCGCGTCATTTAAAACGACTTGAAGAACAAGGCTTGCTTAACCTTGGCCGAGGAACAATAGAAATTATTTCACCATTATTACTGGCAAAAATGACTGAAGTATAAACACATACCCCTGGATAACTCTGCTTAACTATCAGATCATTTACAGTATTTTTTGATCGACCTACGAAGTCGCTTTTCACTTTTAGCGCGCTGCTCGTTGGAATAATACTGCCGCTCACCCTTAGAGTTAACTTTGTAAACTCCACTGGCCTGCGTATGCTGTCTCAAGTTATCTCTTGCTAACGCACACTTACGTTTCATTTTTTTTATTTTTTCTCGATACTTCTTTTTCTTTTCTGCCTTTTCCGCTCTGGCTTCTGCACTTTGTTTCAACAAAAGATCTCTATGTTTATTTCGACCAGATGAATGCGTCACTCCAGAACGCGACTCAACATCAATATTTAATTCTGTCGCTTTCTGCTTATTATCTGGATTATCTCCAAAATGAACATTACCGTTCGCATCCGTCCATTTATATATTTCGGCAAAAACAGAGGTTGATAATAAAAGAAAAAGCGCACAAAAATATTTCATATTCGGTTAATTACTATACTGAAAACTCACCGGTATCTTAACTTAAGACGATTCATATTTCGAAGCTTTTGGTATCCGGAGGTCAAACCGCTATAATACAGATAATTTAACTTCACCCACCCAGAAATAATGAGCAACCCATTTCAGGATCAACTATTAAAAGCCGGCCTCGTGAATAAAAAACAGGTCAAAAAGGCCAATCAAGAAAAATCGCGAAGTAACAAAAAACAGCGGCAATCTAAAGAAAAAATCGTTGATGACGTCAAATTAAAAATCCAGCAAGCTGCACAGGACAAAGCGAAACGAGATAAGGATTTAAATCAGAAAAAACAGGAGCAGGCTAAAAACAAAGCCATCTCTTCTGAGATAAACCAGCTCATCACTAATAACCTAATCGAACGTGATGAAACCTGCGACATTCAATATAACTTCGAACATCGTAAAAAAGTTAACCGCATCTACGTCAATGCGGAGATGAAACAGCAAATCGTGCTTGGTAAACTCGGTATCGCCCGTATCGACGGTCGATATGAACTGGTACCATTAACCATTGCTGATAAAATCAGGAAACGAAATGATAAACGTATTATTATTTTCGAGAAAGAAAAGGAAGACCAACATACAGATGAAAACGACCCTTATTCTGCCTATCAGATTCCTGATGATCTAACATGGTGACCTCAAAGTAATATTTTTATATGCCGGCTACTGAACATTATTCGATTATTATCATAGGCGCAGGACTAAGCGGCCTCTTTACCGCGTGGAATCTTCAACACAAAGAATGTGACGCCATTATTCTTGAAGCAAGAAATCGAACGGGTGGACGAATATTGTCACCTCACGTCAATGGCAACATAGACGGGTGCATCGACATGGGGCCAGCATGGGTATGGCCTGAATTTCAACCTCGACTCCAGCAACTGCTTTCAAAACTGGGCATCGAAACATTCAAACAAAATACTAATGGTGATATGTTATATGAAATGGATGCAAATACCATTGAACGTTATAGCGATCAATCATCACATGAAATGTCTTTCCGTATCGTTGGCGGTGTAAATAAGATCATAAAGGCACTACAAACTGAACTACCCGAAAACTCGGTGCATTTGAATACACAAGTAACTTCTATTGAAAAAAACAACTCTACCTCCGGCTCACCATTACGCATTCACACACAAAGAGGTGGTAAATCTATAGATTACACTACTGATAAAATTGTTCTTGCGCTTCCCCCTCGCTTGACACAATCAACCATTAATTTTAGCCCTGAACTACCAATAGATATTTTTAAACTATGGGAGAGCACACCCACATGGATGGCCGGACACTGTAAAATTGCATTCATCTATGACAAACCATTTTGGCGTGAACAAAAACTGTCTGGTGAAGTATTTAGTCGTTTGGGCCCATTAACTGAGATTTATGATGGTTCGACAATCGAAGACAGCACTTTTGCTCTTACTTCATTTGTTGGTTTAAGCGCACACCAAAGAAAACAGTTGGGTCCCGAACAGTTAATAAAAATGTGCCAGGCACAACTGCTGCGTTTATTTGGAGAAGAAAGCAAGACTGTAAAAGATATACAGATAAAAGACTGGAGCCTGGAACAACACACCACAACAGCTGTCGATCTCAGCACGACCCCTCACCATCCTCAATATCCGGCGAACATGCCACGAACACTTTGGGATAATCAGATTATATTAGCAGGCACCGAAGTCGCCCGAGAGCATGGTGGCTATATCGAAGGCGCACTAGAGAGTGCCGAAGAAGCCCTCACGCTGTTAAATTCATAAAATCAGAACGAACTGTTCGTCAATATTGGCATCTGACTATAAATCAAAACTTTCCTGATACGCAACAACTAACATGATAAACCATCGTATACTCCACCTTCTCACACTCCTTTTACTAACCACACCCGCTTTTAATGCTAACGCAGATGATGAAGATGATCTGCCTTTTGTACAAATCACCTCATTGAGAGATCTTTCATCCCTTAGTGAAAATGCCGCCCGTAACAATAAAATCATTATGATTGAGGTATCTGCAAGTTACTGCGGATATTGCCGTACTCTTGAGGAAGAAATCATTAAACCCATGTTACGCAGCGGGGATTACACTCAAGATGTATTTATCCGCCAGTTAGAAATAGATGATACCTATTTAATAACAAACATATTAGGTGAAAAAACTACGCCGTCAGAACTAGCCGAAAAACTCAACATTATAATAACACCAACACTGATTTTTCTTGATGGCAAGGGGAATGAGGTCAGCGAACGAATTCCGGGGGTTTATTCATTAGATTTTTATGGTGGTTACGTGGATGAAGCACTTTCTGATGGTTTGAAACTTATCAGACATTCCTTACCAAGTAATAATGAATCTTGAACTACTTTTTACTGATAAATCAAAACTCTACAGTAAGTGCTCTCTTACCATCAACATAAAACTCACCTAAATGTCCCGAATAAGTAGACGTTGACACTTCACTCTCTAAATAAAGTCGACATTTAAAAGTTAGCTGATAGTTATTATATTTAATGCTTTTTTCTTTCGGTTTAAAAACAGTAAAAAAGCCCGGGCGCATTTCTATACGCTGGTAATCATCAAATCTCAACACAACTAAATCAGAAATTTGCCCGGGCCTGACCGTAAGATGAACCTGAGTAGAAACACCATTTGGTAGCGGCAAATAAAAGATTTCTGACATACTGCTAGGTGACGCACTATCGGATACCAGTGTAATAGACGCATTATCACGAACAAGTAATGCCCGTTCGCTCTTAGCTGCTACCTCTTGTACTACCTCTTGTACTACCTCTTGTACTACCTCTTGTACTACCTCAGGGACTTCTTTGTTAACTACTTCATCAACTACGACCTCACCATTATCATTGGCCGCTTCGACATTTTTTAATAGTTTGAACTCAACTTTATTCGCACCTAAAAACTCAAACAACTTCTCCATCGCCAGATAATGCTTGTAATCAGGCCAGCCACCAAAGCCTGCCGTAGAACTTGCATTAAAATACAAAATACACCGACCACCGTCGCTAGTTATTTTTACAGGATGAAAGTGTTTATCGATAACAAATTCTTTCATCTCTTCATCAAGTTCGCTGCCTGTTATCGTTGCAATCTTCTCGATGAACAAAATTTTTGCTTTAATTGCATCTAGATTTATCCCTTTCTCTATGGCAGAAGAACTCGAAGTAATGCCATCAAATGCCTCCACCAGCTCTCCCTGGTTTTCAACGTCATCACATTTAAAACTGATAGCAAATGTAAACTCACTCATTTTAATTCATGTTTTTAAGACGCACATTTCATTTAGTATTGTCCAACCACTGCAATTTCCTGTAAGTTAGTGGTCCTCTGGTACACCCTGCCATAGCATTTCATACCCAACTTCAAAAGTTCCATCACAAAATTCTTCTAGCCTGGAAAAATGTTGTTTAAATAATTCATCGGCATGCGATTTTTCGTGCTGATCGAATGAATGCCAATAAGTCACGATAACGATATCACCCATATTTTGCTTAATCCGTTTATCGGTATCATCACTATCACCAATGCTGCCTTCAGCAGAAACAAAACCAGCATTTTTATAAACCTGCCCACCTATAAACCCACCATTATCATCGCCGTAATTATTTTTTACTACATTACACATCTCGCCTAGAACCAGCTCTACATCACCGATTGAGACGCCATCCTTAAGGTCAACAATATTAAATAACATCACACAACCAAACGGAATACTGATAGGGTTAAACATAAATTCTCCAGATAATATTGATTAATTAGTAGTTAACAACGCTGATTATTTGTTTATCGACGTCTCGAATCTCTGTAATCATGATTTTCTATTTCGACATCTTCCTTTACCTGTTCACAGGTTCGCTCATACACGATTTCACGGCCCATGGCTGATCCCGCGTACGCCATGCCACTAGGTGTGGGTGTTAACTCACACTTCACACTATGCACGCCTGAACCAAGGATTACCTCAATTCTGTCCTGCCGCTTACTATAAACAGCAACATCCATCATCTGATCAGTCTCGGTGACACGTACCTGTATTTTCTGCTCACTCATAACGATTTTCCTGATTAGGTAATGGTCTTCACAATAGCAATGTCTAACTAAAATGTCATTAAACAACTGAATGGCGCGTTTAGTCAAGAAAGACGCCTGTCCAACTCTTATAATTCAACCAATAATGGTTATAATAAATGAACGATGACCATAATTCTCTGGTCACTACGTTATTACTGATCGTTTAATCGATAAACACTTAAGGATTCGCTTAATGATTAAATACGGTGAATTACATCAAGCTCTCGCACGCTACACCCGTGAAGACATACATGAAGAAATTCCTGTTGATTTCTATCGACGGGTTATCAAAGCATGTTTTCGTGCTAATAACATCGGCTTAAACTGGGATGTAAATCAGGCAGCCTCCATACTCTTGTATCTGGCTTTTAACGAAGGCTGTATATTGCTGAACCAACTGAACAGCGATGGCCTTAAAACGCTCGATTCCGCTGAGAAATTCCTGGATCAGGTCAATGCGGGAACACATAAAGAGGTCGTTCGCGCGCTAGTAACTTTATAAGAATACTGCCTCTCACGACGCTTTATAGTAATCATCCCATCGCTGATCAAGCCTTTTAATTCCTTCTTTAATCGAGAGAGCAGTATACGCATCTCCAGATTTTTCCACCAACCCCAGTGTAATCAATTTATGTAGCGCGTCATCAATTTCAAAATTAATAAGCACACCCCATTGCGCTTCAAACCAGTCTTCAGTTTTTTTATCCAGCTCTTCTTTTGTCAACGGTGTTTCACTAACTAATAAAAAATAATATGCAAGGATAGATTCCTTACACTCTTCTTCTTCAGCATCATCTGCAATTCTATAAAAAACACCTGCATTATTATCAAGGTTTTTAAAATATAGATTTTGCGTTAATGCCTGCATGAATCTTAACTTTCTATTTTTAAAATTATTAAATTGCTTCCACAGATACCCGCCCAATGCTGCAACACCTGCGAGCAACACCATAACAGTGGTTTTGTTCAATTCAACCGGCTCATTACTAATACCCAACCAGAAACCGAATAACGAACCCAACAACACCATTGATGCACCCAGCTTCGTCGTTAATACAATGCCACCGCTGACTACAGCCGGGACTCCGATAAATAATTTATCGATGGTTCGCATTCGAACTCGAGTGTTTGGAAAAAGCATCTCAAGGTCAGCTTTTGGAACATTCTGAAACAACTTTAATAAAGTCGCCCCGGGCTTACAACACGGCATCGGACTACTCGATTTATCGTAATCATCCTTAAAACGGATGTACACCACGACTCGATCATAATTTACGAATTCAATATTCCTGGAGCGCAACCCCATCCATATTTTTATTTTTTCTTTGCGCATTGATGCACCGCGACAAAATAAAAGAACCTCAGAAAAATCTTCAAAATCCACATGCAGTCGAATTTTAAATACTGAAGACTGGTTCATCGCCATATTAAGATCTGCTTCTGTAATCTGCTCATAGTTCGCTTTTTCCAACAGACCACCTAACAGTTCCACAAAATTTTTATCACATGGTGATACATGCTCTAGAACTGAAATGGTATCTGAATCTGGATCAAGCGCTGAATAAACATCTTTCAATGCTTCAACAATCTGATGGAACTCAAAATGAAATATACTACTGAGCATATAATGCAGTTGACGAAAATCATCTTCATCTCCTGATAATCGATTTTCCTGCAGACACATCTCAACGATATCTTTTCGTCGATATGGAATAAACCGACGTACTTCAGGCAACTCTTCTCGTTTCATATACTGTAATACTCATTCATCATATTGCTGTAATCTTTTTTTTACCGCAGCGTTTACACTGGGAGACCGTCACTAACTTTCCCTGCTTAACATCAAATTTTTTCTCTGTCAGAACTTTCCACTTGTGAAAACCACTACGACACAGTGTCTTGCCTTTGTGCTTTTCTGATGGTGTTTTTTTCTTGAAGATTAGGATGTCGCCCATAATCAAGATATGTCCCTGCAAACAGTTTGTTAAAAATCTTACTTTACCGCATTACTGTCATAATATTTTACGATTCGCCCTGGTTGCTTTTTAACCACAATTCATAACCAACTGAAAAATATAATCAATTTATACCATGGCTTGGTATTTGCATTGTTATGTTTAAGCATTCAACTGTAAACAAATTGTAAATTCAGGCAATTAACGATAGACCTCTACGTTAATTTCTGGATAATTTAGAACTTAGATTCGCTCTACGGCATCTATAAGATTATACAAATTGAGACAAAACGATACTGCATATTATTGTGATTATTAACCGTACAATTTCGTTCGCCATTTTTACAGCCTTGAGTTGCATGGTCTTCTCTGGATCTGCGGCAGCGTATAAACGATTCGATAATTCACAATACGAGACGACCAATTACCGTGATATAGACACCGCTTCTCTCTCTCGTTTATACCAGCATCCAGATGATTATCTCTGGATTAAAAATCAGACGCTCAATGATCAGACATACATTGCACTGGATTTTATTGCCAACTCAAGTAACCACGGATTAAATCCGAATGACTACCACTTTGAGTTATTGCAGCAACTCGACCCAACAGATGATAACGAATCACACCTGTACGACTTGATGTTATCCGATGGGCTGTTAAAACTGGTCCGTGATATATCCATCGGTCGGTTAGACCCGAATACTGTTGACCCAAAATGGTCTATACCACGAGCCCCCTTCGATGCAACACTATTTTTACAGCGCGCATTATCAGAAAATTATTTTGAAGCCAGCCTGCATTCTCTCATCCCTACTTCAGTGCAATACCAGCAATTGATGGCAGCTGCAGTGCGGTACCAGAAAATTGTGGATCGGGGCAGCTGGAAAAAAATACCTGAAACCAGCAAATTACGCATCGGCGACAAACATCCGGATATTTCATTAATCCGCAACCGGTTGGCCATTGAGAACCGCTCTATTGAAATACCCGATTCCTGGCCTGATCCCGTCTCACTCTCGATACAGAGCAATATTTACGATAAACAACTGGAACAAACCGTCAAACAATTTCAGCGACACCATAGTTTATACCCTGATGGCATTATCGGTCCGGCAACTCTGCGAGCGATGAATATCTCTGCTGAAGAGCGCCTGCAACAGATTACTATCAATCTGGAACGACTTCGCTGGCTACCCGATGATCTCGGCAAACGTTACATCATGGTCAACCTGGCCAACTACCGGCTAAGAGCAATTGAAGATGATCAGGTCAAACTGGACATGCGCGTGATCGTCGGCAAGAAAAAGCGTTCAACGCCCAGCTTCAGTAGCCAGATGACACATGTCGTACTCAACCCACGGTGGTACGTGCCCAACAAACTGGCTCGAAAAGATTTACTGCCCAAACAGCAACAAAACCCGGATTATTTCGACCATCTTAATATCCGCGTATTTGGTAACGAAAACGGAAAACGAACAGAGATAAATCCTGACTCCATCGACTGGCACTCCGTCTCAAATCAACACTTTCCTTATTCTCTGGTACAAGATCCGGGAAAAAGTAATGCACTGGGTCGCATCAAGTTTATCCTGCCCAACCCCTGGAGGATTTACCTGCACGATACGCCATCAAAAAATTTGTTTAATCAGAGTAAAAGAACTTTTAGCTCAGGATGCATCCGAGTAGAGGACCCTTTTGCACTGGCAGGATTTAGTCTGAAAGGAATAAACGTCCAGCAGACTTTGTTAGATTATGCCGGAAGCAATGAAAGTCACAGCACTAAACTGGACCAACCACTCTCTGTTTATGCAATATACGCTACAGTCTGGTTAAAAGGTGACGAGCTTATATTTTCACCTGACAACTACAAACGCGACTTTAAAATGGCGCAATATCTCTGATATATCCCCTATTTTCTCCCAACTACCACTAAACGAATTATTCTAACCCGACTAGACTCTCAACTTTAGTCTGTTTACTACCCCTGAATTTCAAGGAAAAATCGGAATCTTTAACTATAATCTCGTTATTAGATTAATCGTTATATTTTTGAGAATACTGATGTCGTTAAGAAACACTCGCTCGCTACAAGAACAAACCCAAACAAATCCTATAAACCGCCGCCGCTTTCTACAGTTCGGCGTGGCTGCGGCTACTTCGCTAATACTGCCTGATGCTCTGGGCAATATTCGAATCGATACACCCGTCGCGCCAGAAAGAAAGCTTTCCTTACTCAACCTACACACAGGGGAAAGCATCACCGCTACCTATTGGGCTGAAGGCGAATATCAGAACAGTGAATTAGCAGCGATAAACAATATCTTACGTGATCATCGCACAGGCGACGTTCACTCTATGGATAGCGGCCTGCTTGAACTCTTGAATACACTGCATCACAAGCTTGATGCAAGAGAATCTTTTCAGGTGATATCAGGCTATCGTTCTCCTAAAACCAATGCCAAATTGAGTAAAAAAAGCAAAGGCGTTGCCAAAAAGAGTCTGCATATGCAAGGTAAAGCAATCGATATCCGTCTTCCAGGGTGCGCTTTATCCGACTTGCAAAAAGCTGCGCTAAGTTGTCGAAAAGGTGGGGTGGGTTATTACCCTAAATCTGACTTCATCCATATCGATACCGGGCGCGTTCGCCGCTGGGGTTAGTCGTTAGATT
>Ga0256847_1001752_pt1 | contig 10428 bp, 7 predicted proteins | sample TeddybearmetaG_FD_189099 | JGI IMG/M metagenome (GOLD analysis project Ga0256847, IMG submission 189099) | Hydrothermal vent microbial communities from East Pacific Rise, Pacific Ocean - Teddybear | ecosystem: Environmental > Aquatic > Marine > Hydrothermal vents | place: Pacific Ocean: East... | reverse complement strand
TTACTATGAAAAAGGAATAGTTTTTACCAAAAAAATGTCGGACGAGGAAGGAAGAAAAGGTCTTCTAGCTAATGCCTATGCAAACCTCGCAGAAGTATGTATAGAATTAAAAGAGTATCAAAAAGGGCAGGCCTATCTGGATTCAGTACGAGCAATAGGCTTCGAAAACATGAGTGCAAAATTGCAGAAAAGTACCTTAAAATATCAGACACGATTGACCCACCTGACCAAAGATGATCTGGGGAAAGTGGAAAGTCATATGGATAGCATCTACAATTTTCAAGTAAACCAATATGTAAAAAAATACAATAACGAATTAGTAGCCTTGACCAATGCCAATGCATTGGAAAAAGAGCTTGTAGCCAAAAATCAAGTAAAGGAAATTGAAAATTTAAAGCTGGAAACTCGGTTTCTAGTATTGGCCATTGGGGCAGTATTTTTAGCGATTACAGGTATGTTCTTCTATCGACAACGGAAATTCAAGTTCGAAAAGCTAGGTTTACAAATGCAACAGCGATTGCTACGGTCTCAAATGAATCCGCACTTTACGTTCAACACCCTTGCATCCATCCAGAATTTGGTGGAAAATAAGGATCAGACCGCTGGTAAATATCTATTGAAATTTTCCAGACAATTGCGGCTTACACTAGAAAATTCGATGCAAAATTATGTGTTATTGGGAAAAGAAATTTCCGCTTTACGGGAATATCTCGAACTGCAATTACTCCGTTTTCCAAAAAAATTCAACTATCATATTGAGTTGCTCGCCATGGAGGAAGATGACCCTATTTTCATACCTCCCATGTTGATACAGCCTTTTATCGAAAACAGTATTGAACATGGATTTACAGACATAGACTATGCTGGAGAGATTTTGATTTCATTAGAATATGGTACTCGATTTATAGCAGTGACCATTAAAGACAATGGTGCCGGTTTGAGTCAAACTTATCACGCCGACAAAGAATCTGCTTCCACACAATTGATCTCCGATTTCTTAAAAAAGGCCACTAAAAATCCCGTCACCATCACAAATAATAGAGAAAATAACAAGAACACAACTGGTGTTTTCGTTAACTTTCAAATTCCTTATAAACTAACCATAAATGATTAAAGCCATCATCATCGATGACGAAACTCACATTAGAGATGGAGTTCGTATTAAGATTGAAAAGCACTTTAGCGAGGAAATTAGTATTGTCGCAGAGGCCTCCACAGTGGAAATGGCTTTTGACGCCATTGAGAAATTGGAACCCGATCTTTTATTTTTGGACATCCACATGGGAGATGGAACCGGTTTCGACCTTATTGAAAGGTGCAACAATAAAAAATTTAAGGTCATTTTTATCACAGGCTTCGACAATCATGCGCTGAAAGCAATAAAAGTAGGGGCTTTGGATTACATTTTAAAACCAGTTGATGAAGACGAATTGATCATCGCTGCGAAAAAAGCACTCTCAACTCCATCCACAAACGATCTGGAAAAATTGATCGAAGTTTCGAATGAATTTTTTAAAGGGGTCAAGAAAAAGAGGATCATTTTAAAAACCGCCGATGCAGTCTATGCCGTCTATGAGGACGACATCATCTATTGCCAATCGGATGGCAGTTATACGACCTTTTTCACCCAACAGCTGGAAAAGATTGTGATTTCTAAATCATTAAAAAAAGTCGAAGAAATACTCACCGAAGAAGTCTTTGTTCGTTGTCACCAATCTTACATTGTAAACAAAAGACATGTATTAAAATATGACAAGCAAGGGGTTCTGGTAGTCCATCTTGATTTTAAGATTCCTGTTTCCAGCCGAAGACGGGATTATGCACTTAATAGAATTTTTGATTAAAACGAATTCAAAAAAAAAGCATACGCTTACAAAAAAAAAGCATACGCATATAGATATAGGCACACACGATATCGAAAAATGCCCTATCATTACTCTTGAATTTAAAAAGTAACAGTATGAAAAAATTAGTTTTTTATTTATTTGCCATTTGCTTATCACTAAGCTCCTGTCAAACAGAAGATGCATTGTTAAACAATGAGAACGCAGATCTTTCGCTACAAATCGAGACACCGGGAATTGACCGAAATGGAATGTTGGAAGGCCAAAATCGAAAAGGTGGCGGAGAAGAGATCGATGTAGCGCTTTTAGAAAGTCGCATGCATTGGTTTTCCTTTATTACGGCTAAAATGTTACGCGAAAGTCCCACGTATCAATCTGAATTCATCACTCATTTGGGAACAGGAAACACCATCCCTGCAGGTGATTTAATAGGTGATAGCCCCTTCGTTGATGGTTTTAACATTGACTTTAGAGATCATTTGATCTATTACATCGATGAATCCGCACCTGACCCGGACGACGAGCCTGCCAAACCCAACCCTCCAGGAGGTGGATTATTTATGGAAATAGATCCTAGAGATTTAGCTAACGAAATCATAGACTACTTGGTCAATATCCATTGTGTAGAATTGTATTTTCCGGTTGGTTTGGATTTTAGCATTACCCCCTACACTATGACATCAACCGCCCATTCGTTAACTAGCATTGAGGAGAATGAGGGTTATGTTAGGCTCTACACTCCAGTGACACTTACAGACCCCAGAACTGGGGAATCTTATTCTTACGTTACCGTAGACGTAACCGTAAATGCCGCTTACTTGAATAGTACGTCCAACGATATGGTCGTTTTAGCTAGACCTGTGAAATTCCCACTTTCCAGTGGAATTTGTGAATACAATGATTTTTCAGATATCGATTTTACAGACTTCTTAGGAACTGGTCTAAATTAAGAAAACAATATATATTTTAAAAACCACTGCAGAAATGCGGTGGTTTTTTTTTGTCCCAATACTATTACAAAAAAAACACTAGCGAATTCAAATCAAACCCCTACGCTTATAGATTTACTATTGTTTGAAGCGGCTGTTCATACGTACTTAGAGTAAAATAAGCAAACGTACTACCATGAACGAGCAATTGTATTCCCTTCTAAAGAAATTGGTTATAAAGAACCAAATTCAACTTCATCAGGATGAATTGAAGTTTCAATTAATGAGCCACCCATCTTACCCTAGCCTCCATTCGGTTACCGGGGTTTTGGATCACTTCTCGATACCCAATCTAGCCATTAAGCTTCCCACTACAAGAGAAGTGCTAGACCAACTTCCCGACTGCGTTATAGTGGTAATCGATAATGACCAAGGAGAGCAGATGGTACTTTTGGAAAAAAAGAAAACTGGTTTCCTATTAACCTTTAATCAAACTAAAAAGAAACGAATCAGTACTGCATCATTTTTAGAACAATGGACTGGCGTTGTAGTTGCTATTGAAAAAGACGACGCTATAGAAGAAATTAAAAAAGACCCATCTTCAATCTTCTTGCGAACTGCAGTGATGGTGCTTTTCGTAGGTCTTTTAGTGTTATTCGCGATGACCTTTCCTACGGTTTTCCCCATAGCTCATTTTCTGCTAAGCGGCATAGGTCTTCTCCTTAGTGTATTTATAATAAGACATGAATTGGGATTGTCGTCCCCCATGGCTAACAGCATTTGTAATTTTTCTGAAAAAACAGACTGTGAGGCTATACTGAACTCTGAAGGGGCCAAGATTCTTGGCAGATTTAAACTAAGTGACATAAGTATAGTAGTTTTCTTAGGGTATACGCTTAGCTGGCTCATAATGCTAAGCAGTGGCATCAATAACTTCACCTATTTCATGGTGCTTTCCGTAATGGCAGTCCCTGTGATAAGTTATTCCATTTTCCAACAAGCCGTCGTAGTCAAAAAATGGTGTCCCTTATGTTTGGGTATTTGCGGTGTATTGTTCTTTCAATTTGCCTTTCTTTTTACGAGTAACACCTGGAACCAAGCTGTTTTCTTTGATCCCAGTGCCATTTTAATACTAGGCATTGGACTCCTTACTTCCATAGGAATTTGGAGCTTTTTAAAACCCTTATTCACAAAGAAGAACCAATTGGCTGCATTGGAAATCACACATTCCAAATTTAAAAGAAATTTTACGATGTTTCATGCCATGTATGACAAGGGAGAGTCTTTGAAATCTGATGTCTCAGTTCCGAATGAATTGGTTTTCGGAAACGAATTGGCGCCCATAGAGCTCATTGTTGTGACCAGTCCTTACTGTGGTTATTGTAAAAAAGCGCATCGTGATTTACATGAATTATTGAAAGTGGGAAAAGACAAAATACGCCTGAAAATTCGCTTTAATGTAAACGTGAGCGATGAGAACTCCATGTTATATCCTGTTGTTTCTGAAATACTCCACACCTATCATTCTGAAGGACCTATTGCTTGTTTAGAATTGCTAGATACACTTTATGAAGAAGGAGCCAATGTTGCTGAATGGACGAAACAACAAAACATTCATTTTAATCCCAGCTATGATAGCATCATGGCACAACAATCGGACTGGTGCCAAGAGAATCAAATCAATTTTACTCCTGCCCTTTACCTGAACGGAAAGGAATTTCCTAAGGAATACGATCGAACCGATTTACAATACTTCCTCGAGGACTTCATCGCATTACAAGAACCAGAAAAACAAACGTTGATAGCGACTCTCGTCGCGAGTTAGCGGAAAGATACTTTTTGCAAAAGGAAGACATAGGTCGTGAGTGTCTTTAACTGTTCGCGGTATGTATAAACAATAAAATTCGAAATTATGTTAAAGAACATTTTAACCCTTCATGGGGCTCAGGAATTGAAAAGTGATGAGCAAAAATCAATTAATGGCGGAGGGTCAAGAGTCTGTAATTCATTTAGCAACCCACCTCCGCACTGTATTTGCACATTACCAGGCGGTGGCTGTGTTTATGTAAATCCAGGCACAACATGTTATGATGGTACAGACCCCATTTGCTAATAAACAAATTACAAATGGCATGACAGAAGCTGTCGCTGTCTCTAAATGTCGGCAGAAACATACATTATTCAAATTATTTATTATGAAAAATTTATTAAATCTAAAAGGAGCTCAGGAATTGGGTGCACAAGAACAGAAGTCGATTAATGGTGGTGGAAAATTATCAAATAATTGTACAAATAACTGTAGTTCAAATAGCGACTGTAGCTTTGGAGAACATTGTTTAGTTGTACAATACCCATGTTTTCAATATATAACTAGGTGTAGAGCTCCTAAATAAAAACCTATTTAAAACATTCCTACAATGACAGACATAAACCGAGAATGTCTTTAAATGATCACGGAAATCAAATTTTAAAAACGTTAATATGTTAAAAAACATTTTAAATCTAAAAGGAGCTCACCAATTGAGCGAAAATGAACAACAATCCATCAATGGTGGAGCTAGAGTTCCATCATGTAAATATCACGCAGACTGTCCGAATAACCCCAATGCCGATTGCTGTTGGCAAGGGATCTGTATCTCTTCTCAAGACGAAAGATGTGCAGGAATAGGAGGATAGTAATTTTAGATTACTCTCCTTTAATTCATTTTAAAGGAGAGTTTTTATCTAAAAAGACACAAATGTGAGTGTCTCAAAATGATCACAATACCATTAATTACAAAATTTTTAATCATGTTAAAAAACATTTTAAATCTAAATGGTGCTCAGGAATTAAATAGCAACGATCAAAAATCCATCAATGGGGGTGGGTCTAAAAACTGCTTTTCCTTTAGTTTCCCAACACCAAGTTGTGTTTGCCCATTGCCAAACGGGTCTTGTCTGTGGGTAGAACCATCAGCTACTTGCTACAATGGCACACAACCTTTATGCCCATAATTCGAGTTCGATGACTTTGATTCATTGATTTCTTCAAGCTTTTGTTGCCCATATGAAACCTATAAATCATTTATGTCAAAATTCCCTACATACTTGCAACCCGACAGCAAAGACTGCGGTCCTAGTTGCCTTAAGATAATTGCCAAATACCACGGCAAGGCACTTTCCTTGCCGGAACTAAGAGACTTGAGCGAAACCACTCGTCAAGGCAGCTCCTTGATGGCCTTGAGTGATACCGCTGAAAAGATTGGCTTTCGCACCCTTGGCGTGAAACTCTCTATGACCACTCTTGTGGATGCCAACCTTCCCTGTATTCTGCACTGGAACAACGATCATTATGTGGTACTCTACAAAATTAAAAAGAAACGCTTCTATATTTCTGATCCAGCTCACGGGTTGATTGATTATTCTGAAGCCGAGTTTCTAAACTTATGGATTGGTAAAAATGCCAATCGGGAGGAGGATGAAGGAATTGCATTGCTAGTCGAACCAACACCGAAACTCAAAAATTACAAAGCTGCAGAGGAAGACGACAAACTAGCTTTTGGCTTTACCTACTTATTCCAATATGTCTTTGCCTATAAAAAATTCTTAGTTCAACTGGTCATAGGCCTTTTTGCAGGTAGCCTCTTGCAATTGGTGGTTCCCTTTCTCACCCAAAGTGTGATCGATGTAGGAATCAAAAATCAAGACATCGATTTTGTCTACTTGATCCTATTTGCACAGGTGGCCTTGTTCCTCGGAAGAAGTACCATCGAAATCATTCGAAGTTGGATTTTATTGCACTTAAGCACACGCATCAATATTTCAATTATCTCCGACTTCTTTATCAAACTGATGAACCTACCTATCGCCTTTTTTGACAACAAAATGACGGGCGATATCATGCAGCGTATCCATGATCACAAGCGTATTGAACAAATCCTCACCACTTCTTCCTTAAATGTCATTTTCTCCATGATGACCTTTATCGTATTCAGTTTCGTGCTTATGTATTACAGCACTACGATATTCTTGATTTTTCTTACCGGGAGTGTCATCTATTTTGGTTGGATACTCCTATTTATGAAGAAAAGAAAAGAGTTAGATTATAAGCGTTTTAGTCAAGTGAGTAGTGAACAAAGTAAAGTGATCGAACTCATTAATGGGATGCAGGAAATCAAACTGCACAATGCCGAAAAACAAAAACGTTGGAACTGGGAGCACGTACAAGCTAGGCTCTTTAATATTTCCATAAAGAATCTTGCCTTAGAGCAATATCAAAGTGTGGGATCTTCATTAATAAATGAACTTAAAAATATTTTCATCACCATTATTTCGGCTACCCTTGTGGTGACCGGAGATATCACCTTGGGAATGATGCTAGCCATCTCCTACATCGTAGGCCAGTTAAATGCTCCTATATCTCAGTTTATAAACTTTATCCGAGAATTACAAGACGCTAGAATATCTCTAGAGCGACTTGGCGAAATTCACAATAAAAAAGATGAGGAAGAAATTGATGCGGAAAGTATCCGTACCATAAACCCGGAGAAAGCTATCTACCTCAAAAAAGTAGCGTTTAGATATACGGGAGGTTTTGAAAATGTTCTAATTGATCTGTCCTTAACAATTCCAGCCAATAAAATAACCGCCATCGTAGGAACCAGTGGGAGTGGAAAAACCACTTTAATGAAACTACTGTTGAAGTTTTACCAACCGCAGCAGGGATCCATCGCAATAGGAGACGATGATTTGAACAAAGTCGCAAATAAAACTTGGCGACAACATTGCGGAGTAGTCATGCAAGAGGGATACATTTTTAACGATACCATTGCTGGGAACATCGCCATAGGAGAAGACCACATTGATATGGACAAATTGTTTCATGCTGTGGAAGTTGCCAACATTAAAGAGCATATAGAGTCCCTTCCATTGCGCTACAACACGAAAATAGGAATGGAAGGAACAGGATTAAGTACGGGACAAAAACAACGTCTCTGGATCGCACGGGCCGTCTATAAGAATCCCGATTTCTTGTTTTTTGATGAAGCCACTTCAGCATTAGATTCCAATAATGAAAAAACCATCATGGAAAACCTCAACCGCTTTTTTGAAAACAAAACCGTGGTGGTCATTGCTCATCGCCTAAGTACGGTAAAAAATGCAGACCAAATTGTGGTATTAGACAAAGGTCGCATCATTGAAAAAGGAACCCATAAGGAATTGGTCGCCAAGCGAAGCAATTACTACGAATTAGTTAAGAACCAATTAGAATTAGGAAATTAATATGCCGAACAATTCAGAAAATATTCGCAGCGAAGCCGTACAAGATATCCTTACCAAGGTTCCCCATTGGATGCTAGTATGGGGAAATGTGATTATCCTACTTCTATTGGTACTATTCTTTGCTTTTACATGGTTTATCAAGTATCCTGACGTAATCTCCACCGAAGCATTGGTCACATCCAACCAACCACCTCAAAAGGAATATGCACAAGCATCTGGGAAAATAGACACTCTTTTAGTGAAAGACAATGAAGCTGTTAGGGAAGGTGAAGTGCTTGCCATGATTAACAACACAGCAAGCCTCAAAGATGTGCTAATGCTTAAAGGTATCATGGATACGGTAAAGGTGAATAATGATGTATTTAGCTTTCCAATAGACGCACTCCCCATATTGTCCTTGGGTGAAATCTCAACCTCCTACGCCCTTTTTGAAAAAGACTATATCGATTATGCACTAAATAATTCGTTAGATCCTTTTTCAAATCAGATGAGTGCCAGCCGATTTTCAGAAAGTGAAATTCAAACACGTATTAAAAATCTAGAAAATCAGCAGTCATTGGATCAGAAAAAATTTGAACTTTCTAAGAATGAATTTGAGCGAAATTCTCATCTCTATAAAAAAGGGGTGATATCCCTGAATGAATTTGAAACAAAGCAAGTTCAGTATCTTGAAAAAGAAAAGAATCTAAAAAACATTGATATCTCCTTGTCTCAATTAAAGCAATCGTTAAATGATGCTTATAAGACCACCAAGAGCACTCGTATTAACCATCAAATGGACAATACGAAACTTTTCAAAAACTTGATACAGTCGTATACCCAACTAAAGGAATCCATTAAGTCATGGGAGTTGCGATACCTTCTAAAATCGAACATTTCGGGCAACGTATCCTTCATCAATATTTGGAATGAAAATCAGAATGTCCAGCAAGGTGATCTATTATTTACTATTATTCCCAGTAAACATGAACAGTACATTGCTAGAATTAAAGCCCCTATTCAGAATTCAGGAAAAATAAAAAATGGTCAAAAGGTGAATATAAAACTGCTAAACTTTCCTGAAACCGAATACGGTATGCTTCAGGCAAGTATCACATCGATGTCAGCCATACCAGACGAGGAAGGGTTTTATTTGGTGAGTGCCAATTTAAGTTCAAGCCTCATAACGTCTTATGACATAGAAATCCCGTTTCGAAGTGAAATGCAAGCCAATGCCGAAATAATCACTGAGGACCTGCGCCTTATTGAGCGATTCTTCTACCAACTTAAAGGCATATTCAATTAGAAAATTTAGGTGATTCATGTATTTATTTAGGGAATTTTTACAGGTCTTGCCAATCAACCCGGAGCTTCGTCTTCGGGTTTTTTAATTCTTTACATCCAACACATCCCTCAACGCATTCCCCATCAACATAAAAGCAGTTACTAAACTCATAATGGCCAATCCAGGAATAACTGCCAAATAGGGTTTCCCTAAAATAATAAAAGCATAGTGATCTTTAATAATACCGCCCCAACTGGGTGTTGGAGGTTGAGCACCAATTCCCAAAAAGCTCAATCCGCTTTCAATAAGGATGGCACCCGCAAAATTTGCCGCCGAAATAATAATAACCGGGGCTAAACTATTGGGCAGAATATGTTTGGTGATGATGCGCCAATCATTAAAGCCAAGGGCACGAGCCGCTATGACAAATTGCATTTGCTTCACCCCCATCACCTGTCCTCTAACCACTCTTGCCACTTCTACCCACATCGTCAATCCAACGGCGATGAAAACCTGCCAAAACCCCTTCCCTAAGGCTAAGGTGATGGCAATAACTAGTAATAAGGTAGGAATGGACCAAGTAACATTAATAAGCCACATAATAGCAGCGTCTACCCGACCTCCATAGTAACCTGCCACGGCGCCTAAAGTGACTCCAATGAGCAAGGATATAAACACGGCAACAAAACCAATAGCCAAGGAAACGCGGATTCCAATGAGCATGCGACTTAATAAGTCTCGACCGTATTTATCCGTCCCAAATCTGAATTTTTTTACTGAAACATAGTTTTCCGGAATACTTTTAATGTCTTTCGCACTGGGAAATAAAGTCCTTGAATATTCTTTATTCAAACCCGCACTTCCGTCACTAGTATACTCTGTGATTTCGATTCCATTTTCAGTTAGCCCATAGCCTGCGATAGGAATTTCTGAAGCCGTTGTTTTTTTTCCAAAGAAAAAGACAGCCAGTCCATTCTGTTCTTCAATACTCGAAGGGATGGTGAGCATTTGCACTTCAAATCCCGGTCTTTTAGAGTGAATAGACAGATGCATTTGATTGGCATTCTCGGAGTCGTCTGGAGCCAAAGCATAGGCGAAAATGGCTATGAAGGTGCAAATCACCAAAAAG
>Ga0256847_1001751_pt1 | contig 10437 bp, 9 predicted proteins | sample TeddybearmetaG_FD_189099 | JGI IMG/M metagenome (GOLD analysis project Ga0256847, IMG submission 189099) | Hydrothermal vent microbial communities from East Pacific Rise, Pacific Ocean - Teddybear | ecosystem: Environmental > Aquatic > Marine > Hydrothermal vents | place: Pacific Ocean: East... | reverse complement strand
TGTTCATGGCAGGGGCCCAATAGCCGATCACCGCAACGTATAAGAGAGAAAGCCCGGTGAACAACGCGAGCCGCCAGCCAGACGCCGCGTATCCAGCGAGCGTGAAAAGAGCCCAGGTCACCGACCATGGCAGCCAGCTCAGAAGGGCTTGCAGGCCGTCCAATGGCCATTCCATGAGACCGGCAATCCCCCGGAACGTACTCTTACCCCATACCACGAGCAGTTGAAACGCCGCCTCCACCCAATCTGCAAGGGGGATGGTCCAGGCTGTCGGGTAGACGGCAATGAACGATACAGATGACTGAAGGCTAAAACACAGAGCCGCGAAAGCCAGAACAGCAAGCCAGATCAGAGGCCAATATTGCCCCTCCTCCAGCCTTATCTGCCACCCCGGCCCGCTATGATCCGTCATACCTCAATACAAAAACGAGGACTGGTGATCAGTTCATCGCCCCATCGACCCAGGGCTTCCATGTGGCTTCGTTTTCAGCCACCCACTTTGCCACCACGGCGTCAAGCTTCTGGTCTTCCTGATCAATGGCCTTCATCATGAGTTCTTGCTGGCCCGCATCCATCTGAAAGGCGGTGAGGAACTCGCCAGCCGCTGGCCATTTCTCTCCAAAGCCACTCCACACGGATTTGGTGACCTTCGGATCGTCATAACCACAATCATGGACAGCATCCGCATTAGCACCCCAAGAGGCATCATTTTCACATTCGGCTGACCACGCTGGCATGCCGGTAATCCAGGCTTCATCCACTTCCGAGAGGACCCAATGCGGCGCCCAGAACTCCATTACCAATGGCCTCTTGGCAGCAACGGCAGCTTTAAGTTCGGTGACCAAAGCTCCCTCTCCACCAGCCGGGACGGACTGATATGGCAGGTTCAGGCCCTTGATTTTGCTCTCTGTCCGCACCCCCCAATCCGCCGGGTAAGCCAGGATACGGCCTTTGGGGAAGGTATCAGCGGTTGCCATCTTGCCCACGCAGGTGATCAAGGCCTTGTAGTCCGGCAGGCCGGGGCAGGTTGCTTCCATATATTTAGGATACATCCAGCCTTCTTTGGTCTCCAAACCGAGTGATCCAAGAGAAACAATATTTCCCGCATCCATCTCCTTCTTCAGGCTGTCATCACCGAGATTATTCCACATCTCAAGCGCGCCATGCAGATCACCCTGAGCGATGGAGGGGACCATCGGGGCATAGCCCGCAGTGATATACTCAACCTTGTAACCCATGCTCTCAAGGATACTGCCCGCGATATGGGTGGTAACGTGCTGACCGGTCCACTCGTTGATGGCTAGCTTGATCGGATCATCCTTTGCCCCCAGTTCAGCGGCCGTAGCACCCGATATCGCCATGACGGCGGTCAATGATCCTAACAAGGCCATTTTAAAAGATGATTTCGTCATGTTTACCTCCCAGATGCGGTTTTTCATTTTTTGACTTGCGACAAACCTAACGTGTTCCCTCAAGAACAGCTAGTACATTACGTATGCAAACATCGCTGACCCGGCTGTTGGAATCTTCAGTCACACCCGCAATGTGAGCCGTGAGGATCAGATTGGATAAATTCTCAAACATTTGCGCCCGTTCTGCTGTCAACGGCTCCACTTCGAACACATCAAGCGCTGCGCCGGCCAGATGGCCGCTCTTTAAAGCTCCAACCAATGCACTCTCATCAACCACCCCACCCCGCGCCGCATTGATCACCACGGATTTGGGTTTCATCTGAAGCAGTGCATCACCATCGATTATATACCGGGTTTCATCGGTCAGGGGGACGTGTAGTGAGAGTACATCCGCGCGCGCCAAAACACCTGCCAAATCAGTCCGCTCGACTTCAGCCCAGGCCGGATGATCCACTGCCAGATAGGGATCAGACGCGATCACCGACATTCCCAAGTCCCGCGCCCGGTCGGCATTTGCTTGCCCGGTGGCACCAAGACCAATGATGCCCATCGTGAGACCCGAAAGCTCACGACCAATTGAAACAGTTCGCGGCCACTCCCCCGCCATGATGGAGGATTTGGCTTGGTAGGCGTTACGGATCAGCATCATAGCCACGGTGAGAGCATATTCCCCGACCGAGCGAGCATTCTCCCCCGGTGCGCTACACACCACTATGCCGCGGGCCGCACAGGCTTCCAGGTCGATATTATCGAGCCCCACCCCGATCCGCCCGATAGCCTTGAGCTTGGGTCCCGCGTTCAGGAGCTTAGGCGTTACCTGAGCATAGGAACGAACGACCAAGGCCTGCGCCTTATGGATTGAAGCCATGAGATCATCTGGTCGGCTGATGAGATCTGGTTGATAGTTATATGTCCACCGAGGGCCTATTTGGGCCAGCGACGCTTCGTCTATCAACTCACAGATGACGATATCAGCCGTCATATATTATCCCCCGAGGAACAGCCGTCCGACATCGGGGTTCTCCAGTAATTCACTGCCCGGACCAGCAATAGCCAGCTCGCCAGACACCAGCACATATCCGATATCGGCAAATTCCAACCCCTTCTTGGCATTCTGCTCGACCATGATGATGGTCTTGCCATCCACATTCTGGAGCTCATCGAGGATATCAAATACCATATCGATGAAGCGGGGTTCCAGACCAATCGAAGGCTCATCAACCAGCAGAATATCTGGGTCCATGACCAGCGCGCGGGAAATCTCCAACAGCCGCCGCTCCCCACCTGACAAGACCTTGGCCTGATGTTTACGCCGTTCGGCCAGGCGGGAATATTTCTCGAATATCCGATCAGCTGCGACGCGAGCATCGGCCGGGTCATCCATCAGATAACCGCCCATCCACAGATTTTCTTCCACCATCATATTTGGAAAGACCGATTTGTCCTGAAGGATATAGGCAATCCCGGCCGCTTTAAGCTTCTCATTGGACGACATGGACGTAATGTCTTTTTTATCCGCCCCTTCCCCCACCCGGATGTGACCGGAGAAGATGTCATTAAATCCAAAAATTGCATGCAAGATAGTCGATTTTCCAGCCCCGTTCGGGCCAATCAGACAGAGTGACTGCCCCTTTCCAACCTGAAGATTGAGCGAATGGAGAATTTCCATGCGGCCATAACCGGCATTGAGGTTCTCTATGGTCAGATAGGGATTGTTATTGGCGAGCCCTGCGATATCCTCCAGGGTAACCTGCTGGGCGATGGCCGCCACTTGCCGGGTGACATCATCCACCGAGATGACGGTATCGACCGCCCCCATGTGATAGCCGGTTGTTTTTTTCTTATCGTCATCGGCCATCAGTGCGCTCCCAGATAGGCGTCGATCACACGCTGGTCGTTCTGAATTTCATCCGGCGTACCGTCCGCCAGCATTTCTCCATGAGCCAGACAATAAATCTTCTCGGCCATATTCATGATAACCCGCATGTTATGCTCGATCACCATCAGCGTTATACCAAACTCCGAATTGGCCCGCTTCAACCGGTCAATCAGCCCGTTGATCAGGGTCGGGTTGATGCCCGCTGTCGGCTCATCAAGCAGGAGTACCTCCGGCTCGTTCATCAGCGCCATGGCAAATTCCAGAAGCTTCTGCTGACCAAAGGAAAGATCTCCAGCCCGCAAATAACGTTTCTCCAGCAACCCCACGAATTCCAGCAAATGCTCGGACCGCTCGGCATGCTCTCCTTTACGGGGTGCAAACATATCCTTATAGCCGATTGTCCGTTGGGAGACTGAGATCATCATATTATCGACGCAGTTCAGCTTGTCGTAGATCCGGGTTTGCTGAAAGGTCCGCAACAGGCCAAGGCGAGCTATTTGCGGCACCCGCAATTTCGAGATTTCCTTACCCTGAAACTTAATCGACCCGCCATCTATCGGGTGATAACCGACAATGGAGTTGAACAAGGTGGTCTTGCCCGATCCATTGGGGCCAATCAGACCGGTTATCCCACCCTTTTTGACCACCAGTGAAATATCCTTATTGGCCAGCACGCCGCCATAGGATTTGGAGACATTTTCAACCTGAATGACTATCTCGCTCATCAGGTTACCTCCTCTTTCCGGTCAATTTTGATGCCGAACCATTCGGGCCGCCGTTCCATGACCCATCCCATTATACCCTGCTGGAAAAAGACCACGATAATCACGATCAACAGGCCCAGGGCAATCCACTGCGTGCCTTCCAGATAAGTCCAGGTGATTTCCTTGATGACGTGAAAAATAGTGGCCCCAACCACCGGCCCCCACAGCGTTCCCTTGCCACCCAAAAGGACCATTAGAACCATAAAGACACCGAAGGTCACGGTTGGAAAGGCAACCTCCAGCGGCTCGATAAAGATCGACATATTCCCGAAAATTGCCCCGGATATGCCGAGGAAAAATGCGGCAATCGTCCAGGCGATAGTTTTATAGCGTAGGGTATGAATGCCCATACCTTCCGCCTTTTCCTCATCATCGCGGATCGCATTCAGCGCCAGACCAAACCGCGTGCCATAGAGCCAGCGCAGAGTGAGGAAGGTGGAAACCGCCAGAGCAAAGAGCAGGTAGTAGAAGAAAAACTTGGATTCTCCCGCTTCTCCTGGATAAAGAGGCAAGGAGAACCCACTGCCACCGCCAACCCAGTCCCAGGTCCCGACCAGTTCTCCCGCTGCCACCGCAACGCCGAGTGTGCCGATAGCAAAGTAAGGTCCGCGCAAGCCAAAGACGATCCGCCCAAAGATCACGGCCAGGATCGCCGCAACAACACCTGATGCCGCTATCCCCAGAGTGAGGCCAGTGAAATATTGGGCGTCCGTGAACTTGGCAATCAATGCTCCGGAGACGTCCGTATATTCGCCAACATCATAATACAGGCCAATCTGAACAATGGCCGATGCGTACATCCCGGCACCAAAGAAAAAGATGTTGCCCAATGAATTATAGCCGGTTTGCCCGCCCAACACGTCCCAGGTCAGGGCAAAAACAATCATCAGCCACAACACAGCTATTTGCGATGTATAAGAGGGGAACAACAAAGGGGCCACCAATCCCGCGGCCAAGATACCGAGGTGAAGAACCAAACTCATAGCCTTATTCATTATTCCACCACCTGACGCTGCCGCGCCTGCCAAATTTGCCGGATAATCAGCACCAGTACCAACAATCCAACTACAATCGCCTGCTGATATTCGGCACCGAGAATAAACCCGCCAAACTGCTCGATCACACCCATACCCAATCCAGCCAGAATAACCCCTGGCAGATTGCCAATGCCGGCCAAAATAACCACAACGAAAGCACGGATCGAGTATGCAATGCCAAAGAACGGTTGAATAACCCAAATCATCACAATCAAAGATCCCGCGACCCCGCAAATAGCGGCATTGAGGGAGAATGTGAACGCGTAGACCTTATCCGTATTGATCCCCATGACGCGCGCGGCGCGTGGGTCTTGCGCCGTTGCCCGGATCGCCTGTCCCATCCGGCTTTTTTTCATGAACAACACGACCGAGACAGCCAGAATGCCTGCCGTCAGAAACGCAATCAACTTAGCCATCGGGATGTTGATCATGCCATCGCCCATCAAATCAAAGGTCGGAAATCCCGTACCTGCTGTTTGAATATCCGATCCAAAGACAAGATTGAGGCACTGCTCCAGAACGATAGCGATCCCGAATGTCGCTAGAAGTGAGGTGAAAAGGTCCTGATCAACCAGCCGGTATATAACGACACGATAAAGAAGCCAGCCAAACAACCACATCACGACGAAAGAGGCCGGCACCCCAAAAAGCGGGTGAATGCCCAAAGTTGTCATCCACCAGGTGATGTAGCCACCCATCATAATCAGGGCTCCCTGGGCAATGTTCTTAACGTTCATTACGCCCCAGACCAGCGCCAGACCATAGGCGGGCAGAGCAAACACCGCCCCAATCAGAATGCCGTCAATCAGCAGACTGAGATTGAATATCGGTGCGATGATCAGAATATTCAGATTGTCGAGCATTTAAGGTCCCCACTCTACGAACTGAAAAGCCGGGATGCACAAAACACCCCGGCTTTCCGAAACTTTTACAATCGCAAAGGCCTATTTCGCCATACGCGGCCAGTTCAGCTCATGAGAGGCAAAGTCCGATGGCGCCACCACATTATACTCACCATTTTGGATTTGGCGCAGCACCATGGGCTTGGCAATATTATTGCCGGCTTCCGAGAACTTGATAGCACCATAGAAGGTCATCAGATCTGTCGCAGCCAAGGCGTCACGGACAACCGCCGTATCGAAGCTGTTAGCCCGCTCGAAAGCGTCTTTCCACACATAAACCGCTGCCGTTGCCTGAGCCGCCTGATATGGCACCTTTTTATTGGCATAAACCGGAAATGCTGTCTTGAATTCCGTGTTGAACTCAGCCGCCGTGCCGAACAGATCATCCTTATAGGATAAGGTTTCCGACCACTGGGTCGAGCACAGGAAGTCATTTGCCGTATCGCCGAACTTGCCAACCACGTCAGCGGATTCGCAATGGGTCATGGCAATCATCGGCACGTTGATCTTCATTTCGCCGATTTGACGGGTTGCAGTAGCTGCTCCCTTGGAATGACCTGAAACCACCAGGAGATCCGGCTTGAGTGCCTTCACCTTGGTCAGTGTAGCCGACATATCAGAGAGGTCACGCGGCAGCTTGTCATCCACCACGATCTTCATGCCATATCTTGACGCATCGTCGATCACGCCAGCCCGTACATCCTGTGAGAACGGATCGTTCTCAAAAGCCAGGGCGACCTTCACTGAGGATGGCTCACGTCCTTCTGAGATGGCTTTTTGGGCGGCCAGTTCGATAGCCGATGCCAGATATTGCTCCGATGTTGAGAGCACGGCGAACAAGTGCTTATAGCCTTGGGTGAACAGCGAACGCGAGGCGCCTTCGGCTTCCACCATGGGGATTTTATATTTCTCTGTCACCGGCGCAATGGCCTTGGTGAGACCGGAGGAATATGGCCCAAGCATAAACTTGATACCGTCCTGACTGATTAAACGTTCAGCCAGCTGAGCGCCACGGGCTGGCGTTGACTCATCATCATAATACTTGACTTTGAGCTTGTAGGACTTGCCCCCCACTGTGACACCACCGGCATCATTGATTTTCTGGACAGCAAACTCATAGCCATTCTTTGCGTGACCGCCGGCTGTTGAATATTTACCGGTCAGCGAAATGGCTGAACCGAGAATAATGGTATCGCCTTCGACTTTCGCATTGGCAATGCTCACGCCCGCCAGCATGGCAAGAGCGCTAAGCCCCGCGATTGTTGTGTTGAGTTTAGTTCCCTTAAGTTTCGTCATTGTACTTCTCCCTGGAGTTTTTATCGTTGGTGGGGAGAATAGCCACATTCATGCGTTTGCATCAAGCCTATGTTGGATAACATCCTGATGTCCGTCCCAATTCCTGAACCTCGGCAAGTGTTTTATCTATATTTGGTGTGTTGACCCCGGTCATCTGGCCGAGTTCCTGCACGGCGGTGACCAACGCATCGATCTCCATCGGGCGACCCGCCTCAAGATCTTGAAGCATCGATGTTTTATGGGCTCCCACCCCATGCGCCCCATCAATGCGCTTGTCGACATCAATGGGGAATGTGATTCCCAACTTCTCAGCGATCGCCTGCGCCTCGACCATCATGGCACGCGCGCGGCGGCGCTGAACCGGATCCTCACAAATGTCCACTAATGTGAGCCCGGTCAGGGCACTAATCGGATTGAAGGCCAGATTGCCCCACAGCTTTATCCAGATTTCTTCTCGAATACGGGGCCTGACCGGAGCCTTAAGCCCCCCCTTCTTCATCGCTTCTGCAAGGGCCACCGCCCGGCCCGACTTCTCCCCTGAAGGCTCACCAAGCGTAAACCGGTTGCTGGAGAGATGGCGGATAAGACCGGGTTCCGGCACATCGCAGGCGCAATAGACCACGCAGCCTATAACCCGTTCCGGCGTTATTGCGGACCATTGCTCGCCTCTTGGGTCGACGGCCTTGATCGTCCTGTCCTTATATTCTCCCTCTAGCTCATAAAAATACCACCAGGGCAGGCCGTTCATCGCCGTAACAACTGATGTTTGGTCGTGAAACAGGGGTTTGAGCCGCTCAGCAACTGCTGGAACCGAATGGGCTTTCAGGGTGATGATCACGCTGTCCTGCGGACCTGCTTCTTCCGGGTTCTCCACGCAGCGGACCGGATAAACCGCCTCCTCCCCATTCTCGATCAATCTTAATCCATGCGCTTGAATGGCCTCTTTATGCGGTCCACGGGCAATCAGGGTGACATCGCACCCTGCCCGATGCAGGGCGGCACCCATATACCCACCGATCGCCCCAGCTCCGTAAATACATATTTTCATGAGATGAGGCCTAGCTTTTCCGCCAAGCCAATTCGCTGCAACTTACCCGTGGCCCCTTTTGGGATTTCATCGAGGATCAGGATTTTCGCCGGGACCTTGAATTTGGCCAAGCGCTCGGCGACAAAATCTCGGATATCCCTCTCATCGGCTTCTGCCTCATCGGCCAGAACGACAGCAGCCGCTACATCCTCTCCCAGCTTGGGATGGGGGATCGCAAAGGTCACGACCTGGGCGACGGCCGGGTGATCCAGCAGCACCTCATCAACCTCCCTCGGCGATATTTTCTCACCCCCCCGGTTGATGATCTCTTTTAGACGCCCGGTAATAGAGAGATAGCCATCCGCATCCAACTGGCCCTGATCACCGGTCCGGAACCACCGCCCGCCGCCGTCAGGGTCATCGGGGAAGTTCTCCGCATTGGCCTCAGGATTGTTCTCATAACCCGCCGTTACGTTCTCCCCCCGGATCACAATTTCACCAATACCGCCCGGCGGCGTGAACTGCCCAACAGTATCCATCAGGCGAATCTCCGGGCCAGCAGCGATCCCTACCGTTCCAGCCTTGCGGGCGGCGGGGGGAAGTGGGTTGCAGGCCATCTGATGGGCCGCTTCCGTCATCCCATAAGCCTCAATGACCGGGCAGCCAAATGTCTCCTCCAGCTCTGCCATCACCTGGGGCGGCAGGGAGGCCGAAGACGAGCGCACAAACCGCAAATTTGCCCTTGATATAACATCAGGATTTCTCGTGGCCCGGCTGAGGATCGCTTGATGCATGGTCGGCACACCGGAATACCAACTCGGGTTCTCATTCGCCAACCAGTTAAAGAATTTCAAGGCATTAAAACCTGTAGTGCATGTAACAGATGATCCAACAGATAAAGGTGCAATCACCACTGCAATTAACCCATGAATATGAAACAAGGGCATGATGTTGAGCCCCTTATCCTCAGGTGTCAAATGAAGAGAGTGGGCAATATTCCTGGCCGAAGCAGCTAGATTCTTCTGGCTGAGGGGGACGATCTTGGGCCGTGACGTGGTCCCGGACGTGTGCAACACCAGTGCAGTATCATCGGACTGCGGGCTGGCCGGTGTCCCCACTTCAGGGCAGGCTTTGAAAGTGAACATACCCGCCGGATCGCTCGCATTCTCAACCAGTTCGACAATCTGTATATCCAGTTTCTGGGCTGCCTCTCGTGCCGGGGTAGCCACCCCGTCAGCGACGATTAACAAACGAGCACCCAGATCATTGAGGTAAAACTCAAACTCCTCTGCCTTATAGGCTGGATTGAGGGGGGCTGCCGCCATCCAGCTTGCCACCGAGAGGAATGACGTTGCCATTGCCGGGCCATTGGGCAGCACAATCGCCACCCGGTCGGTGGGGGTCAATCCAAGCCCGGCCAATGTTGCGCCGGTCTCTTCAACCAAAATCCGAAGCTCCCCATAGGTCAGCGCAATCCGATCAGGAGCCCCAATTGCGACCGCATCCACTGCGCCATGGGCGAGGAGTTCACTTATCCGTCCAGCCATAGTGATCAAATCCAACTATATCCGTTGTGGCCAACTATATCCGTTGTGGGATGTCTTAGTACAAGTTCCAACGGGCTTTGAGAATTGAAACGATTTTTCTCTGATCACTTTTCATTTCCCTGATCATCCAGTCTCTTACATCTTCGACCACCGCGCGCATTGGCTTTAAATTCGAGGCCACGATATGATAACGTCGCCCGGTTTTCACCACCTGAGTACAGGCAGGTACAAGATGCCCATCAATAATCTGTTTGGATGCATCGGTCATCCAGACCAGACTAATACCCTGACCTTGCAGGGCGGCCTGAACGGTGGCGGCATAATCCGAAAACTTGATAAAAGAAGGTTTCTTCGGTGCCTTTTGCCCGGTCGCGTGGAAATATTCATCCAGTGAATAGCGCCGGTCGGTAAGCTCGATCAATGTGTGTGAACGCCCTTCCTTTGGCCTGTCCAGGGTACCATATTCAGCAAGGTAACTCGGGGAACACAATGCCAATATTTTTTCATCAGCATAGGGCCAGCGATGCATGTCCGCATCTTCCGGATTGGAGAGCCTGATGCCCAGATCAACAT
>Ga0256847_1001750_pt1 | contig 10439 bp, 8 predicted proteins | sample TeddybearmetaG_FD_189099 | JGI IMG/M metagenome (GOLD analysis project Ga0256847, IMG submission 189099) | Hydrothermal vent microbial communities from East Pacific Rise, Pacific Ocean - Teddybear | ecosystem: Environmental > Aquatic > Marine > Hydrothermal vents | place: Pacific Ocean: East... | reverse complement strand
TATGCGCAATCATCGCCGTGCTGCAGAAGGCAAATCACATGGCTATGAAAAACTTTCCATTGATCCGGTCCCGCTTGATCATGCTAATTGCTCTGACAAAAGGCTGGTCGAACATGCGATTATTGCCTGGGAAAGAGCCATTGAACTTGGTGAGCGTCACGGGTATCGCAATGCGCAAACAAGCGTTATTGCCCCCACCGGCACAATCGGTCTGGTGATGGATTGTGACACCACAGGTATTGAGCCTGATTTTGCTCTGGTAAAATTTAAAAAGCTTGCGGGTGGCGGTTATTTCAAAATCATCAACCGCGCTGTACCTCAGGCTCTGCGCACGCTTGGCTATGAAGAAAGCGCTATTGAGAGCATTATCCACTACGCGGTTGGTCATGGCAGCTTGAAATCAGCCCCGGGCATCAATCATGAAACGCTCTTGGAAAAAGGGTTTGATGCAGATAAACTTGCAGAGATCGAAGCCTCTTTGGCTTCAGCCTTTGACATTAAATTTATCTTTAATAAATGGACACTTGGCGAAGAATATTGCCTTGAACATTTAGGTCTGAGTGCTGAACAACTCGAAAATGACGAGCTTGAAATTCTGCGTGAAATCGGGTTTTCGCGTAGCGATATTAATGCAGCCAACCTGCATTGTTGCGGGGCAATGACACTGGAGGGGGCTCCCGGCATCAAAGGCGAACATTTAGCTGTGTTTGATTGTGCTAATCCGTGCGGTAAAACCGGCAAGCGCTATCTGTCAATCGAGAGCCATATCTATATGATGGCTGCAGCTCAGCCGTTCATTTCCGGTGCCATTTCCAAAACCATCAACATGCCAAATGATGCAACCGTGGAACAGTGCAAAGCGAGCTACATGCTGTCCTGGAAATTGAGCCTCAAGGCCAATGCGCTTTATCGTGATGGCTCCAAACTGTCACAGCCGCTCAACTCATTATTGGCAAGTGATGATGAGGATGAAGAAGAAGCTGCGCATGAAGCAGTGGCTGCAACCCAGCCCGCTGCCCAGCGTGCAGAAGTAGTGGCTGAACGCATTGTTGAACGCATTATTGAAGTAGCGGCGGCTCAGGAACGTGAAAAACTACCACAACGCCGCAAAGGCTATACGCAAAAAGCCATCGTTGGTGGGCACAAAGTCTATTTGCGCACGGGTGAATACGACGATGGCCGGATCGGTGAGATTTTCATTGATATGCACAAGGAAGGTGCAGCTTTCAGATCCTTGATGAACAACTTCGCCATTGCCATCTCACTGGGATTGCAATACGGCGTGCCACTGGAAGAGTATGTGGATGCATTCACATTTACCCGCTTTGAGCCTGCCGGTATTGTGCAGGGCAATGAAGCCATCAAGAATGCAACATCCATTCTTGATTATGTCTTCCGTGAACTGGCAGTCTCCTACTTGAGTCGCAATGACCTCGCCCATGTGGACCCCTCGGAAATAGGCTCCACCGTCATGGGCGGTGGTGTGAATGAAGGCACTGCAACTAATGTTGATGCCAGCAGGGTTATCAGTCGTGGACTGATGCGCGGGAATACCGGTAATCTTGAAGGCAAAGTTGTTTCCTTGCCCAACAAATCCTCAAGCAACGGCCCGGTTGCTGCACTTCAGGCTCATGCAGAAGCATCCCTGGGTCAGACGCCAACAGGTGATGTGCTGACGATTGGCTCAACGGCACTTGATGCCAATGCGCTTGTGGATACGGAAGTTAATCCTGCCCCCAAGCCCGTCGGACGCAGTAAAAACAGCCAAAGATCAGAGGCACGCATGCGCGGCTATGAAGGTGAAGCGTGCGGTGAGTGTGCCAACTTCACCATGGTGCGCAACGGCACCTGCCTGAAGTGCGACACGTGTGGTGCCACCAACGGATGTAGTTAAGTCCTTATCAGTTAAGCTGATTTAGCAAACAATAAGGCGGAGCCATACCTGGTTCCGCCTTTTTACGTTCATCGCATTGAAGATATATCCGGAGAACTTATCAGTTAAATTCATCCGCAGCATGCGTAATCCAGTGCCAGAAACCATCGGCAAAACCAGCGAAAACAATGAGATCAAATGTGGGATCTTCGTCAACCTTGTGCACGAGCACCCCTATTTGAGCCATTATCGTCTGGGCGCAAAAACCCGCGCCAGCAACGCTTGGATGAAGGTCCAGCCGGCATTCTTTGGCCAGTACATCAAGAACCTTTGCCCCGCTTATGCGGATGATGGCGCGGCTGTGGCTTTGCTCGGACACGTAGCCGATTTTAAATACTTGCTCTTCCAGCTTGCGCTTGAACGAACCATCTGCGCCCTCATTGGCAAACATCATCCACTGGCCTGGTGCCATGGGTAAGGCTGTATAATCTTCATGCACAGTTGCCACGCGTGGTTTGGCGGATATGCCCAGTTTTTTGGCAACTGCTGCCGTTTTTCCCTTTTTTGCAAACACCTGAGCAATGGCTAACCCACTGCGGTCCTGCAAGATAACATTGGTACTGGAATTATTTCTGCCAACGTCAGGTCCAAGATGAGACAGAGGCGTGATCATGTTAAATTCAGTCATGTAACCGCTCTCCTTTGGGATCGTAGAAAACCGGATCACAAATTTCGACCTCAACATTTTCATCTTTTAACGGATAGGTTGCCGTTATTCGCTCTCCGTGCCTGTTGTGGCCATTTTTAAGATACGCAAGCCCGATCCATGAGCCCATGGCCGGGCTATCGGCAACTGAACTCACCCAGCCCAGGCTGGTCTCATGGGTAGCATTGTTGCGATCATTGACCAGATGCGCTCCACCACGCAGGCGATTTTTAATATTAGTTGGTTTGAGCCCCACCAGCCGAGGCCTATCTTCATCAATCATGCCTTCGCGCTGGCTCATCGGCAATCCCACGTAGGATTTTTTGCTCGACATCATGCGGCCCAGCCCCATGTCCTGCGCTGTGGAACGACCATCAAGTTCATTGCCCGCCACATGGCCTTTTTCAATACGTAAAACGCCCAGGGCTTCAGTGCCATAGGGGATCAAACCAAACTCTTTACCAGCTGCATAAATGCATTCCCACATAGCTTCACCAAACCCCCAGGGCACATTGATTTCAAAGGCTAATTCGCCTGAAAAACTGATACGGAAAATACGCGCTTGTGCGCCATTCCAGTCAAACTCCCGCACGCCCATAAAGGGCAAGGCTTCATCCGACATATCAAGTGCATTGCCAATTGCAGCTTCAAGCACATGTCGCGCTTTTGGCCCGGCAACAGCCACACCGCACCATTGTTCAGTAGCAGAACAAAATGCTACATCAAGCTCTGGCCAGACCACTTGAGCGCAATAATCCATGTGTGACAAAACGCCAGCAGCATTGGCGGTGGTAGTGGTCATGAAATAATGATCTTCGGCCAGCCGCGATGTGGTGCCATCATCAAATACATGACCATCTTCCCGTAGCATCAGGCCGTATCGTGCTTTGCCCACGGGCAGCTTGGCAAATCCGTTAATGTAGAGGCGATTGAGAAATTCAGCAGCATCGTGGCCAAAGACTTCAATCTTGCCAAGGGTTGATACATCGCACATACCCACTGACTTGCGCACCTGTGCTGCCTCGCGCCAGATTGCATGTGTCATGGTTTCAGTGTCATCCATGGGATAATAGCGCGGGCGCAACCATTGTCCGACTTCAACAAATACCGCCCCAAGCCTTTCATGCGCTCTATGCATGGCAGTGAGACGTGTGGGCTGGAAATGCTTGCCGCGTTCATGACCGGCAAAGGCACTAATGGCAACGGGTGAATATGGCGGGCGATAGCGTGTGGTACCCACTGTGGGGATATCCTGACCACGCGCGATAGCCAGCAGCGCCAGGCCGTTGACATTGGATGTTTTTCCCTGGTCTGTTGCCATACCCAACGTGGTGTAGCGTTTGGAATGTTCTATTGAGACCATGCCTTCACGATGTGCCAAATCTATATCTGATGCGGTGACATCATTCTGGAAATCAACAAAAGCTTTGCCTTTGCCGGGACTGCGCCACACTGCTGTTATTGTACTTTTTTGAGTCGTCTCAGCGCGCGGAGCAGAGGTGCGCTTTTTTGGAATTTTTACACCAGCGGTTTTGGCTGCTTCCAACCCAGCTTCATGGCCTTCGCGCAGGCAACCTTCTAAATCAAACGTACCATTGCACGCACCAGCTGATCGCTCCGCACGGATGGGCGTATCAGGAACAAAGCCCAGAATTTCTTCACGCCACACCGGCATCACACCAGACTGGCTGACCAGATGGACATTTGGAGAATAGCCACCTGATACGGCGATACAATCGCACGGTATTTTTTCAACCAGGCTTTTGTCCGAGCGCTGCAGCAGCAAATTTGATACCCCAAGGTAACCTTGTGCCTCACCGGGAAGACAATCTGTTTCAACGCGAATACCCAATTCTCTTGCTCTATCGAGCATGGGACCGGGGTCAACCCGCGCATCCGCGATCACGGGCACATCAATGCCCGCTGATTTTAACTGGAATGCCGTGTGATAGGCATCATCATTATTGGTAACAATCGCAATTTTCTTACCTGGTGCAACACCAAACCTGTCAACGAAGGTACGCACTGCTGATGAGAGCATGACGCCGGGTTTGTCATTATTATCAAATACGATGGGACGTTCATGCGCACCTGTGGCGATCACAACCTCTTTTGCCCGTATCGACCACAGACGCTGCCGCGGCTGGTGGGCCAATGGTGCGCTTAAATGATCATTCACCCGTTCCAGTGCGGCCATTACGTTATCATCATAATATCCAAACAACACGGTGCGTTTCATCACCCTGACATTATCAAGAGCGTTGAGTTTTGATAATGTTGCCTCAATCCATTTGGCAGCAGGCATTTCATCAATGCGGTCAAATTCGAGATTTAACGCACCACCCATCCAATGGTTTTCTTCAACCAGAATGACCCTCGCCCCTGTTCGCCCTGCACTCAACGCCGCAGACAGACCGGCTGGTCCAGCGCCTATGACCAGCACATCACAATGGGCATGGGAATGATCATAAGTATCAGGATCTGATTCTACCGACGCCCGCCCGAGCCCGGCTGAGCGGCGGATAATTTTTTCGTAAAAACTTTCCCAGAATGACGCTGGCCACATGAAGGTTTTATAGTAGAAACCTGCGACCAAAAAGCGCCCGAAGAGCTGATTGACAGACATAAAATCAATGGCTAGTGAGGGGAACCGGTTTTGGCTGGTGGCAGAAAGACCATCAAACAATTCAACCATGGTTGCACGTGTGTTGGGCTCACGCCGTGCTCCTTTACGCAGCTCCACAAGCGCATTTGGCTCTTCAGAGCCTGCCGTTAAAACCCCGCGAGGCCGGTGGTATTTAAAACTTCGGCCCATCAGCCTGACCCCGTTGGCCAATAGGGCGGATGCCAATGTATCTCCCTCATATCCCTGATAATCCTTATTATCAAAGGTGAAGGTCAGGCTGTTGGCCCGGTTTATCTGCCCGCCCTTAGTGAGGCGATTGATTTGCTCACTCATGAGGTTTTCCTCTTGGGCGGGTGTTTCAGCTTGCTGTCCGGTGTGCCGGTTGTAAATATCTCATGGGTCATTGTGTTACGCACCACCTTCACCCATTGACGACATCCACCAACATGATGCCACCATTCGGTATGCCAGCCTTTGGGATTGTCGCGGGTATACACATAGTCAAAAAAAGCGTCCTGCTTTGCGCTAAATTTTGGCCGCGAAACAGTTGCATCACCCTGATACATAAATTCATCTTCATCGCGTTTGCCGCACCAGGGGCAATCAATTCTATGCATTTTTCATTGCCCCCTATTGTATCCACGGATTGGGGCCAACGCCCTTTTCATCAATCATGCGACCCTGTTTGAAACGATCAATCGTGAAACCTGCGTTGAGCGCATGGGGTTCGTCTTTGGCAATCGTATGAGCAAAGCACCAGCCTGATGCAGGCGTGGCTTTAAAGCCGCCATAACACCAGCCACCATTGAGATAGAGGCCGTCAATAGGAGTTTTGCAAATGAAAGGTGAACCATCAAAACTCATGTCCATGATGCCCCCCCATTGGCGCAACATTCTAACGCGCCCAATGCTGGGCATAATCGCCATGCCACCTGCCATCACATGTTTCATCATTGGCAGATTACCGCGCTGGGCATAGGAGTTATAGCCATCCAGATCACCGCCAAAGACCAGTCCGCCTTTATCTGATTGCGAAATATAAAAATGCCCGGCACCAAAAGTAACCACTGTATCAATCAGCGGTTTGATGCCTTCAGATACAAAGGCCTGCAGCACATGACTTTCAATCGGTAATTCTATGCCCGCCATTTGAGCAATTTTTGACGTATGACCCGCAACCGCCATGCCAATTTTTTTAGCACCAATGAACCCGCGATTGGTATCAATGCCAATGGCACGACCGCCTTCAATGCGAATGTTGGTTACTTCGCAATTCTGAATGATATCAACACCGCGGGTATCGGCCCCGCGGGCATACCCCCAGGGCACAGCATCATGGCGCACCGTGCCGCCGCGCGGCTGGCACAGACCACCTTCGATGGGAAAGCGGGCATTATCAAAATCCAGTATCGGCACACGTTCTTTCAACTCTTCGGGACTGAGCATTTCGGCATCAATACCGGCAAGGCGCATGGCATTGCCGCGCCGGGCAAAGGCATCACGCTGGGCATCTGAATGATAAAGATTGATGATGCCGCGCTGGCTCACCATGGCATTGAAGTTGAAATCCTGCTCCAGTCCTTCCCACAGTTTCATCGATTTTTCATAGAAATGCGTATTGGGAGCAAGCATATAATTGGAGCGAATGATGGTGGTGTTACGCCCCACATTGCCGCCGCCAATCCAGCCTTTTTCAACCACGGCAACGTTGGTCAGCCCGTGTTCCTTGGCAAGATAGTACGCGGTGGCCAACCCGTGACCACCGCCGCCAATGATGATAATGTCATATTCGGATTTTGGTTCCGGGTCGCGCCACATGGCACCCCAGCCTTTATGACCTTTCAGGCCCTGCCAAAACAATGAGAGCGCGGAATAATGCACGGCGTTTCCTTATCTTTGTCGATCTAAAAACCATGCGCAGCAAATTTACGATTAGAAAATAACGTACTGGACAAATAGTATCACAAATTAGACATTATTCATATTTATAAACTGATTTGACCATGATAGAAAACCGACCACGCCATTTTGTATTTGTGCTTATACCGCGCTTCACCATGTTGTCGCTCTCCTGCGCCATAGATGGCCTGCGTTCAGCCAATGTAGATTGCAGTCCGGGCAGTTATTCCTGGGAACTTGTCAGTGCGGAAACAAGCCCGGTTACCTCTTCCAGTGAGGTGCCCCTGACGACCGGCTCTCTTAAGGGTGCAAAAAAGCCGGATGTGGTGGTTATTTGTGGCGGTGAGCGTTCCCATGATTATGCCAATGCTGATTTATTCAACTGGTTGCACAGTCAGGCCAAATCCAACATTCCTATGGGCTCGCTGTCAGATGGTGCTTTTGTCATTGCCAAAGCAGGGCTTTACAATGGGTATCGCTCCACCATTCACTGGAAGTGTCTGGATGCCTATCGCGAACGCTTTCCTGACCTGGATATTCACTCGTCCATTATCGAGATTGATCGCAATCGTTTTTCATGTGCAGGCGGCACTCCGTGTCTTGATTTAATGCTGCATTTTATTTTGCAGGATCTGGGTAGTGATGCTGTGGCTAAAATTGCCAACAATTATTTCCATGACACCATTCGCGAAGATCGCCAGACCCAGCATCTGGCTTCAGCCTTCAGGTATGCCGGGCACAGTGAGCCCCTCACCCAGGCTTTGCTGATGATGGAAAACAATCTGGAACATCCCCTGCAAATAACGGAGCTGGCTGACCGGCTGCAGATTTCACATCGCCAGCTTGACCGGTTGTTTAAACGGTTTTTACAAACCACGCCCGGGCATTACTTCAGGTCATTGCGTCTGGCGCGTGCTGCCGGACTGCTCAGTCAGACCGGATTGAGTATCTCTGAAATTGCGTTTGGATGTGGTTTTCAGTCTTCTTCTCATCTAGGCAGGCATTTTAAGGATCAATATGGAGTTTCCCCCAGCATCTATCGTAAGTCATTGACGCTTGTACGCGGAATTTGATTTCGGAAATATGCTGTTTGCATGATAAGAATATCTTTATAGAATGCGATCTCACTAACAAACATCAAAAATATCGAGGACAACTATAATGTACATTGCCATGAACCGTTTCAAAGTTAAACCGGGCTCGGAAACAGCTTTTGAGGACATATGGCAAAACAGAGACAGCAAGCTGAAAGATGTGCCCGGCTTTGTTGAGTTTCATATGCTCAAAGGGCCCCGAAGCGATGAGTATACACTTTATTCCTCCCACACCACATGGCGCTCCCATAGCGACTTTGAAGCCTGGACCAAATCAGCAGCTTTTCGTGCTTCACACAAGAATGCTGGCAAAACTGACGTGCATTATGATGGCCATCCGCAGTTTGAAGGCTTTGAAGTTATTCAATCCCTGAGCCTGTAATACATACTATTACCAAGTATAGGCATTAACCAAACCCCAAGGCGATACTTCCCAATAAATGATTTTAACCTATTATAAACCCTAATAATTGGTTAAATAAATACTTGGGGAATTGACATGCTGAGGCATGAAGCACGTAAACATCAACGTTTGCCCGCCTATTTAGGCGCAAGGATACATTTCGAACACAAGGCGTCCACGTTTGATTGTCTGATAAAAAATATATCCGACAAAGGCGCTTTGATTGCGATTGAAGGCGTGTGGGACATACCTGAGACGTTCCACCTTTACATAGCAAAATTCGACAAAAGCTATTCGTGTCATGCCAAGTGGAAAACCGGCAATAAATTGGGCGTGAGCTACAACAAGAATTATAAAGTTAGGAGCGAGGCGATATGAAATCTATTCCATTTTTTCTGGCTTATGCAACGGGCCTTACCCCAATTGTGGCCCTCACACTTTATGTCAGCCAAACAGCCTCTGCATCCATAATTGGAAGCTTTGAGCAACTTGTGGGTATGTTTGAATTTCTTAACAGATCATTCCTTTAAGTTTGGTATCAAATTCTGCCTGATATTGTATCCATGGCCCAGCTGTTATATGTCTGATTTCAGATATTAAACAACGGGTCGAAAGGATACAGATATGTATGACCAACACTGAAACATTGCGCGGGTTTTATTTTTCTGCTGTTCTGACACCAGGCGGATGGCGTAAAAATGTCAGTGCCCTTTTGGGTGACGATGGTTTTTTCACATCCCTGATCAGCGATGACAATCCCCATCAATTGCCACGCATTGAAGGCTACGCCATTCCCGGCAGCACCAATCTTCATTCCCATGCGTTTCAGCGCGCCATGGCAGGCCTGGGTGAAGTGCGGGGAACTACCTCTGATAGTTTCTGGAGCTGGCGCGAGGTGATGTATAAGTTTGTCGGCATCATCAACCCGGATGATCTGGCCGCCATTGCCACAAAACTCTATATGGAATTCCTCAAAGGCGGTTTTACCTGTGTAGGGGAATTTCACTATTTGCATCACACGCCCGATGGTACGTCCTATGATAATCCCGCACAAATGTCGCTGGCAATTATAAATGCTGCGCAGATTTCCGGTATAGCCCTTACGCATTTACCGGTATTTTATGCTCATTCCGGATTTGGCGGTGCTGCACCAAATCAGGGCCAAAAGCGTTTTGTGCACACGTTAGATGATTATGCAAAATTGTTACAAAACCTAAAGAATGATAATCCTTCTTCTCTAAATAGAATTGGCATTGCACCGCATTCCTTACGCGCTGTCACACCTGATGAACTAACAGCACTTCAGGAATTTCGAAAAGATATTCTACCCGATTGTCCTATGCATATTCACATTTCCGAACAAATGAAGGAAGTGGAAGATTGTGTGGCACATTGTGGTGCACGCCCGGTTGAATGGTTATTGGAAGCTGCCCCCATTGATGACACCTGGTGTTTCATCCACGCCACTCATATGACCGAAGATGAAACGCATAATATGGCCAAAGCTGGTGCGATTGCTGGCCTGTGCCCGATGACGGAAGCTAATCTGGGTGATGGAATATTTCGCGGTGAAGAGTTTCTTACCGCTGGTGGCACATTTGGCGTAGGTACGGATTCCAATACGCGCACCAATGTTGCAGATGAGTTGCTCATGCTTGAATACTCACAAAGATTATCGAACAATCGCCGCAACATACTGGGCAATGATGATCTTCCCCACACTGGTGAAAGCCTGTATCAACACGCATGCAGCGGTGGTGCTACGGCCCTCACTCAACCTGTTGGTGCTATTGAAGTTGACAAACGTGCAGATTTTTTGGTGCTGGATCCGCAGCTGG